>MWWF01000265.1_pt1 | contig 10596 bp, 7 predicted proteins | sample 1047351 | NCBI WGS metagenome assembly MWWF01 (sample SAMN06349970, study PRJNA376086) | soil metagenome | isolation source: MGM-3 sample Antarctic (ecotone) soil | place: Antarctica
ACAATGGGTATTCCATTAAAAGATCGAGGGGCGATTCTGACGGCAGGCAGTTCGGCGAACGCAGCATACTGGTTTGATAACGCTTCCGGCGGGTGGATAAGCAATACTTTTTATATGCAAACCTTACCAACATGGATGACGCAGTTGAATGCCAAAAAACTACCGGATACTTACCTGGGTAAAAATTGGAATACAACTTACCCCATTGATACATACGTGCAAAGCACCGCTGATGTAAAACCTTATGAAGGCGTGCTTGCCGGAGAGGATGGTTCTTTCCCGCATAAAACGGATAGCATAAAAACAAATAAGTATGAGAGCTTCCGTGTAACACCTTACGGAAATTCTTATACCGTTGATGCAGCTAAAGCAGCTATAGAAGGTGAAGCTTTGGGAACCAGAGGCGTAACTGATTTACTGGCGGTTAGTTTTTCATCACCCGATTATATTGGCCATGCATTTGGACCAAATTCTATTGAAATAGAGGATACCTATTTGCGTTTAGATAAAGACCTTGCTGAGTTTTTTACCTATCTCGATGTAAAAATTGGTAAAGGACAATATCTGGTATTTCTTACAGCCGATCATGCGGTAGCCCATGTACCCGGCTTTGCTAAAGAAGCCAAAATACCGGCCGGTGTTTCTAATACGGTAGCTATTCAAAAGGCTTTAAATGAATCGCTCCAAAAAGAGTTTGGTGCTGGCAATTTTATCTTATCCGTTATTAATTACCAGGTGTATTTAAATGTTGATTTAATTGCAACAAACAAGTTGGATAGAAGCGCTGTAAAAAGAGCTGTTATTAAAACTTTACTAACTCAACCGGGTGTAATGAAAGCAGTTGATTTGGAAAATATTACAATGGCTAATCTCCCCGAACAAGTTCAGATGATGTTAACCAATGGGTACAATCAAAAACTTAGTGGCGAAGTGCAGTTTATTTATAAGCCCGGTTGGTTTGAAGGTTTTGAAAGAGGCACTACTCACGGCTCCTGGAACCCCTACGATGCGCATATCCCGTTGCTTTGGTTTGGATGGGGCATTAAAAAAGGAATGACTAACAGGGAGGTTTATATGACCGATATAGCTCCAACTGTTGCAGCGCTGTTGCAAATACAAATGCCTAACTCAAGTATTGGGAAAGTGATTGGGGAAGTATCGCAGTAGCGGCCTCCCCCCGCCCCTCCGGTGGAGGGGAGCCAGTCTCCGAAAGTTTTTAAGTCTTCCCCATACCAATCTTTTAATGCTCTTCATGTTCCAGCGGAACATTTAGTAGGTAGAAAAATAATGTAAGGTTTGTTCTTTTGTTGCAGCGCAACAACTTGTGCTTTTGCCATCGCTTTTGCATGAGGCGTACCTACGGCACGCTGCTTTTTATCTCTTATTCTTTCTACCCACGAATCGTCCGCCTCTGGCGGACGAAAAGAAAAAGACAGCTATTATAAGAATACAAAAACTATCGGAGTCATACTCCTCCTCTCCTCGCGGAGAGGAGGCTGGGAGGTGAGGCGGCTGTTCACCCCCAGTGGGAGAGGGCTAGTAGGAGGAGGCAGGCAGTCTTAAAAGCGAAGAAATTTTAGTAATGTGATGGTCGTCATGTTCAGCTACAAAATAAAGGGAATCAATTAACCGCATCTGCTGGCCCAGGCGTGGATGAATAGAAGTCAGGGCCAATGTTACCCTGTCGAAATCATAAATGGCTTCCAACATTTTTTGTCGTTCAATAACAAATTGCTGCATCAGCTGCTCCAATGTTTTATCGTTATGGCGGGCTTCTTTTGTTTTGGTGTTCGTGAGATCAGCAGCGGATAAAACTTCTCTGCTGTCTAAAAAATCCTGCAAGCGTTTCCACCATAAATCCTCTAAATCATACAAATGACCAAGGTGTTCTTTTACGCTCCAACCTTCCTTAGTTTGACTGCAATAATTATCGTCGGCATTTAATAAAATAGCACGCAGCCGGAACAGGCTTCCTTCTAACCGGCTAAAAATAACGGGGAAGTGGGAGAGAGGAAAGTTGAAGCTAAAACTTTTCTCAAACCAGGGTGTTTGCTGTATCATAACTTTAAATTACGAAAGTTTCTGAAGCGTTAACTGTTGAAAATATTTTGCATTATGCAAGGCAGCCAAAGACGCCGTGTTGTTGAAATAAATAAAGGCTTCTTTTGTTTTTCTTTTAGATGCAATCTGGTTATAAATTTTTTGAATGAATTCTTCATCGTATTCAGAATAAAAAAGCTTAGGTACTCCGTGAAATCGATAGTAACAAACGGATGTATTCATCACGGCGTCGTCATAAGAAATTTTTGGAAAACTGACGCCACAAAAACTAATGTTGTTGCCGGCTAATATCTTCTGTACATCTTTGCGCCACCAGCTCTCGTGCCGGAACTCTACTGCATTTTGAAAAGCCGGATCTAACTGCTCAAGTAAATTGTTCAGGCCTTCTTCGGAATAAACAAAATTGGGTGGTAATTGAAATAAAACGCATCCTAACTTATCGTTCAATCCAAGTTTCAACAGGCTATAAAAATCCCTCATCATTTGATGCGTTTCCACAAATTTTTTATAGTGCGTTATGCTTCGGGGCACTTTTGTCGAAAAGCTAAAACCTTCAGGAGCCTTGCTGTACCAGCCTTTCAGCATTGCCAATGTAGGAAAACGATAAAAAGTTACATTTAATTCCAGCGTATTAAAATCCCGGGCAGAGTAAGTAAACCAATCTTTTTGCGCCAGCCCTTTTGGATAAAATTCTTCCTTCCATTCTTTATAAGAAAATCCTGAACAGCCGATATGCCATTTGATTTGTTGCATGGGCTGTGACGAGAAAAAATTATACCAGTTGGGGGAGAAGGGTTAGTTAGTTGATTGGCTGACTTGTTGATTTGTTAATGGGGTTACTAAGTTGATAAGAATACCACTATTTTATTCCTGATTTCTAATTCCTCGTCACTCATGCCGGTAAAATGATTGTAAAAATGGCTCCCTTATAAGGTTGGCCCGTGGCAAAAATAGTCCCGCCGTGATGCACTGCAATTTTTTTGCAAATAGCTAAACCAATACCTGAACCTTCATATTCGCTACGGCCATGTAGCCGCTGAAAAATGGCAAATATTTTTTGTGCATATTCGTTTTCAAAACCAATTCCATTGTCGGCAAATTGAAGCTGCAGATAATTATTCGCCTTGGTTAACTGGTACGCAACTGCTTCATCTGCTGTTATCAGTTTGCATGAAACCGTAATTACGGGTTGCACACCATCCCGTACAAACTTCAAAGAATTGGCCATTAAGTTTTGAAATAGTTGCCGGATCTGCGATGGAACAATGCTTGCTTCAGGAAGAGTATCGTACCTGATAACCGCATCTTGCTGCTCAATTTTGTACTCCAATGTTTGCAGCGTTTCTTCTAAAATTTTTTGAAGGCTGAAGATTTCAAACTGTTTATTACCACTTATTAAGGAGATTGAAAGCAAATCGGAGATCATAGCCTGCATGCGATGCGAAGCCTCAACAATTTTGCGCAGGTAACTCTTTCCTTCCTCCGATAAATTATCTATTTCAGAAGTAACCAGCCGGTCGCCGAAGGTGGATATTTTACGCAGCGGTTCTTTTAAATCGTGACTCGCTATGTAGGCAAATTCTTCCAGGCTGGCGTTAGATTGTTCTAATAATAATGTGTTCTGCAAAATGGTTTTTTCCATTTCCTTGCGGCGGTTAATATCTAAGGCAGCACCAATAATTTGTGTGATAGCTCCTTTGCCATCTGTTTTAAAAACAATTTCCCGAACCAATAACCAGCAATATTCTCCGTTCTTATGTTTCATGCGGCACTCGTACTGGATCATGCTATCTTTTTGCTGAAAGCCTTTTTTGCTTTCGATGCGACCGGGGAGCAGGTGCATGTCTTCGGGATGGTATAAAAGCGTAGTAATGCCAGGGCCTGCTTCCACTATTTCTTGGGGCAAATAACCCAATACAAAAAAAGCTTCACGGTTAATGTAAGCAATGCTTTGTGTAGCTACATCAAATAAATATAAAATAGTGGGAGAGGCGTCGGCAATTTGCTGAATAAAATAATCCTGTTCTTTTATGGTTTCAATGGCTTCGTGTTGGTCCGTTACATCCAGCGATATATTTAAAATATGTTCTACTTTGCCGGCGGCATTTCTATCGAAAATAGTTCCGTAGGTATGAAACCAGCGATAGTCTCCGTTAGCATGTTTCATACGGTAAGTAAACTCTATCACTATATCGTTTTTGTCCGTTGCGGCATTTGCTTCTTCCAAAGCTTTGGAATTCTTTTCCTGTATCATCTCTACATCGTCCGGATGAATAATTTCAACCAGGAAGGCAACTCCCCGCTTCATCACTTCATCGCGGTTATAACCTAATAATTTATATATCCCTTCGCTGATAAAAGTATATATGCCTGTATTGATGTTATACGAAGCAATGATAGAAGGCGTAGCATCTGTAATTTTTTGAATAAAGGTTTGACTTTCTTTGAGCTCGGCACTTGTTTTATTTTGTTCGGTAATATCCTGGGTGGTACCGATCATTTTAATTCCCCGCCCATCTGCATTATAAATAATCTGGCCCTTACGGTGTACAACTTTTATTTTTCCATTGGGTAACAAAAGCTTGTGTATAACATCCAATGGCTTATGCTCCTCGATACTTTCTTTCAGAACAGAAAATAAATTCTCTTTTTCCAAAGGATCTAAATAAGTATTCCACTCTTCTTGCGTAAGCGGTTCTCCCTTAGGCATTTCATAAATTGCGAACAACTCGTCTGACCAGGTAGTTTTATTCGTTTCAAAGTCCCACATCCAGTTGCCCATGTGTGTTAACGACTGCGCCTGCTTGTATAATTGTTCGCTTTCCTGTAGGCGTGCAATCAGGACTTGTTTTTCCGTCACATCCTGTTCAATGCCAATAACAGCATTCACTTTTCCGTCTTTATTATAAATTACCTGGGCCAAGGAACGCAGCCATTTTTCAACGCCGTCATGGGTAATGATGCGGAAAGTATAGTCCAATTCTTTTTCGGTAGTTAATTCGTCTATTCCTTTTTCTACCATCGCCCTGTCGTTAGGATGAATAAAAGATAGAAACCGTTCCATGGTAATTTCTTCCGATTGTGGCTCTAATCCATAAATACGATACAACTGGTCGGTCCATGATAGGTTGTTGGCTTCCACATCCCATATCCAGTTGCCCATATTTGCCAGCTTTTCGGCCTGCTTATAAAGAGACTCTGATTTTCGCAGGCTCTGTATTAGCATTTGTTTTTCAGTCACATCTATCACAGTGCCTGTAATTCCTATAGCCTGGCCATTCTCATATTCTACTTTGCCTCGTGCCAAGATCACTTTAATACCTGCTTTGCCAACTATGCGGTACTCGCAATGGTAGGTGCCTGATTGTAAAGCTTTCTCTGTTTCCTGCTGAATTTTATCCCGGTCATCGGGATGAACCTTTTGAAGAAAATTTTCAAAATCGCCAGGTTCTAATTCCATGAGCTCCATTGTTTTTTCTGACCCGGTTGAATGCTTGTGTTTAAAGTCCCAATAATAATTTCCCAATTGTGCAATGTTCTGCGCTTCTAATAGTTGATGTTCCCGTTGGTGTAATTCTTCTACTGCTTTTTCTTCTGCGTTTATATCCAGTGTAATACCTATCGTTTGCAACACAGTTCCATCTTCCTTATGTTTAAAAACCGATTCGTAATTAGCCAGCCATTTATATTTACCGTCTTTTGTTTTAATGCGGTATTTAGATACTAAAACTTCTCCATCCTTCGCATCTTTAATTTTTGCTTGCTGTTGCATAAGCATTTGCTGGTCATCGGGATGAACTAAGGAGGGAATTGCCTCTTCCCCTAAATCATTTAATTCCGATTGATGGTAGCCGATAAAATCGGGCAGTTTATTATTGGAATAAATGCCTTTGTACTGTTGCGTGTCAAAAACATAAACAGCCCCTGGAATTGTTTCCGCGACTTTCTGAATGAAATGACTATCCTCTTCTATCCTTTTTTTAAATAGGTCAATATATAAATTAGTAGAGGCTGTAATGGATTGTATAATAAAAAAATCAATCTCTTTTGTCAGTTCTATAATCTCGTGGGGGCTTTGTGTATAGTCTGTAACAAAATGTAGCATTGCACTTTTGCGCATATAGTTAACCAGGGTGATATCTTCTGCTATAATAGCATCTCTATCTACTACCGGCAATTGATTTGCCTTCCATTGTTGCAGTGATGTTTCAATTTGCTCAGTTGCCTTATCTTCTGCCAAATAAGTTAAAAACTCAGTAGTGGATTTTTTACTTAAGTTATATCGTTGCTCTTCTGAAAGGCTTAAAAAATATTTAAGAAGGGGAATTTCTAATTCAAAACTAAATTGAAGTTGTAAATCAACGTATTCTTCCAAACGCTCCGAAAGCAAGTAGGCTGCAAACGATGGTAACTTTTGCAAATGCGATAAAGAGATAATTTTACCGGCAATGGTGTTCACAGAAAATTGTGGGTGTTTAAGCCTTTTAATTAAAATTGACAGCCTTAAAATTAAGGTGTTCCTCTATTCGACAAAAATGCTAATTGCTCTTATTTTTATTATTCAGTACGTTGTTAAGGGCTTATTCTGTAACCGTAATTTCTATGCGTTTGCTACCAATACCTTTTCTATGCGCTAATAAAAATTCACTGATTTCTTTTGGCGATGAAAATGTTGATTGTTTTTTGGGGGATTGTATTTCTAATGATAGGAGGTATTTCATTAAATGCTGAACAGTTTCCTCCGTCCAGTTTCCAGAACCAAACGACAGTTTGATTTCATTGTTAGCACGAGGGGGAATGGTAAATTTAAGCTCGTCGGAGTTATTTAAAACGAACGGGTTAAAGCCAATACTATCCTTTACTGTATGCCATGTTATTTGTACAGTGTCGGCTGTATCGTTCTTCATGTTTATGCGACGCAGAGAATCGCAGCCGGTACACAGCAAAACACTAAGTAAAAAGAAAAAAAATATTGGTTTCATATTTTTTTGTTAGAGACTTCCCCTGTCAGGCCCCGACTCTGGATTTTCTTCCCCGCTTTCGTGCCTATCACCACCTAAACTATAATAATTATTTTCCTCATCTTCTTCTCCAATTTCTTCGGCTGCATCATCCAGTTCACTACCCGGAATATCGGCGTCGGTATTAATGTCTTCGTTAGATACATTCTGTGGTGTTCCTATTTCCGCATCTATGCTGTTAAGCGCAGCTAAATCATCGCTGTTTACATCAGCGTCAGTACCCATTTTTATATTTAGGTCATCTTGCTCACTGCCGTTACTGGCTGGTTGCCCAGCCATAGTTCCTGTTGCAGCACCGGCATTTTTCACATCTACAAAACGTTGATTCACGCCAGAGGCATTGGGGCCGGTGCCCATGTTTTCCACGTCAGCATCTACCCGGTGCGATCCGGTGCGCTGATTCATGATGTCTTCTTTAGCAGGATAATGCGGATAGCCCGGGAAATCCTGATCTGTATTTTCATCGGGTGATTGTGCCACATCTCTTTTACTATCCATTGGTTTGCTTGAACTGCTTTCGGGTATATTGGAGGTTTTATTGTTTTCTTGATTGTTCATAACAAATGTTTTGTTTAGCTATAAAAATGTTGTGCCAGCGGGAGGGGTTTGGAGTTTCGGGTTTCGGGTTATCGTGATATGCGAAGGCTTTTTTGGTTTTGTTGATTGCTTGTGGCTTGAAGTTTTTTTGTACCCGGCGATAGTATATCATAGCATCGTCTGTTGTGTCACTCACTTGTACGTTCGGAACAATGGGCAGCAAGACCTCACTCCCGGCCCCTCTCCAAAGGAGAGGGGCGTTAGCCTCCGATAATGTTAGAATCTTTTCACGCTCTATCATGTAGATTCTTCATGTTCCGTAGGAACATTTTGTGGGTAGATAATGAGTGCGTTGTTCTTTTGTTGCAGCGCAACAATTTGTGCTTAATCCATCGCTTTTGCACAAAGCGTTCCAATGGAACGCTACTCCTAACAATCATGATTCTTCTACCCACAAAACGTCCGCCTCAGGCGGACGAAAAGACAAAAGACTGCAATAGTAAGAACACATAAATTATAGGAGTCTGTTCCCCTCTCCGGCTTTGCTGGAGAGGGGTTAGGGGTGAGGTGTTCAATAGCGATAAGAACGTACAAGAGAGCGACGCAACAAAAGCTTCATAGTAGTACTTCTGTTGGGTACAAAAAATGTAAAACATAACGCGAAGAAAGTCCCTAACTTAAAAAGTCCGAAATCAGAAATTTCAGACCCGAAATCTTTTCATTCTTACAACATTTTGGCTACACCAAATGCAGCAGCGGCAGCTAATGCACCAATCAATGTAACCTGCAAAGCTCCCCACCATGGATTAATACCAATGATCTTGCTTTTAGCCCAGCCAAAAACAAAAAGGCAAACAATAGTAAGAGCTACGGAAACCTGCAAAGCAGAAAAAGGTGTAGAAATAAAAAAATAAGGAGATAGCGGTACCAGTCCGCCTGCAATGTAAGAAACGCCAATGTTGAAAGCAGATTTGGTAGCTCTTTTTGGGTGAGGTTTGTCTAAGCCCAACTCATACTTCATCATAAAGTCAACCCACTTGTCGGGATCTTTTGCAATTTGCTCTGTGGCTTTTTCCTGCACTTCATTATCTAAGCCAAGCGAAGCAAAGAACTCTTTTGTTTCTTCTATTTCACGGTGGCGTAAATTCTCGATTTCGTAATATTCTCTTTTGAGTTCTGTGTTGTAATGATCCAGTTCTGTTTTACCGGCGAGATAACCACCCAAACCCATTGCAATTGAGCCTGCAGCTATTTCGGCAATGCCGGCAATAACAATAATAGAAGTTGTATCTACAGCGCCGCTTAAGCCTGCTGCCAGTGCAAATGGTACGGTTAATCCATCGCTCATACCAATAACTACATCACGCAAAAAATTAGAACTTTCCAAATGTTCCTCATGATGCAGGTGCGTATCCATGTTTCGGATTTTGGGTTTTGGGTTGTTGTGATTTGCGCAGTTTTTTTATAGCTAACTGATTGCACCAACAAGGTTACGATACTAATTTTTATTTGGCTCTATGTTTCGTTAGGAACATTTTGTAGATGAATAATAAGAATAAATGCTATGGCATTCAGCTAACGCAAAGTAAGTTGAACTTTCAGACTATTGCCTTTACTACTCTTTTTGTCAATGTCGTTTAGTTAAGAATTTATTGTGCTTGTTAATGCATAGGCACAGGCGGCTCGCCGCGGTTTGTGTCCCCACAAACCGCTTAACTAAATGACATTGCTCTTTTAGGAATGAAGACTTTATTCTAATACTTTCAGGCTTTCTTTTAGTATCTGCACACATTCATCAATCTGAACTTTTGTAATAACCAATGGCGGCGCCAACCGGATTTTATCGCCATGCGTAGGTTTTGCCAGCAAACCATTTTTCATTAGTTCAGTGCATAAATCCATAGCAGCTTCTTTGTTGTGGTGTTTAATAACTATTGCATTCAGCAAGCCCTTACCTCGAACTGTTGTAATAAATGGCGAAGCCAAACTTCTTATCTCCATACGTAAATAATCACCTAAAGTAGCAGCATTTATTGCCAGCTCTTCATCCTGTAAAACTTGCAGCGAAGCAATAGCAACAGCACAGGCTAATGGGTTGCCGCCATAGGTAGAGCCATGCTCACCTGGTTTGATGGTTAGCATAATTTCATCGTTAGCTAATACGGCGCTTACAGGCAACACACCACCGCTAAGGGCTTTGCCTAAAATTAAAATATCGGGATGCACATCTTCATAATCGCAAGCCAGCATTTTTCCTGTACGGGCTAAACCGGTTTGAATTTCATCAGCAATAAATAATACATTAGCTTCTTTGCATAGTTCAAAAGCATTATGCAAATAACCTTCATCCGGAACTACAACGCCGGCTTCGCCCTGGATAGGCTCAAGTAAAAATCCGGCAACCGTTTCGTCCATCAGTGCTTTTTTTAATGCATTCAAATCATTGTAGGGGATGGCAACAAAGCCCGGCATGTACGGCCCAAACATAGCCTTCGCCGATTCATCGTTGCTAAATGAAATTACAGTTGAAGTACGGCCGTGAAAATTGCCTTTGCATACAATAATTTTTGCCATTCCGTCTGCGATGCCTTTCACTGCATATCCCCAACGCCGGGTAAGTTTAATAGCGGTTTCCACTGCTTCCACACCCGTGTTCATTGGCAGCACTTTATCGTAGCCAAATAATTGCGTAATGTATTGCTCATATCTGCCAAGCAAGTTGCTGTGAAAAGCCCGGCTGGTAAGGGTTAGCTTCTGCGCCTGTGTTATTAAAGCATCAATAATTTTTGGATGGCAATGGCCCTGGTTAACAGCAGAATAGCCGCTTAAAAAATCATAGTATCTTTTTCCTTCAACATCCCATAAAAAAACACCTTCGCCTTTATTTAATACAACCGGCAGGGGATGATAATTATGAGCGCCAAAGTTTTCTTCAAGGTCTAAATAGTATTGCGTATCGGTAAGCACCGTAGTGGCC
>MWWF01000266.1_pt1 | contig 10579 bp, 9 predicted proteins | sample 1047351 | NCBI WGS metagenome assembly MWWF01 (sample SAMN06349970, study PRJNA376086) | soil metagenome | isolation source: MGM-3 sample Antarctic (ecotone) soil | place: Antarctica
GTTTTGAGACGTCCTGAATGATTGAAATCCTTTTTGTACACTGTCTAATTGCGATGAAACTATACCCAACCTGTTATTAATAAAATTAATTGTGTTACGTGCTGTTTGGTTTTTTTCCTGAATCGCATATTCATTATAAACTTTAAATAAAGAATCCAGGACATCAATGCCTTTTGCAGGAACAGTCGTATTAAATTTTATATCTATTACCGATGATGTAGTAGAGATTGGGTTTGCTGAAACAGCACTGCTCATGCTACCTGCCTGCCCTTCTATTGAATTGAACTCTGCAAAGTAGTTTTTACCAACAAGGGTTTTATTATAAACTTCATTTGGAATAATTTTATAAGTTGTTCCTGCAATTGTAAGATTATTATTGAACGGAATTTTTTTGCCGTCAATATTCACTTCGGCTTTCTGCCAGTCCACAGAAAAATAATAACGACCGCCAGCGTTAACAGATTTATTACTATCCAAGGTCTTGAACCAAAGAGGTGAATTTTCTTTATACAATTCCTCGGTCCTAACCCGGCCTTCATTAAATACAGATACATTCAGGTTTAGGCGGCGCACTACTTCCTTCATTAAATTAACCGACCGAAGCACTAATATTTCGTTTTCAACAGATTTTTTTTCTCCAATGATGTTGAACTCGTCCAGCACTTTCGAATCGGACCCGTTTTTTGCAGGGTCTTTGATTAAAATTTTGCCGTAAGCCTGGTAAATAATCGGCTGTGCCCGCAGATACACATAGGCAATTGCCAGGGACATTAGTATGGTAAGCACAAATATGGGCCAGTACGGAATAAATTTTTGTATGTAACGCAAAATGGTGTTTGTTTCATTTTGCTCTTTAAAAGATTGTTCAGTCATAACATAGAGTTTATCTTATACGATCAAGAATTAAAAAAAGCAAGCTTGCACCAGAAAGAATGTAACCTACAACCTGTTGTGTGTTAGTAGATTTTTTCTTTTCCGGGTCTGGTTCAACATAAACAATGTCATCTGCCTGCAGATAATAGAAGGGCGAATTAAAAATAGATTCGTCTAAAAGATTCATCCTATTAAATATTTTTCCATCAGGAGTATTGCGTATAACAAGAATGCGATCCCGGCGGGCCGATTCTTTTAAATCACCGCGTGCAGCTAATGCTTCAAGTAGAGAAAGGTGTTCTGTTTCCATGGAAATTACGCCTGGTAAGCCCACTTCTCCCATAACAATTATCTTATGATTTTTAAAAGCTGCATCAATAACAGGGTCTACTAAATAAGGTTGAAATAACTTGTACAGTTTTTCCTTTAGTTGGTAAAGTGTGAGACCTTGCACATTGACTTCGCCTATTTTATATAACTGTATCGTTCCCCTTTTGTCAACCAGGTAACCTAACGGCGAAGTATTGTATAAAGGCGAAGTGACGCGGTCTGCAGTATTAATATTGATTAAAAGGATATCATCAGGACGCACCTTGTGCTCAAAGTCTTTTGTGATGAGAGTTTTCAACTGGCTGTTATCAGGCCGGGTTTGAAAATAAGTGTAATTTTTTTCTGTTTTGCATGAAACAGTGGTGAGGGCTAAAATACATAGGAATAGGAACGAGTTTACGGAAAGAAATTTTAGCATAGTTTTCAACAGTTTGTACCGATTACCTAATAATCGGGTGTAAAATAAAGCTTTTTATAAAAATTCCTATGGTGAATCTATAATAAATTTTTGAAATCTTCTGCAGCCGGTTGTATGTCCAATTGATTAAGTTTGAATTAGCATGAAATTCTTACGTAGTTGGCAATAAATTAATTACATACAGCCCGATTCACATTATGAAGTTTAAATAACAGAAATCGGTTTATAAAAAAGAAATCATAGAAATAGTTTTTCGCTCTTTAATTGTAGGTTTAGTTATCTACCGTTCTTCAAACCGGTTGATGTATGAATAAATATGTTCAACGCTTATTTTTGAGAAGGTGCTTACTTTAGCCAAATCAGATTCTACCATCTCCTGCACAAGCATTTTTAAATCGTACTTAGGTATCCAGCCTAATTTGGTACGGGCTTTTGTAGCATCGCCAATTAGAAGCTCAACTTCTGTTGGACGAAAATAAGAGGGATCAACAGACACTACATTTTTACCTATCGGCAGCTGATAATCAGGATGGCTGCACGAAGTAACAATCCCTTTTTCATCAATTCCTTCACCTTTAAACTCAATCTCAATACCTGTTTCGGCAAATGCCATTTGTATAAATTCACGCACGGGTGTAGTTACGCCGGTGGCAATCACAAAATCTTCAGGCTCGTTCTGCTGTAAAATCCGCCACATTGCTTCTACATAATCTTTAGCGTGGCCCCAGTCACGGCGTGCATCTAAATTACCCATAAATAAACATTGCTGATGACCGGTCGCAATGGCAGCAACAGCCCTTGTGATCTTGCGGGTGACAAAGGTTTCGCCACGCAAGGGACTTTCATGATTAAATAAAATTCCGTTGCAGGCAAACATGCCATAAGCTTCACGGTAATTTACAGTTATCCAATACCCGTATAGCTTTGCAACCCCATAAGGGCTTCTTGGATAGAAAGGTGTTGTTTCGCTTTGCGGGACTTCCTGCACCAAACCGTATAACTCAGATGAAGATGCCTGGTAGATACGTGTTTTCTTTTCCATCCTTAAAATGCGGATGGCTTCCAGGATGCGCAACGTTCCAATGCCATCGGCGTTGGCTGTATATTCCGGTGTATCAAAACTCACCTTCACATGGCTCATAGCAGCCAGGTTGTAGACTTCGTCAGGCTGCGTTTCCTGTATAATACGAATAAGATTAGTGCTATCTGTTAAATCACCATAATGCAACTTAAGGCGGACATTTTTTTCGTGCGGGTCCTGGTACAAATGATCAATACGGTCGGTATTAATTAGCGAAGAGCGGCGCTTGATACCATGTACCATGTAACCTTTTTCCAACAAAAGTTCCGCTAGGTAGGCTCCGTCTTGTCCTGTAATACCAGTGATAAGGGCAGTCTTCATAAACTATTGGCGTTTTAATTATTTAAGTTTCTAATTTGGCTGAGGCGGCGCTAAAATAAATTTTTTTTTAGCAAATGAAAATGATAAGACATAATTTATAATACCCGCCATTACATGACGGCTTGAACTAATGAATCATTTCTTTCAAATCCTTAACTTCGGCCCTTAATGGATATTCTTTTAACAGGTGTAACTATTATTGACCCCTCCTCTCCTTTTCATCAGCAAACAAAAGATGTTTTTATTCAAGCCGGTTTTATTGTTGAAATAGGCACGATTAAAAAAAACGCAGATCAAATTATCTCTATTGAAGGTTTGCATCTATCGCCGGGGTGGACAGACATCTTTGCTCATTTTTGCGACCCGGGTTTTGAAGCAGCTGAAACTATACAAACCGGCTCCTTAGCAGCAGCTTACGGCGGCTATACTGATGTTTTTGTTTTACCTAATACGGCTCCTGTTATTGACTCTAAATCAGGGGTTGAATACATTGTCCAAAAAAGCAAACTTAGTCCGGTAACACTTCACCCCATAGGAGCTATAAGTAAAAACGCAGAGGGAAAAGAGCTTGCTGAAATGTATGATATGCAGGCAAGTGGCGTAGTGGCATTCAGCGACGGTTTATGTACACCCCAATCATCGGGTGTTTTGCTAAAAGCCCTGCAATATTTAAAAGCAATTGATGCAACAATCATACATATCCCCAATGATTATTCAATTAGCACACACGGCTTAATAAACGAAGGCATTATTTCAACGCAGTTAGGTTTGCAAGGCATTCCGGCAATAGCAGAAGAAGTGATGATAAGAAGAGATATTGAACTGGCCAGGTACAGCGATTCTAAAATTCATTTTACCGGCGTATCCACTGAAAAAGCTATTGCTTTAATTAAGCAGGCAAAAAAAGAAGGAGTGCAGGTTAGTTGCTCGGTTACGCCTTATCATCTTTTTTTTACCGATGAAGATGTAGCCAATTACGATACGAATTTAAAACTGTCGCCACCCTTGCGAACTGCCACTGACAGACATGCACTACGGCAGGCTGTATTGGATGGAACTGTTGACTGCATTGCTTCGCACCATTTTCCGCAACATATTGACAATAAGATGGTGGAATTTGAATATGCTAAAAATGGAATGATTGGTTTGGAAACTTCGTTTGGTGTTTTAAAAACCTGCTTACCTGAAATTTCTGCAGAGCAACTTGTAAACTTGCTTTCAACCGCACCAAGGCAGATATTCAATTTACCGCAACCAACTGTTACTGTAAATGCCCAGGCTTGCCTCAGCCTTTTTCAACCGGATACGAAATGGACACCTGAAAATTTTTATTCAAAGTCAAAAAATTCTCCTTTTAAAAACAAACTTCTTATTGGAAAACCTGCCGGCATTATTAATAAAGACGGCCTATTTTTGAGGCCTTAAATGAAATCATGGAAGAAAAAAAACCTATCAGTCATGTTATCGGAGGTCTTTTAATTGCACTTGTTTTAATTGTATTTGCGGTGGCCATGTCCTTTATTAGCAAAGGCACAGCAAGCGATCCCAAAGGCGGATGGACGAGTTACATCATTATAATTGCCGGCCTGATATTACTTATTAATTTATACGGCAAGGCGCATAACAACCATGTCAGTTTTGGTGATCTTTTCTCCTATGGGTTCAAAACAACTACCATGCTGACACTTGTGTTTGTCATCTTTCTTGTCATCCTATCATTTGTCTCTCCCGATTTAAAACAACAGGCCTTAGATGCTACAAGAACTGAAATGGAAAAAAACAAAAACTTCAATGACAGGGAAATTGAACAAGGGATAGAATTAATAAAAAAATACTTCTGGGTATTTGCTATTGCCGGCACTGTTTTAGGCTTTGTAATTATTGGCGCTATCGGTTCTTTATTGGGTGCTGCTATCACAAAAAAACTTCCTAAAGATCCCTTTCACCAGGATAATTCTTTACAACCTCAGTAAGTTTTATGGACCTATCTATTATTGTTCCGCTTTTGAACGAAGAAGAATCGCTGCCTGAACTTTGCGACTGGATCAAACGTGTGTGTACGCAAAACAATTTTACTTACGAAATTATTTTGGTAGATGATGGCAGTATTGATAATTCGTGGAAAGTAATTGAAAGTTTAAGCAACGCTGACGCAACAATTAAAGGCATAAAATTCCAGCGTAACTATGGAAAATCGGCGGCCTTAAACGAAGGCTTCAGAGCCGCTGCCGGCGATGTTGTTATAACAATGGACGCCGACCTCCAGGACAGTCCGGATGAAATCCCCGGCCTACGCAAGATGATTGTTGACGACGGTTATGATTTGGTGAGCGGATGGAAAAAAGTTCGGTTTGACAACACTTTTACAAAAAATATTCCTTCCAAATTTTTTAATGGCGTTACCAGCCGGGCATCGAAAATAAAGCTGCACGATTTTAATTGTGGCCTTAAAGCTTATAAGCTAAAAGTGGTGAAAAGTATAGAAGTATATGGCGAGATGCACCGCTATATTCCTGTGCTGGCTAAGTGGGCCGGCTTTAAAAAAATTGGAGAAAAAGTAGTGGAGCACCGCAGGCGAAAATATGGCGTAACCAAGTTTGGATGGGAGCGTTTTGTGAATGGTTTCCTGGATTTAGTATCCATTTCTTTTGTTGGAAAATTTTCCAAACGTCCTATGCACTTTTTTGGTTTATGGGGTACTATATTTTTTCTTATTGGCTTGGGATTTACTTTTTATTTAGTTATCTCAAAATTCATTTCGCCTGAATTTCCATTAACCAACCGCCCCGGATTTTACCTGGCGCTTATTGCTATCGTTATTGGTATGCAATTGTTTCTGGCAGGGTTTGTTTCGGAATTGGTAGCACGTAATGCACCGGGAAGAAACTCGTATTTGATTGAAGATAAAATACGACTGTGATTAAGAAGATTGCCATTATTGGCCCGGCGCATCCGCTACGTGGTGGCGGCATTACTACGTTTAATCATCGTTTGGCTAAAGAATTTATCCAACAAGGGTTTGATTGCTCTATTGTTTCATTTTCATTGCAGTATCCGTCTTTTCTTTTTCCAGGAAAGTCACAATATTCCGATGAACCTTCACCTAAGAATATTACCATTCATTCTTTTATTAATTCAATTAATCCAGTTAACTGGCTTCTTGTAGGACGAAAAATCAAACGCTGGACACCTGACCTGGTTATTGTTCGATTTTGGTTGCCATTAATGGGCCCCTCATTAGGCACTATACTTCGCCAGATAAAAAAAAATGGCCACACAAAAATCATTTGCATTGCCGATAATATTATCCCACACGAAAAAAGGCCGGGTGATAAATTATTTACAAAATACTTTTTAAAAACGCCGGATGGCTTCGTTGCCATGAGTAAAAAAGTGTTGATGGATTTGCATCAGTTTGCAAAAACAAAACCTGCGCTTTTAGTTCCGCATCCGTTGTATGACAACTTCGGTGAAAAAATTTCTAAAGAAGAAGCCCGCAATTTTTTAGGATTAGATATGGCTGATAAAATAATTATTTTTTTTGGCTTCATCCGTCATTATAAAGGTTTAGATATTTTGCTGCAGGCAATGGCGGATAACCGCATTAAAGATCAAAACATCAAACTTCTTATAGCCGGTGAATTTTACGAAGACGAAAAGCCTTACATGGACATTATCCAAAAACTAGGGTTAACCCAACGAATTATCCTGCACAATCATTTCATTGCAGATGCTGATGTTAAGGCTTTTATCTGCGCTGCAGACTGTGTTGTTCAGCCTTACCGTTCTGCTACACAAAGCGGGGTTAGTCCCCTCGCTTATCACTTTGAAAAACCAATGATCGTTACTGATGTTGGTGGTCTGCCGGACCTGGTACCACACAAAAAAGCAGGCTTGGTTACTGAGCCTGTTCCAACAAAAATTGCCGATGCCATTTTAAAATTTTACGAGTTAGGTGATGCCTACTTTCTGCCTTATTTGTTAGAAGAAAAGAAAAAATACAGCTGGCAAAAATTTACCGAAGCTATTCTTCTCTTAAGCCAAAATCTAAATCAGTAAAAGCAATTAGTTTTGCGATCAGTTATGGAAACAATAAAAAATTGTATTAAAGAATCAATTAAAGTAAAGCAACAGGTTTTAGAAGATGAGGCTCTGCTCCTTATAGTAAAAGCGGCAACAGATAGCATCGTTGCCTCGCTAAAAAAGGGGGGTCGGATCTACTTTTGCGGTAACGGCGGCAGTGCAGCAGATGCACAACATTTGGCAGCAGAATTTACAGGACGTTTTTATAAAGACAGGAAAGCCTTAGCAGCAGAGGCCTTGCACACCAATAGCTCATACATGACTGCTGTAGCCAACGACTATAGTTTTGATGTTGTATATGCCCGTTTAGTGGAAGGCATCATGAATGAAGGCGATGTGCTGATTGGTCTAACTACGTCCGGCAACTCGGCCAATATTTTAAAAGCTTTTGAAGCTGCGAAAGCAAAAAGCATAATAACAATAGGTTTTACAGGTTTAAGCGGTGGAGTTTTAAAAAGCCTTTCCGATTTTTTAATAAATGTTCCTTCTGCAGATACACCGAGAATACAAGAGTGCCATATTTTATTAGGACACATTATTTGTCAATTGGCAGAAGAAAAATATTTCCTCCCAACCAATTAATTGCTGATGCTGGACCTGAAAAAAATTGATACATCATGGACACTTTTTTTGGATCGTGACGGTGTAATCAACGAAGAGAAAATAGGAGAATACATTTTGCATTGGGAACATTTTATTTTCAGCGAAGGTGTTTTGGATGTGTTTAAAAAGCTTAGCGGCACATTTGGCCGCATTATAATTGTTACCAATCAAAAAGGCGTTGGAAAGGGGTTAATGTCGCAGCAGGCCCTTGATGAAATTCATTTTGAATTACAAGGCGAAGTAGAAGATGTTGGAGGCCGAATTGATAAAATTTATGCCTGCACCGATCTCAATGATACCAACATAAACCGCAAGCCCAATCATGGCATGGCTTTGCAGGCGCAAAAAGAATTTCCGGACATAGATTTTACTAAAAGTATTATGGTAGGTAATAAGCCTGGCGATATGCGTTTTGGAAGAGTTACCGGTATGTTCACGGTTTTTGTAGCCTCCACAAATCCTGAACACACTTTTCCTCATCCTGACATTGATCTGCGCTTTCCTTCGCTTTACCATTTTGCCGCCGCTTTATAAGTATTCCAGATTTTTAAACAAGCCGTTGGCAAAATTTTTAAAGTATTTAGCCGTTCTTAGCTTTGAATCATTAATACACTTTAGGGTGAAAAACAGTATCCTTCTCCTACTTACCGTCTTTTTCTTTTTTGCTGCTCCGGCACAACAGGCCATTACTGCCGCTGATCTAAAAATTTTATATAAAAAAGAAGATTCCCTAAAAGCTATGGCGAAGGCATTTCTTACTGAAGCGGAAACTGCCGACCGTATGCGGCAGGACAGTTTGTTTATAAAAACGCTTATCCGCAGTTTACAAATAAAGTCTTCGTTTTATTTCCCGTTCGATTCTGTAAAAGGTGTTTCTCATCTATATGCTCCTGATAGCACATTCCGCATCTTTACCTGGCAATTAAGTTTTGATAACGATTATGCGTTTAACCGCCAGCGGGGTGCTATTCAGTTCCGCACAAAAGATGGTTCCTTAAATTTAGTGCCGTTGAAAGATTACTCTGAATTTGCGGCTGATCCGCTTGACTCTGCCCGCACGAAGAATAATTGGATTGGCGCCGTTTACTATAACATCATTCAAACCGCTTACAATGGCAGGCAATACTACACGTTGTTTGGCTTTGATGGCAACAGCTATCGCACTAATAAAAAATGGATTGACGTGCTGACTTTTGATGCACAGGGGCAGCCGGTGTTTGGCGCCCAGCCTTATTTTGTTTATGAAAAAGAGGTTCCCAAACATAAGCCGCAGCGCAGGTTTGCCATTGAATACAAGAAAGAAGCTTCTACTACGGTGAACTTTGATGAAGATAAAAACATGATTTTAATTGATCACCTAATCTCAGAAACAAATGAGCCTGAAAACCGTTGGACTTATGTACCTGACGGCGACTATGAAGGCTTTGCGTGGGTTAATGGCAAGTGGCAACATGCCGATAAAGTGTTCACTGAAAAAATTGATTTGAAAGGCGTTGATCCTTTCTTGGGTAACCCACCGGTTGAAGTGCCTCTTTTAGATAAAGACGGAAATCATAATGAACAAAAATTAGCGGAGCAGAATAAAAAAAACACAACTAAAAAAGAAACCAAACCTGTTCCTAAAAAGCCGGTGAAAAAAGGGTAAGGATTTTCTACTTGGTTTGGCATTTACAACTATAGATAAAAGAGAGGGAGTGTATTAAGGGTATTCCTGTAAATGTCGATTAAAATAAAGGCTGTCAAATTTTCCGGTGCAACTAATTTTATTTGGATGTTATTTACTTAATTTTTTAGGTGATTATATGCTTTTGCCCATCAATCCTATTGGTCAGGCAATAACTTTTCAGACTCCAATTTAGTTGGAGTTTTTTTATGTTGCAAAGCAGCGTCAGGCTGCTTGTTTAAGAAGGGCTGCCTGCCTTCGGTTGGTGATGATGGAGGCATTGGCGGTCATCATCCCAAAAAATATCCAGCACTTTTCAGTGATGGCGTTTCTGGCATTTATTTTCCAGAGGAAGTAATGATTCTTTTCGTTACCAAAGCTGCCTTCCAATCTTGTTCCTCTTTCTTTATCCAGCACCGCTCTCATTGTTTTGCTTTGTTCTATAAGGTGCTCTTTTTGCCGGCCTTTGGGTACAAAGTTGGTCGTGATGTTGTTGCTCTTGCAATACGTCCTGTTTTTATTGGTAGCATATATTTTATCGGCACTGTGGTGAGTGCACCTGCTAAACAATTGCCGGTGAAGCGCTATGCAGTTTTGCAGTCTTGTACCTTCATTAAAGGCGTCGTAGCTGAAGTGCTCTATAAAACTGATCCCATCTATCTGCAGCTTGTTTACTTTGGCCCCAAACTCTACGGCTTTGGTTTCTTTGCCTCTTACAATGGGTCGTATATAAGGTTTGCTTAAAGAGACAATCCTGTCTTTTATCTGCGTTACTTCTCCATACACTTTGCTGTGTTGCTGCTCATACACTTTGGTAATGGTAAGTAGTTGCGCCTTTTGTTTGAGGGATACCGATACTTTTTTATCTGTTACTATTTGTTGGTGTAAATCGAGTAAGCGCAACAAAAATTTCAGTAGTTTTTTAATCAGTTTCTTTTCGGCTCTTTTGGTTTTCTTCTTTGCCTTTTGATACGATAAAAACTCTTTTCTTCTGTCTGCATAATTGCACCTGCTATGTCTTTGCCCCAGGCCTTTTCTTATTTGACTATAGCTTACATAAATCTTGTTGCAACAATCCCACAAGATTTTTACAGGTGTAGGAAAACTGATCCGGCTTTCATAACAGGTAGCATCTTCTGAGCTGATATTTGTTTGTGTTAGTGCTCCTTTCCAACAGGCGGCAAATTCTTTTTGCATAGCGGCAATA
>MWWF01000267.1_pt1 | contig 10556 bp, 10 predicted proteins | sample 1047351 | NCBI WGS metagenome assembly MWWF01 (sample SAMN06349970, study PRJNA376086) | soil metagenome | isolation source: MGM-3 sample Antarctic (ecotone) soil | place: Antarctica
GTGGTGAGTAGTGAATTGTGAATGGTAAGTGAGAGAAAGAACATTGAACAGTGAACAATGAAGAAGGTGTGAACCGGAAAAAGTGAGGCGGGGGACGAGAGAATGAACATTGAATAATTAATAATCAATGTCGTTTATTTAAAAAAATTTGGGACCAGGCAGGTGACTTTCAAATGAACATCCTTGCGTCGCACACTTTTACTGTTCACCCTTTATTCGGCCCGTCATTGTTTCATCCTTAACTAAATGACATTGAGTAAACAATGATCAATGAAGAACGGGAAACATGAGAAGGAAGAATGCACCAGGATCAAAATTCTTCTACTACTTTGTGCCCTTTGTGGTTCAAAAAAAGTCAGCAGCTTGTGCTTTCTGTCATCTTCCATCTACCATCGATCATCTGTTCTCATTCATCTGTCTTTGTGGTTCAAAAAAAATCAGCCTAAAAAACTATTAGAAATATGCTAAGCCGCGTTGCAGATACGATATATTGGATGGCCCGCTATATGGAACGCACAAACGGGATATTGCAAACGGTGCGAACCAATTACATTGCCTCGCAGGATGAGGTGTCGGACTTTAGCTGGCGACCCGTAATGCTTACCTACAGCGGTCTAAAGCCTGACGAAATAAGTGAGATAGAGAATGACACACCCAGGGTGCTGGAGCATCTGATCGTAGACAGAACACAAGGTGCATCTGCATACAATTATATAATGCAATCCCGCGAAAATGCACGCAGCATACAGGATAATATAACCAAGGAAGTGTGGCAATGCCTGAACGACTATTATCATTTTATCCGCGATGCAGGTATAGAGCGTGAGCTAAAAGCGGGGGATCCGGTATCGGCCATTGATTCACTTATACGGCACGGCTTGTTGTTTACCGGAACGGTGGATAATACCATGACCCGCGATGAAGGTTTTACTTACCTGAACATCGGCAAATTTCTGGAACGCGCAGTGCAGATCACTGATATCATACGCATGAAGATGAGTGAGTTTAAGATGGGTTCTGAAAGCATGGTAGAAGGACCAACCATGCGCTACCTGCTCTATTCTTTGTTTGGCTACGAATTGTATATAAAAACGTACAAAGGAAACTTCACCGCCGAAAATGTGTTGCAACTGGTAGTGTACAACAACCATTTTCCGCACTCTATTTTATACTGCCTTGAGCGTATTTACAAATACTTTGAACGGCTGAATGCTGAAAGTGTACAGGAGAATTACGACCAGCTTGATTTTTTAATTGGCAAAACAATGAACAACATTAAATACTCTAATGTAAATGCCAATAATCCTGAAATGCTGAACAGCTTTTTGCACCAGACTAAAAACGACCTTTTCGATATAGGATCGTCGTTGAGCAAACTCTATTTCGGAAACACTTAATTAAACGTATGAACGCCTACACCATAAAACATATTACACGGTATAGCTACGCCAATACTGTAATCGATTGTACCAACCAGGTGTTGCTGTACCCATTGATCGACTCTAACCTGGAGGTGCGTAAACATGAGCTTAGAATTTCGCACAACCCAATGGTTGAGGTTTTTGTAGACTACTTTGGCAACCAGACCGGGGTATTCTCTGTTATAAAACCCCACAATGAACTTCTAATAGAATCGATACTGGATGTAATAACCAAGCAGGTAGCCCTGCCCGTGGACGATGTAGTGGCTGCAGAACAATGGGCCTACCTACGCAGCCTTAAATACACGATACCTTATCTTGATTTTTTGAATAAAGAAAGTTTTCCTTCGCTTAAGGCGGTGCAGGCATTGCTGGATGGATTGATTGATTACAATGCCACCCCGTTTGAAAATGCAAGGGTATTTACAACACATGTGTACAACAACTTTCAATACCAAAAAGGGGTAACCAGCATAGAAACTGCTACTGAGGAAATATGGAATTTGAAGGCCGGCGTTTGCCAGGATTTTGCACATATCCTGTTGGTTTTTCTGCGGATGTTTAATATACCGGGTCGCTATGTAAGTGGTTATATCTGTCCAAAAAATAAAGAGATGCGCGGCGTAGGTGCTACCCATGCGTGGGTAGAAGCTTACATACCGTGGTATGGCTGGCTGGGTTTTGACCCAACCAACAATTGTGTGGTGAACGACCAACATGTGCGGCTGGCTGTGGGTAGAAATTTTACCGACTGTACCCCCGTGAAGGGCACGTTCAAAGGGTCGCTTATGCATACGCTGGAAGTAGCGGTAGAGATTGAAAACTCGAGCACTACTAAGAAATTGGAAAGCCCCGGCAGACCCGTATCCAACTACACGCAAAAAACACAGCCGGTAAAAATAAACTCGTACCGCCACTACCTGGAAGTGCAGCAACAGCAGCAGCAGTAGGAGGCTGAGGGCTGAACGCTGAGGGCTAAAAGCTGAGGGCTGAGGGCTGAGGGCTAAAAGCAGAGGGCTCTGGGTATTCGGAATTCGGAATTCAGCTTTTGGCCTTTAGCTTTTAGCTTTCGGCTTTTGGACTACCGACTTTCGGCAGTTGGCTGTTAGCCCTGGCAGAACTGTATTCAATTACACGCAAAAAACGCAGTCGGCAAAGATAAACTCGTACCGCCACTACCTGGAAGTGCAGCAACAGCAATAAGAAGCGTTGGGCGTTGGACGTTGAGCGTTGGGAGATGAGCGTTGGACGTTGAGCGCTGGGCATTAAGCGTTAGGCGTTTAGCGTTGAGCGTTTAGCCCCCCTTCATTCCTAAGCAGCGCATTGCCCACTGCACATTCCAGGCATCGTTTCTTGTTGCAGTAATTATTTTTTAATTCAATCAGTGCCTGGCTTTCCATGGCATTTGCTGCAGACACTCCCAGGCTTTTCCAGCCCTTTAAAATGGTGTTTACTTCAGGGGTAAGTTCGGCTAGCCAAGCCAGTGTTTTGTCCCTGCAATCCCCGTCTTTTTTATGGCTTGCGTAGGCAAACAGCACGGGCACAACTGTGTTGATGATGATATTGTCCACCATTTGGACGCCCAACTGTTTTGGCTGGTAGTCCACCGGGTCATCAAACCGGTAATGATAATGCCAGTAGTCGTTGGCAGTTACATTTAGCAATACCCGCACGTCATCCAGTTTGCCAGCTTCAAGTATTTTAGAAAAAAGGTGCGAAGATTGATACACCAGCATGGCCAGTTGTGCCAAACGTATGGTAGGAAAGTTTGCAGGACGCATTCTTAAAAAATAGGGGGACATCGTAGGCGGTGTACAGGCATATTTCTTTTGCAAAAAACGATACTCCCTCTGCAGTAATAAAGGGTAGTCTTCAGTAAATGTAGCCTGTAGAAGTCCTGCTTGTCCCAGCAACAACGCTTCCAACTGGTGTATCTGGTTTTTGTGTTTGGCCAGCACATTCAGCGGTATACTTTTGGCCAGCGATTCAAAAACATCTGCATTCACCTTTATACCAAAATTGCGGGCTAGCATCCACCAAAATACCTCCTCCCAATGGTTGTTGGCCTGCTGCAGCGCCTGCAATACATGGGCCGATTTATCCTGCAGTCTTTCCACTGCAAGGCGCTCCTTCCAGGCAAGCCAGCTAAGCCCGCTAAGCACAGGCAATTGTTTTTCGCAGGCCACAAAATCCTGCGAACGCATAAGCCAATCGTATTTCGACAACAATACTTTTGGCACCAGCGGTTGTAACAACAGGGTGGGAAGCAGACACCCGTTCCCATCTACAATCTCCTGGTCATTTTGCCACACTACGTGTAGAATAATGTTATGATAGTTCCTGTCGGCGCCATGCCGGTGCAGGTGCCAATCCGATGATTTTAGATGCAGTTCTATGTTGCCCGCCCAGGTGGTGTTATTTATTTCAACCCGGCCATTGTTGAAATCTGGTCCCTGGTTACTATTCAAACTTCCCTGGTGGATAATGTGCAACGATTCACCCTGCTCTGTTACAAGGTTTACTTTATTATAGTATTGAAATTGCCAGATAAATTGCAGAAGGCGTTCGGTCATGTAAGAGGGTTGAGTAGTAGTAATATACTCAAAAACACCAGAGTGCAGTAGCGATGGCTGCATCCCAAATTATGGTTCTTATTTTTTTGGGAACCAGCGGATGTTTTTCATGGGATCTTCGTTGTGTCACTCACTTGTACTTATATATTTTTATGGCATCTTTTCTCACATTTGTATCACAAAATTTAATCGCCGCCACATTTTAATATGCACCCAAAGTGATGACAGCCTTTTGACGCAAAAATAATCGGGTATTTTTTGACGGAACAACCGGAGTGGGCGCCCTGTTGGCTGTGCCCATTACACTTTGGCGCACATAATTCTAATACCGAATTGGTTGACATGTATGTTGAGTATTTGCGAAAGCAGGGAATTATTGCTTGTCCTGCATTAAATGTCGAGCCCGAACAGCAGCTGATAGTAGCACATAGCTGATGTTTCAACGTACTGCCCTGCTTTTGCAAATACTTTTGTTAGCGGTTGGCATGTTCACTTATATTATATGCTGGTGAATATGAGTTTTAATCTTATTAATTTTCGGTCGTTCTATATAAGGCGTAACTGAAATTTCTGTTACCTACCATGATATTTTTATTCTTGTCAAGAAAGAAAAGCACATCATCGTCTGCTTTTAGAAAGTATAAAAAACCCTGCGACGGATGATTAAGCTGATAAACGATGGCTTGTGGTTCTGTTTTCGTTCCTTTAATCATTTGCCATTCGGCTTTTAATATATTGTTGCCCTTGAATTTAAAACCTTCTAACTGGTAGGTACCTGAAGTTGTAGATGAACCATCTTTATAAAGCGTCAGCCGCCATTTTATTTTTATACATTCAGGAATAGTTGGTTGATTTAATTGCCTGGCAAGTTCCTGGCATGGCGTTCTTCCGTCGAAAATGCCAAGAAGATTGTCATTATTACTGTTTACTGACTGTGCTGAACCAAAATTTGATATTAAACAACTACATAATATTGTGAATATGAAAAGCGCTATTTTCATTATGAGGAATTTAATTTGTGGAGGAGGTATTTAGCCTGTTTAAAACGAACCCAAAACTGGCATCGCCTTTAATAAATTTCATATTACTATCGAAAAGGTGAAGAATATTTTTATCAATTTCAATGAATGATAGTTCGGGTTGTTGCTTGTCACTAATTAAATGAAATACTGTATGCTTGTAATTTTCTTTTGCAACATCGCTAGTTGTTAATTTTCCGGTTATACTTATGCTTTTTCCGCCACCTAAAAAGTTCATTGTGTTTGGCTGATAATCGCCGTATGAAATAAGTAATTTGAATGCGCCTGGTTGATTGTTGCCTTTAAACATATTTAATTCCCATTTCATAAACATGCAGGTATCGGTAGAAGGTATTTTGAGCAATGAATTAACCGCAATATTACAAGGTGTGCTGCCAACAAAAACGTCGGTTGCACCTAAATTTTTAGATGAGTTGGTTTGGGAACATGAGCGTATAGCCATACAACACAAACATAATACAGATAAAAAATATTTCGTTAGTAGCATAAAAATGATTTATCTAATTTAAGATTTAATCAAAAAGCAGATGAGAAATTAGACGTAATGGTTTAATTCCTTTACGAAATACATCTCATTAAATAGGAATTGTCCCAAAAGTTTGCCGCTAACAGTTGCGTTGCGCCGTATCCCGTTTTTCGCATAGGCGTTAACCCGAATTAAACCGATAAAGGTGTAAACTGGCTGGGCTTTCAGGCGGTTTTGATGATTAGAAATGAATGACGAATTGTTAGTGCTAATCTCAATTAAGAGATTATGCCTGACCTCCCTCCTCTTTGGAGATGTAACGAAGGACAGGTCATAAAAGCCGCATGCAGATTAACAAGTACAAGGGTGCGACGCAACAATGTTTAAAAGAATTTTTACTGTTCGTCCTACAAAATAACACCTTAAGTTGACCCTAATGTGTTTTTCGGGAACACCTACTTGCCGATATTCTTTATGGCAGCTTTGCCCACCTGGGTCAATAAAGCCGGGCCTGCTACATCTCCTCTAATTGGGCAAGCGCCTGCACCACCCTGCTTACCGGCAAACCCATTACATTGTAAAAATCACCGGTAATGCTTTTAATCCCTACCACCCCAATCCACTCCTGAATGGCATAAGCGCCCGCTTTATCATAAGGCTTGTACTTATCTACATAATCTTCAATTTGGCTGGTAGATAACGGGTGAAAGCAAACATCGGTAACCTCGTAAAAAGTGACTTGGTTTTGTTTGTGCAGAATGGCCACACCGGTGATTACTTTATGATGGTTGCCCGACAGGGCTTGCAATGTAGAGATTGCATCGGCCCGATCAGTTGGCTTACCAATGATGCGGTTCTCTAAAACCACTATGGTATCGGCAGCCAAAATGGGCAGGGTCGTTAAACCATTTGGAGACTGCTCCAACCGGCATTGTACCACTCTTGCTTTTTCCAACGCTATATGTACCGGTACATCATGTAAGGCCAGGTCGGCGGGATAACTTTCATCTGTGCTTTGTACAATCACTTCAAAGGGTACCTCGGCCCACTCAAGCAGTTGCTTGCGCCTCGGCGATTGAGAGGCAAGAATAATTTTTTGCATTGCGCAAACTTAGGAAAACGAAACGTTCTGTAAACAGTTGGATGTCGGCACGGAACTGTGAAAAGAAGATGGTAAAAGAATAGGATCAAATATAAAAACGAAAGAAGATCATAGATAGAATACCAGTAAACATGGCCAGTTTAATAAGGCTGCTAAGGCGATGGAAATCTGCACTGGTATTGGCACCAAACAGTTGCCTGAAAATATACAGCAGCGGAATAATGATGAAGAGAATGCAATAGGCTGCACTCCACCACCACTTAAACTGCAACACGTAAATCTGCACAATCACCAGTGCTGCAATAAGCACTATTAACCATACTGCAACAAACACCTTTGTCGCATTTATGCCCCAGGCTATGGGCATGGTATAGCAGCCAAATTTTCTATCGCCGGCTATGTCTTCCATATCCTTTACCACCTCGCGTATAAGCGATATTACAAAAGCAAAACCTGCATACAGCATGGTTATCCGGGTAATTTTTTGCGTATACGAACCCGCTGCTGCATTGGCCAAAAGGTTTGCCGCCTCGCACCAGGTAACTACCAATATTACCCAGGCAGTAAGCAGCGAGATAATAACATTACCTGAAAGCAATTTCTTTTTAAGCGAAATGGAATACAGAAAAAGCAATAAGACACATGCCGCATTGGCAATTCCCAGAAAGCGTACACGGGAAAATATATCGATGTAAAAGCCAAGTATAATACCGAGTATACTCAACACAAGGTGCCATACAATTACCCACCTGCGCCTAATTACTTTATCCACTACAAGCTTGTCAGGTTTATTTACCTGGTCAATGTTCAAATCAAAATAATCGTTGATGATATACCCTGCAGCAGCAATAACAACAGACGATACCAGCAGCAGAAAGAAATGAAGATTACTAAGTACAGATTGTATACCCGCGGCATAAAACACAGGACGCACAATTGCATATACAAACAGCAATTGGGTAATGGCAATAAACACAAGGTTTGGCCAGCGTACAAGTTTTAAAAATGCGAGGGTAAGCTTCAAGTAAAAAGTTTAAGGTTGATTGTAAGTGTTTGTTAGAAGGTATTTTTTACATCGCTCTTATATGGCTGTCCTCATTCCAGTTGCCCCGCACCTTCATCACTTTTTCTATAATGTCCCGTCCACAGCCAAAGCCACCAGCAACAGGTGAAATATAATGGCAGATTGTTTTTACTTCCTGTACCGCATCATGGGGACAACAGGCAACACCCACCATTTTCATAACATTTACATCAGGAATATCGTCGCCTGCATACAACACTTCTTGCCAGTTTAGCCTGTTGGTAGCCAGGTACTCCTGCAGTACAGCCACTTTATCAACTACCTGCATAAACACGGCCTGCACGCCAAGCTTATTCAGGCGGTCTTGTACTTCAGCCGAATTGCCACCCGAAATAATGACTACATGATACCCTTTTTTTACAGCCAACTGCAACGCGTAACCGTCTTTTATATTCATTTTTCTGGCCATAACCCCACCAGGCAAAATCAATAGTGTTCCATCGGTCAGTACCCCATCCACATCAAACACAAGGGTTGTAATGGGTTTAAAAAGCTCAAGAACATTCATACTCAATTAAGTTATTGGCGGATAAAACGAAGTGGCAACAGCTTTATTGCTGTAAAATACCGTTGAGTTTTAGCGCAGATTTTTTTGTTGGAGGTAAATGTTGATTATAAATACCCAGTTAATTGAAAAGTAGCTGCCATTTACAAGCAATTTGAATCAACAGTTACCTCATAATCATGGCCGGTTGCTTTCAGCTCTCTCTTTATGCTTTTTCTCTACTTGGAAATCCCCAAACTGTACCTCATTTTATTTCGTCTTCATTCTCCCGATCAAGCTGCAAACTCCTGCAAAAATATTAGAAAAGGATGGTGTTCTTTCATCCATATAAAATGGTAACAGTATACAACGACGCGTAGATAACAAACAATGGCAAACTGAAATAAAAACAACTTTCTACCTACTGGTATTACTCCTGTATCTCGGGCACATATAGCTTTTGATGCACAATTATGCTTTCGGTAAGTTTCAGATACAACTTGCGCAGTTCGGGCAAGCGGTTTAAATGGTGGAGGTGTTTATCGATGGTGGCAATATCGCCCCGCGAGGCTGGACCGGTTTGCAGGAGGGATGGTGATGTATATTGAATCCTGTTCACTGTCTCTCGAATTATAGGCAGCAACACCTGGAAGTCTACATTTTCCTTTTTGCAAAAATCTTCGGTGAGGGCCATAATGTGGTTTGTAAAATTGTTGGCTATAACTGCTGCCAGGTGTATACGTAGCCTTTGTTCGTTGCCTGCAACAATGGGCGATGCGCTCCAGGTACTAACAAACTCAGACAAAACATTTTTTACACTGTCCGAATTACCATCTATCACCACAGGTATCTCTGGCAGGGCAACGGCGTTTTTACTTAAACTTTGAACAGGGTATAACACGCCAAACTTGTTGCCTGTTGATTGAAGAATTTCCATACCCACAGCACCTGCAGTATGCACTACTATGGCATCGCTGGCAGGGAGATGGTTTGCTACCGTAGCAATTTCGTGATCGTTCACTGCAATTATAACAAGCTGTGCGCTACTATGTAAAGCCGCAAGGTTGTTGCTATACTCAGTCTGTAATGTGCTGGCCAGCCGGTGGGCGTGCTTTTCGGATTTGCTGATTACCTGTATAATCTCAGTTCCACCTTCTTTCATTTTTCTACCCAGCACTGTAGCTGTATTGCCTGCACCTACCAGAACAACTTTCATTAGATTTTTAATATTATTGGTAAATGAAATTACTGCAAAGAATTGTATTGGGATATTACCGCAACAAGTTCAATACCCTGGCCCTAATAGCCCCACAAAAGGCTGCAGCAATGGCATTCGAGTTATTTTGTACACCCTACACCCGTAAAAGAAACTTTGTAGCGCCACAGCTTTTTTCCACGGCGCAGCCCTTGTCGCTGAACATTGATAAAGTGACCACCAAAGGTTTTTATTGGAAGCCGCAGCACCTTGAAAATTGCAAGACGATATTGATCTGTCATGGCTTTGACAGCTACAGCTACCGCTTTGAGAAGTATGTGGAAGGATTGCTGGCCAAGGGCTTTGATGTAATTGCATTTGATGCACCGGCACATGGCATAAGCGAAGGAAAAACCATAACAGTGCTTCAATACCGCAACATGATTTTGCAAATAAACGAGCGGTTGGGACCTATAGACGGTATTGTAGCGCACTCCTTTGGCGGGTTAGCCGTAGCACTTGCAGTAGAAGAAGCAAAACAACTTAATTGTAAACGCCTCGTGTTATTGGCGCCGGCCACTGAAACCACGCATGCGATAGAGAGTTTCTTCAAGTTTGTACAGGCAAGCAAACGGGTGCGGATAGCTTTTAATGAATTGGTGGAGCGCCTTGCAGGCAACCCGGCATCGTGGTTTTCTGTAGCAAGAATTTTGCAGCACATACATGTGCCCACCTTATGGATACATGACCGGCTTGATACCATTACCCCCTATGCAGACATGCACTACCTTACGGAGAAAGATCTGCCGCATATAGAGTTTGAGATAACAGAAGGCATGGGCCATAGCCTGTATACAGAAGAAAGCGTAATTAAGCGTGTAGTAGATTACTTTGCTGAGTTGAACCACGCTTAGTGGCAATGACTTGTTGCCGGCTCACCTGCCTGCCAAATTGCTATAGGCGCTTAGGCGTAAAAAAGTGACAACAAATTGACAGTTTTTCTAAGGTTGAAGGAACACAAAGAACACTAAGATTGCACAAAGTTCACGATGTATTACTTTGATTGAGATGCTGGATTTTCAAATACATTAAGCACTCTTCTAATCCCATTCTTTAGCAATTGAATGAAAATAAAAAACTTAGTGTTCGTCGTGCCTCATCGTGTACTTTGTGTTACGCTGAATACCTAAC
>MWWF01000268.1_pt1 | contig 10529 bp, 3 predicted proteins | sample 1047351 | NCBI WGS metagenome assembly MWWF01 (sample SAMN06349970, study PRJNA376086) | soil metagenome | isolation source: MGM-3 sample Antarctic (ecotone) soil | place: Antarctica
GATGGTGGATCAGCTCAATTCATTTTCATCTGAAGTAACACGTGTTGCAAGAGAGGTTGGTACAGAAGGAAAACTTTGCGGAGAAGCCGAAGTACAAGGTGTTGGAGGAACATGGAAAGATTTGACAGAATCTGTAAACCAAATGGCTGGTAACTTAACTGGCCAGGTTAGAAATATTGCGGAGGTAACAACGGCCGTGGCTAGAGGTGACTTATCAAGAAAAATTACAGTGGACGTAAAAGGAGAGATCCTTGAATTGAAAAATACCATCAATACAATGGTAGATCAGTTGAATTCATTTTCTGCCGAGGTAACAAGGGTTGCCCGTGAAGTAGGATCGGAAGGAAAATTGGGCGGACAAGCAACGGTGAAAGGCGTTGGTGGTGTTTGGAAAGATTTGACCGATTCTGTAAACCAGATGGCATCAAACCTTACTGGCCAGGTGCGTAACATTGCCGATGTAACAACAGCAGTTGCCAATGGTGATCTTTCTAAAAAAATTACAGTGGATGTTCAGGGAGAAATTCTTGAACTGAAAAATACCATCAATACGATGGTGGATCAGTTAAACTCTTTCGCATCTGAGGTAACAAGGGTGGCGTTAGAGGTTGGTACAGAAGGAAAATTGGGCGGACAGGCACAAGTAAAAGGAGTGGGAGGTACATGGAAAGATTTGACCGATTCTGTGAACCAGATGGCTTCTAATCTAACGGCACAGGTAAGAAACATTGCAGATGTAACAACAGCAGTTGCCAATGGAGACTTGTCTAAAAAAATTACGGTGAATGTTGCCGGTGAAATTTTGGAGTTAAAGAATACCATCAACACAATGGTGGATCAGCTCAACTCATTTGCATCGGAAGTAACCCGTGTGGCTCTTGAGGTTGGTACAGAAGGTAAGCTTGGTGGCCAGGCAAAAGTGCAAGGCGTTGGTGGAACATGGAAAGATTTGACAGAGTCTGTAAATCAAATGGCAGGCAACTTAACAGCTCAGGTCAGAAATATCGCAGAGGTAACAACGGCTGTTGCCAAAGGTGATCTGTCAAGAAAAATTACAGTGGATGTAAAAGGAGAAATACTTGAATTGAAAGATACCATCAACACGATGGTGGATCAGTTGAATTCATTTGGTTCGGAGGTAACTAGGGTTGCCCGTGAGGTTGGTACAGAAGGTATGCTGGGCGGACAAGCAGATGTGCAAGGTGTAGAAGGCCTTTGGAAAGATTTGACAGATTCGGTAAATAAAATGGCCTCTAACTTAACTGGCCAGGTAAGAAATATTGCGGAGGTAACAACAGCCGTTGCAAATGGCGACTTGTCACGCAAGATTGAAGTGGATGTAAAAGGAGAAATTTTGGAGTTGAAAAATACCATTAATACAATGGTGGACCAGCTTCGTGCCTTTGCATCGGAAGTAACCCGTGTGGCAAGAGAAGTAGGTTCGGAAGGAAAACTTGGCGGCCAGGCTCACGTTCCCGGTGTTGGCGGAACATGGAAAGATTTGACTGACTCCGTAAACCAAATGGCCGGTAACCTGACAGCCCAAGTTAGAAATATTGCTGAAGTGGCAATTGCCGTTGCCAATGGTGACATGAGTAAAAAAATTACAGTGGATGTTCGTGGTGAAATTCTTCAACTGAAAGAAACGCTTAACACCATGGTGGATCAGTTAAGAGCTTTTGCATCTGAGGTAACCCGTGTGGCGAGAGAAGTAGGTTCGGAAGGAAAGCTTGGTGGACAGGCATTTGTGCCGGGTGTTGCAGGAACCTGGAAAGATCTGACGGATTCTGTAAACCAAATGACAGGTAACCTAACATCGCAGGTTAGAAATATTGCCGAGGTTACAAAAGCGGTGCAGTCGGGCGACTTAACAAAAAAAGTAACGATTGACGTTAAAGGAGAAATCTTCGACTTGAAAAATACCATCAATACCATGGTGGATCAGTTGAACTCTTTTGCCTATGAGGTAACAAGGGTTGCGAGGGAAGTTGGAACAGAAGGAAAATTAGGTGGACAAGCAGAGGTGCAGGGTGTGGCTGGTACATGGAAAGATTTGACTGACTCCGTGAATATGATGGCATCAAATCTTACTAACCAGGTGAGAGGTATTGCGAAAGTGGTAACAGCGGTTGCTACCGGAAACCTCAAACAAAAACTGTCTATCGTTTCAAGAGGTGAGGTGGCGCAGTTGATTGATACGATCAATGAAATGATTGATACGTTGGCAGTGTTCGCAGACCAGGTAACAACTGTGGCAAGAGAGGTGGGAGTGGAAGGAAGATTAGGCGGACAGGCTTCGGTACCGGGTGCATCTGGTATCTGGAAAAACCTCACAGAGAATGTGAATCAATTGGCAGAAAACCTTACAACTCAGGTACGTGCAATTTCAGAAGTGGCATCAGCCGTAACCAAAGGAGACCTGACACAGATGATTCGTGTGGAAGCAAAAGGTGAGGTGGAAGAATTGAAAGATACCATCAACCAGATGATCGCAAACCTGAAAGAAACAACATTACGTAACCAGGAGCAGGATTGGTTGAAAGGTAATCTTGCCAAGTTTACACAAATGCTGCAAGGACAAAAAGATCTGAACACGGTAACTCGCAGAATTTTGACGGAATTGGCACAGGTTGTAAATGCCCAGCAAGGCATGTTCTATATTTTGGAGCAGGATGAAAATGCAGAAAATAAAAAACTGAAGCTGTTCTCAACTTATGCTTATAACGATGAACTTGATATCAATAAAGAATTTGCATTGGGGCAAGGACTTGTAGGACAGGTCGCCCTGGCAAAAGAAAGAATCCTTTTGACAAACGTTCCAAAGGATTATATAAAAGTTGGCTCTGGATTGGGAGAAGCTTCCCCGGCAAGTGTTATTGTTTTACCGGTGTTGTTTGAAACAGAAATCAAGGCCGTTATTGAGTTGGCTTCATTTGACCAGTTCAGTGAAACGCATCTTGGTTTCTTAAGCCAGTTGACAGAGAGCTTAGGAATTGTATTGAATACAATTGAAACCAATACCAGAACAGAAGAATTGCTGGAACAATCACAGTCGCTTACAGAAGAATTGAGAAGGACCAATGAAGAATTGCAGGACAAAGCCCATCTTCTTGTAAAACAAAAAGAAGAAGTGGAAGCCAAGAACAAAGAGGTGGAGGAAGCCCGTCGTTCATTGGAAGAAAAAGCAGAACAGTTGCAGCTGACTTCCAAGTATAAATCAGAGTTCCTTGCCAATATGTCGCATGAGTTGAGAACGCCATTGAACTCACTTCTGATTCTTGCGCAACAATTGTACGAGAACAGGGAAGGAAATCTTTCAGAAAAGCAAGTTCGCTATGCAAAAACAATTCATAGTTGCGGCGATGATCTTATTCAACTGATCAATGACATTCTTGACTTGTCTAAAATTGAATCCGGTTATATTTCAACCGACTTTATTAATGTACGCTTTAGAGAGATCACATCTTTTGTGGAAACAACATTCAAACACGTTTCCGAAAACAAGAATCTCAAATTCAATATTGAAATTGACCCGCAATTGCCGGAAACTTTGGAAACAGACGTTCAGCGTTTAAATCAGATCTTAAAAAACCTGTTGTCGAATTCCTTCAAGTTCACAGAAAAAGGCGGTGTTCAATTAAGGATTTATGAGTCCTATAAAAATTGGAAAATGGGAAATCCAAGTTTGGATAAAGCAAAGAAAGTTGTGGCATTTGAAATTAAAGATACGGGGATTGGCATCTCAAAAGATAAACAGAACATCATCTTCGAAGCCTTTCAGCAAGCTGAGGGTTCTACATCAAGAAAATATGGTGGTACAGGACTGGGATTGTCAATCAGCCGCGGTTTGGCAGATCTTTTAGGTGGTTCTATTGAATTAGACAGCGAAGCAGGACACGGAAGTTCTTTCACTTTGTTCCTGCCAATTAATTACAACCCGGCTGTAGTAAAAAAAGAAGTAAAATCAAGCCTTACAGTTAGCGAATATAAATTAGGTGAAACCTTTGACGGTATTGCCATTCAATCTGTGCCAACGGTGAAAGTAACAGAGGTAAAAGACCTTGACCCGTTGAACGAGATCATTAACGAAATTGGAGATGACCGTACCAATATTATGAGCCACGATAAAGTGGTGCTTGTGGTGGAAGATGATCTTCGCTTTGCTAAAATAATGATTGAAAAAGCACACGAGTTTGAAGTGAAAGTGGTGGTGGCAACAAGCTTTGCAGATGTATTTGATCTAACCAATAAATACAATCCTGTTTCTGTTACGCTTGATGTGAAGTTACCGGATGCAAGTGGCTGGAGAATTCTTGATTTATTTAAAAATGATATCAACTTCAGGCATATACCGGTGCATTTAATTTCTGGTGAAGAGAACAGGCTTTTGGCTATGCAAAGAGGTGCAAGAAGTTTCCATTTAAAGCCTTTGAAAAATGAAGCGTTGTCTATTTTGTTTAGCGACATAATTGACTATCATAACCGAAAGCCCAAACGATTATTGATTGTTGAGGATAATGAAATTGATTCGTCACAAATTGCCAAAATGCTTGATAATGGTGATGAAATAAAAATAGAAATAGCAGCAACCGGTAAAGAAGCACTTAAACAGATTAAGCAAAATGTTTACGATTGCATTACGGTTGATTATATGCTTCCGGATATAGCAGGACTTGAATTTGTAACCGAAATCAATAAAGTAAACAAGCTGCAGATGACACCAATCATCATTTATTCAGCAAAAGATTTTACACCAAAAGAAAGAACGCAGTTGAAGCAATATACCAACAGGATTTTGTTGAAAGATGTAAACTCTCTCGAACTTTTATTAGAAGAATCTGTATTGCTCATGCACTTAGATCATAAAAACCTTTTGCCAGAAAAGCAAAAGATCATCGAGAATTTGCGGTCAAAAGTTGATGTGTTAGCCAATAAAAAAGTATTGGTGGTAGATGATGATGTTCGAAACTTATTTGCATTAACAACAGCATTTGAACGATATAATATTCATGCGATAACAGCTGAAAGCGGACAGGAAGCAATTGATATTTTAGGTGAAAATACCAGCATTGATATCGTGTTAATGGACATCATGATGCCTGAAATGGATGGTTATGAAACCACGCAAAAAATAAGAAGAGAGCATAAGAATACGCATCTTCCCATTATTGCAGTAACAGCAAAAGCGATGAAAGGCGACAGGGAAAAATGCATAGATGCCGGCGCCTCAGATTATATAACAAAACCTGTGAAAATTGACCAGCTTCTGTCGTTGATGAGAGTATGGTTATATAAATAATCCGTGAATGGAAATAAAAAACAGAAAAGAAAATGGGATCGAAAAAAAGCTTGTCAAAATACTTGCTGTAGATGACAGGGAGGATAATCTGTTTTCTATTGAAACTATTTTGGAGAAGGGCAATTATACAATTGTAAAAGCCAACTCTGGCCGGGCCGCTTTAAAAATTTTGTTGCGTCAATATGATTTCACACTCATACTGATGGATGTGCAAATGCCTGACATGAACGGGTTTGAAACCGCTTCATTAATTTATGAAAGAGAGAAACTGCGTCACATTCCCATCATTTTTATTACAGCACATAACCAGGGCGAGGAAAAAATGTATGAAGGTTATAAAATGGGTGGCGTTGATTTTATTTACAAGCCAATCAATCCTGAGTTATTGCGTTATAAAGTAAGTGTCTTTGTTGAATTATACCAGAAAACACATGAACTGCTTGCTCACGAAAAAAAGCTTTTGACAACCAACAAAAAGTTGGAGACAGAAATAGAAGAAAGAAAAATTTCAGCAGAAAAAATAAGGCTGTTGAATGAGCAACTTGTAGAAAATAATATCCATCTCAAAAACACCATAGAAGAACTAGACCGTTTTGCTTACGTGGCTTCACATGACCTGCAGGAACCATTGCGAAAAATACTTGTATTCAGCGATAAAATTCAAACTAAATACAAAAATTCCGTTGACGAAGATCTTTACCGGAACCTTGAGAAAATCGTCAAAGCATCTGGAAGAATGCAAACCTTAATAAAGGACCTGTTACGGTTTTCGAGAGAAACCACCGGCAAAGAAGATTTTACTTTTATTGACCTCAATGAATTATTTGATGAAGTAATGGCAGACATGGAAATTGATATTGAAAAAACGTCTGCGAAAATTCAGGTAAAACTGCTTCCAAAGATCTGGGGCATTCCAAGCCAGTTAAGACAACTTTTTCAAAACCTTGTAAGTAATGCCATTAAGTTTAGAAAAAAAGATGCTGCGCCGGAAATTCATGTATATGTTGATGAAGCCTACAAAACCAAATTGAGGATCATTGTGGAGGATAACGGAATTGGTTTTGACACGAGGTATGCCGATGATATTTTTATGGTTTTTAAAAGACTTCATAGCTACCACGAATTTGAAGGCAGCGGCGTAGGATTATCTATTTGTAAAAAGATAATTGAAAAACATAATGGAGAAATATCTGCAGAAAGTAAAATAGGTATTGGCTCCAAATTCATTCTTTCATTTCCAATGGTTGAATTTAAAGAAACCATCCCGGTGCTGCAGATTGAGAAAGTAAAACTGCCTAACCACCTCTCAAATTTTTTGTTTTGATTTTTGCCTATAATTTATGTTATGTTAAACAGGCGCACAGGGCTTTTGTATCTATTCTTGCTCTGCTTCTCCTGACTGTAAAGAATAACTAAAGAGATTAGACATACTTTATGTGGTAGATAATTTTGGAGAGGTTTATAAGTAGCGAAGATGCTTAACCAAACTACCTTCACAATCTTATGCAACAGATTGAAGAAAGCACACAAATAAAAAGGCGCTGGAAACGAAAACCCGGTCGAATAAGCCAATGGTCAACAGTTGTCAAAGTAATCCTTGTTTTAATTATTGCAGCCTCCATCGCTTGCATTGTTATCATACTAAGAGTATTTGGCAAATAAGAAAAGCCTCTATTTTTCAGTCAAAAATGTAAGTATTTTGCAGAGTTTAACGTGTAAGCCATTTCGTAACAAAACCTTGACCGCCTACTGAATATAAGATTATGCACACTACAATTCAATTATTCAAAAGTTTATGTCTCTGATTACGAATAAAAAAAGCCTCCACTAGGAGGCTTCAAATTTATTCATCAATCTTATTACAAAGTTTTCAATTTCGCCTGGTACATTGCTACTTTATCTGCCTGTTTTTTCCTTTCGTGGTAATCAATCAATTGATCAATTGATTTTCTAAGATTCACTTTATCAGTTCCTTTCAATGTTGTCATTGCACTGTACAAATCATAAGCTTTTAAAGAATACGGATAAAGCTCTTCGTATTTCTGGTTGATCTTTGCAGTGAAATCTTTTCTCTTTGCAACATCTGCCGGTGTTGTTCCTTTCACTAAACGCTGAGCATCTTCAAGATCATAAATCTGGTTATAAAGATGCTGCCCCATTACATAGTTTGCCAATGGAGAATTTGTATTCAAACTAACTGCCTTTGCCAGCAAAACAGCCGTTTTTTCCTGTCTCCTAGCATAATCGGCAGGCTTTTTATCATTAGCATAAGTATAGTTAAAAACTTCAATTGCATAATCCATAACCAGGGGATAGCTGTCAGGATATTTTTGTATCAACTGTTCATACTTTGCAAATCTTTCTGCATTGTATTTATCGTCAAGAGAATTGATTTGTGATTGAATCTCCTTTTTTTTATCTGCATTACCTTCACTGTTCAATCCCTCTTTCAACTTTTCAATCTGTTGTTTTATATCTTTTCCCGGTTCACCAAATTCAAGACTGATCCAATAATCTCCATCAGGAAAAAGTTGTTTGCCCAACGACAAATATTTATCTGCTTTCTGCTGATCATTTTTTTTCATGTAATAAGCAACAAGCGTACTGTAAACTTCCTTGTACTCTATGTCCTTGATTTTTGCATCCGCTAATTTCTCCCAATATGGAATTGCTTCTTCTTCTCTTTTGGCAAGATAGGCTGCCGAAGCGGTAAGGTTGATCAATTGGGTATCTAACACAGGGAAAGAAAATCCATTGTAGGCAAAACCTTTTTTGGCAATATAATCTTCGAGTGAATACGCCACCTTCATATGGTTGTAAGAAGCGCCGTATTCTTTAGTATTATAAAATTTAATTCCTCTGTTATAGAAAAGATCATACAACTGGAAAAGACCAAGATTTTGCTCCAATGTCATCAAAATATTTTTCTGATCTAACTGCTGGTATTTTTTAAAAGCTTCAAACGCAGCAATTCCTGATACATTATTACCAGTACCGGTGGAATCTATTTTTTCTAATTCCGTATAAACTTTTCCTTTCCAGTACCAGGCATTTGCTGTACCTGCATTTTTTGGATCGGCTAAAATTTTATCAATCTTTTCTTTTGCCTCGTCATACTTTCCTTTGCTGAATTTTTCCTGAACATCTTCTAGTTTTTGCGCAAACAAACTGCTGAATGATGCTGCAAGAAATCCTGTTAATAAAAGCTTTCTCATTGTTCTTTTGTTTTAATAAAAAAATTATGATGGAACATTGTTCTCCTCTTCAGATGAATTTTCTCCCGGATTGGTTGGTTCTCCATTTTCCGGTGTGATGGCTGCAATAATTTCTTCCACTTCAGGAATATCAATTTTGCTTATAGCTGCAATTTCATCTCCTTCATCAATTCTTATCAGTTTCACTCCCTGTGTGGCACGCCCCTGTTCACTTATCTGCGATACTTTCATCCTGATTGTTACTCCACTCTTACAAGTGATCATCAGGTCTTCTTTTTCCGATACATCTAAAATGCCAACTAATCTTCCTGTTTTTTCTGTTACGTTAATGGTCTTTACTCCTTTGCCGCCTCGGTTAGTGATGCGATATTCATCAACTGGTGTTCGCTTACCATAGCCTTTTTCACTTACCACCAAAACAGTTTTTTCTGGTGTTTGTGGATTTACATTTATCAGGCCAACCACTTCATCTTTTAAATCATCAACTTCTATGCCTCCAACGCCTATCGCTCCTCTTCCTGTTGGTCTTACTTTGGTTTCAGGAAAACGTATTGCTCTTCCAGATGCAAGTGCCATCATGATTTCACATTTTCCATCGGTTAATTTTGCTTCAAGCAACTGATCTCCATCGTTAATGGTGATGGCGTTTACACCAGTCTGTCTTGGCCGACTGAAATCTGCGAGTTTCGTTTTTTTAATTACACCCTGCTTGGTACATAAAACAATGTAATGATTGTTTATAAATTCGATATCCTGCAAGTCGGCAATATCAATGATTGCTCTTACTTTATCATCAGGAGCAATCTGTAATAAATTTTGAATGGCTCTTCCTTTGCTGTTCTTCTCTCCTTCCGGAATCTGGTAAACGTTTAACCAGTAACACCTGCCTTTTTCGGTAAAGAAAATCATGGTGTGATGCGTGGATGCAACAAACAAATGCTCGATAAAATCTTCTTCTCTTGTTTTACCACCAACTGCTCCTCTTCCACCTCTTCTTTGCGAACGGAATTCAGTTGCAGAAGTACGCTTGATATATCCTAAATGAGAAATGGTGATAACTACATCTTCTTCTTTGATGAGATCTTTAATGCTCATTTCATTGTCAAGAAAAGTGATGTCTGTCTTCCTGGCGTCGCCAAATTTTTCTTTTATTTCAGCCAATTCTTTTTTAATAATATCATAACGCATTCCTTCATTAGCAAGAATCTCCTGTAGGTGTGTTATCAATTTCATTAGCTCATCATACTCTTGCTTGATCTTATCTCTTTCCATTCCGGTAAGGCGCTGCAAACGCAATTCAAGAATTGCCTTCGCCTGAATTTCATCCAATCCCCAACCGGCGTTCACCAAATTATCTTTAGCGGCTTCCGGGGTAGCGGATGCACGGATCATGGCGATCACTTCATCCAAATGATCTAATGCAATTAAATAGCCTTGTAGAATATGTGCTCTTTTTTGCGCTTCCCTTAACTCAAACTGGGTACGGCGCAATACTACTTCGTGGCGAAATTCTATAAACTCACTGATCAGATCTTTAAGGTTCAAAAGACGTGGTCTTCCTTTTACTATCGCCACATTATTGATACCGTAGCTTGTTTGTAATTCTGTGAATTTGAATAATTGGTTGATCAGTAAATTAGCAACAGCATCACGTTTCAAATCAATAACAATACGGGTTCCTTCTTTGTTATTTGATTCGTTATTTACATGCGCAATTCCTTCAATTGAATTTTGATGATTCATTGCAGGAGCCGACTGTTTTGCCATCACGAATGCCACAATTATTAATTAATGGCTCAAGCGGTATTGCAGTTGGTATGGCAACCAATATGATGCCTCATAATTTGAGCGAAGTCATTGACGGTTGCGTTGCTTACATTGACAATAGAGAAATTACTATTGATGAATTGATGCAGCATATAAAAGCTCCTGACTTTCCAACAGGCGGAACCATCTATGGAATGGAAGGCATAAAAGCCGGCTTTCATTTTGGCCGTGGTAGAGTGGTGTTGAGG
>MWWF01000269.1_pt1 | contig 10517 bp, 8 predicted proteins | sample 1047351 | NCBI WGS metagenome assembly MWWF01 (sample SAMN06349970, study PRJNA376086) | soil metagenome | isolation source: MGM-3 sample Antarctic (ecotone) soil | place: Antarctica
CGGTGCTTTTCTTTCAATGATAGATGCCATGATTTGGAGTGAGTTGGGCGCAGCTTACCCGCTTGCAGGAGGAAGCTATAATTTTTTAAAGGAAGCTTACAACAAAAACAAGATGGGTTCAATTTCTTTTGGTTTCATAAATCCAGCAATAGGGATGGGTGGGGAACCATCATCAGGAATGATAACAGTTGTAGGAAAACTTGCCTGCCCATAAGTTATAAATAATGAAAAATCATTGATCCTATACTGACTGTTATAATAATAATTTTTTTCTCTCCATTTGATTGTTTCCCTGGTTTCTGCATTTATTCTTGATGCATAAAAATGTTCGCTGATGTATTCAATCACTTTTTTATTACTGTAAGTTTTGTCGTCCATCACTTTACACCAATGGCACCAATCTGTGTACAGATCAATAATTACAGGCTTATTTTGTTCTTTCAATTTTACGGTAACATCCTCTAACTTTAGCCACTCTACATCACTCTTAGCAGCTGGTATTATCCAGGCACAAGAAACAATTATGAGGGAAATAAATAATAGCAGTGGAGATAATCTCATGTGAATAGTATAGAACGTTTTCTTTTAATATTAAATAGATAGAAAATTAGTTTTAATACAGGAATAAGAAAAGTTAAATTGCATCATGCACAAAATTGTTTTAGCAATAACAGGCGCAAGTGGATCTATCTATCCAAAAATTTTGATTGAAAAATTATTATTTATAAAAGATCAATGGAGTGAGCTGAGTGTGGTGATGACCGAAAACTCTAAACTGATCTGGGTTACAGAACTTGAAAATAATGACTACAAAAATTACGATGTAAAGTATTACAGCCAGCAGGATTTTACTGCACCTTTTGCATCCGGTTCAGGAAAATATGATGTTATGATAATTGCGCCTTGCAGCATGGGAACGTTGGGAAGAATTGCGTCTGGTATATCGTCAGACCTGATAACAAGAGCAGCAGATGTGATTTTAAAAGAGAGAAGAAAATTAATTTGTGTTGTGAGAGATACACCATACAATCTCATTCACATCCGCAATATGGAAACAATAACTTTAGCAGGAGGAATTATTTGCCCTGCAACTCCTTCGTTTTACAGCAAGCCAAAAACATTAGAAGAAGCAGCCGCTAGTGTTGTTGACAGGATAATTGACCTAGCCGGTTTGAATATTGACACATTCCGCTGGGGATCCTAACAATAAAAAAGACGCTGCAATTTGCAACGTCTTCATTGTGATCAATGAGGGAAATTATATAATTGACAGGCCACTGAAATGGCGAGACATATGGTGAATTATCTTAGATCCACAACTTCTACTTTCGGATATTTTTTTGCATCAAACACAAACATTGCATCGGGCAAATTAGTATTCGTTTGCATACTGCTAACTGAATATGTGTAACGGTTGCCATTCTTTTCAAAAACTTTTGTACGTACAATAGACTGAGTTGCTTTATCAACACTTATCAAAACTTTAAAGAATGTTTTGGTTTTATCAATAGGCGTTAATTCAATTTCCTGCAATGTTTTTTTACCTGCTTTAGTTTCACTATTTAGTTTGTACAAAAAATCCTTGTCATAAAAATTTGTAAATAATTTTTGTGGGGTTATTGTAGCCGCAGATGCCTCTACTTTATTAACCTGCACTTCATTTGCTGATTTATCATATGTCCAGCTTGTTGCCCCGTCAGAATAAATTTCCTGTCCGGTTACGCTTACCCGATATTTTGTTCCTTTCAAACTAACTGAACCAGATTTTGATCCCTGAACTTTACCAGCTGAATTCTCTATTTTAAGATTAAATTTTGCCACAACAGTTTTGTAGCTTTTAAATTTAGCGCTTACTCCATCTAATATTTTTTTTGCGTCTGCGTCGCTTTTTCCCATTCCTTTTGGCTGCGCTATTGCACCAAATCCAATTAGTAAACAAATAGCAAGTAGTGAATTTTTCATTTTACATTTTTTAGTTATTCCCATAGGTGGGCAAAGATAAGTAATAGACTGTGGATGCATTACCATGTTTAATGGAACACATGAATTTACTGTTAATGTTATGTTATCCATCATATTCATTGCAAAATTCCAGGCTTAATAAATATGTTTGCAATACGCTTTATTTCAACTTCAACTTCTCCGCTGATACAAGCTGTACAATAATTTTTGTTACAGGTATTTTACTGGTAAAATTTTTTAATTATGTCTGAAAGAAATATTTCTATTTCGCAAAGAGAAAATTATGAGCCTTCTCAACTAACTGAATTTTTATGGTGGCTTTCAACCGCTGAAAAAGAATTGCTGGTAAATAGTGTTGTTGACAGGAATCGGTTTAAAATTGTTGGAACCACAGTACTTACTACCTGGTTATTTGCAACACTTGCCTGGACCTATTTTTTCTCAACCGTTATTACAAATCCATTCCTGTTTGTTGCGTTAGGAATTTTTATGGGCTTTGTTATATTGACTATTGACAGAGCCTTAATAAAAGGAATTACAAAATTCAATAAGAATAAATTAACCCCGCTTTTGCTCAGGGCTTTTCTGGCATTAACCATTGGCGTTTTTATGGCGCAGCCTGCATTGCTTTTTATGTTTGATAAAGAAATAAAGCTGCAAACTTCATTGGATAATGAAAAAAAGAAAATACAAAAACGTGATGAACTTGATGTACTTTATAAAAACAGGAAAGTCGGATTAACTGCACAAAAAGATCATTTTCAAACGGAGCTTAATAATAAATATGCGGATGTTTCAAAAGCCCGGGAAAATTACATAACGGAAACAGATGGCAGCGGAGGAACCGGAAAGATTGGTATTAAAGACATTGCCCTGGCTAAGAAGAAAGAATATGAAAAATTAGATGAAGAATACAAAATACTTGCATTGAACAACCAAGCAAAAATAAATAATCAGGAAAAAGAAATTGCAGGCATTGATGATAATATAAAAAAAGAAGAAGAAGTATTCACCAATTATTTCAATGATGGATTTTTAACGAGAATCGAAGCATTAAATAATCTTATTAAAACCAATGCAGCCCTGCAATTCAGGTATTATCTGCTGGTAATAATTTTAATGCTGATCGAATTAATGCCTGTGATCGCAAAAACATTATTGCCATCAGGAACTTATGATGAAAAAGTTCGTTTAACAGAAGAAATGGAAATAGAAATGGCACATTCAAACATTACCAAAGAACAGGAATTAAAAGAATTATACAACTCCATGGCAAAAATAAATGATGAAGAAGCCATCACAGCATTTTTCTCAATAACAAAGGAAGATAAAAGTGAAAAGATAAAAGCCTTTTCACAAAAATGGAAATCCGAAAATCATGAAACTTTTGATGGGCTTTGGACAAAAATGAAAAGGGAAATATTAAGTAAGCAGGAGCAGTGAGTTGAGCCGTCAGATGTCAGTTGCGAGTTGTTAGTGATGAGTGAATAATAACCAGCATTTGTTGCCGTTAAACTAAAAGTACAAGAGAGTGACACAACGATGATGCCCAATGAACAAATGTTCGCTAAATTTTTTTGATAACTTTATTTTAATTTCCACCTGACAACTGTTAACTAACAACTGGCAACTATTTATCAAATCATTTCACTCTGCAACAACGGGTTCTTCACAGCATTTTTTGTTTCTGCGAATTCTTTTGCTGCTTTAATAAAACTTACAAAAACCGGTTGCGGATTTTCAACTGTGCTTTTTAATTCAGGGTGATATTGAACACCAATAAAAAATGGATGTTCCTGCAACTCCATTATTTCCACCAGGCCTGTATCAGGATTTATACCGCTGGCTATCATACCTGCAGTTTCAAACTGGCTCAGGTATTTATTATTAAACTCCCAGCGATGCCTGTGGCGCTCACTGATTTGTGCAGTGCCATAAATTTTATGAGCCAGCGTATTTTCTTTTATATCACATGGATAACTTCCAAGCCTCATCGTTCCGCCTTTCATAGTGATCTTTTTTTGTTCTTCCATCATGTCAATAACAGGATTTGCAGTGTGGGGTTGCATTTCAGTGGAATCAGCATCTTCAATACCCAACACATTTCTTGCAAACTCAATGGCGGCCATTTGCATCCCAAGACAAATACCAAAAAACGGAAGATTGTTTTCACGGGCATATTTAACTGCGACAACTTTTCCTTCAACTCCTCTAAAACCAAAACCAGGGGCTACCAATAATCCATCAAGCTCATTTAATTTTTCAGCAACATTTTCATCCGTAATAAATTCGCTGTGAACATTTACCACGTTAACCTTACAATCATTCATTGCACCGGCGTGCACAAAAGATTCCAAAATAGATTTGTATGCATCCTGCAGTTCAATATATTTTCCAATAAGCCCGATGGTAACTTTATTTCTTGGGCGTTTTAATTTTTCTAAAAACTCTTTCCACTTTCCTAATTCCGGATCTTTATGATCTGTAATGTTTAATTTTTTTAAAACTATAAGATCAAGTTTTTCTTTGAGCATCAGCATAGGTACTTCATAAATTGTTGCTGCATCAATTGCTTCAATTACCGAGTCTTGCTTTACATTACAAAACAGTGCAATCTTCCTTTTAAGATCTTCCCCCAAAGTTTTCTCTGTTCTGCAAACCAATATGTCCGGATGCACCCCATTCTCACTTAGCAATTTTACGCTGTGCTGCGTGGGTTTTGTTTTTAATTCTTTAGCAGCTTTTAAATAGGGTATCAAAGTAAGATGCACAACAAGGCAATCTTCATCTGGCATTTCCCATTGCAATTGCCTTACTGCTTCAATAAAGGGAAGGCTTTCAATATCACCCACTGTACCACCGATCTCAGTAAGAATTATGTCATATTCATTCTTCTCACCCAACAAAAGCATTCTACGTTTTATCTCATCAGTTATATGCGGAATTACCTGTACTGTTTTGCCTAAATATTCACCTTCCCTTTCTTTATTGATAACCGTTTGATAAATGCGGCCGGTAGTAACATTGTTAGCCTGGCTGGTGTAAATACTTAAAAATCTTTCGTAATGCCCAAGGTCAAGATCAGTTTCTGCGCCATCTTCGGTTACAAAACATTCACCATGTTCGTAAGGATTAAGGGTTCCCGGATCAACATTGATGTAGGGATCAAACTTTTGAATGGTAGTGCGTAAACCCCTTGCCTGCAGCAGCTTTGCAAGCGATGCTGCAATAATTCCCTTACCCAGCGAAGAAGTAACGCCACCTGTAACAAAAATATATTTAGCCATAAAAGAAAACTTTTATAAAGTATTTTTTTGACCTGCGAATAAATGAGAAATAAAATCAGGGAGGTCATGCAAACTTACGGCTATTATTTGGGTAGGAAAAGATTGAGGGGATTTTGTGGAAAAATTTATACTAATATTGAGATAATAATAAAACCTCCACACGCTAATTCATGAAATTGAAACTCATCCTCCTTTGCTTTTTTTCTTGCTTTATACAGAAAACCAATTCCCAAAACTTTACATATATCTCACTAAAAAATGAAACAAGTGACAGTAAACAAAAGTTAGGTTTTAAAAACTTTATTATAATAGACGCAAGGCAGGATTCAAGTAAGGTGGGATATTATTCATCTGATAATGTTCACATGTATGAATTAAGTTTTAAAAATGGTTTATCATCAGCACTTACTGTTTACCTGAATAATTATTATAAAAATGCATTCACTGATTCTGATTATTCAGTTTTAATCGTGCTAAAAAAATTATGGATATCCCAGTTTGATACAACGCTGACAATTGGGAATAATTTGACTGGTTCCGGAAAAATAATAATTGAAAAATTAAAGATTGAATTTTATATAAAAAATAAAAGCAATTATTACCCTTTATTAAGAGTTGATTCATCTTTCTTTACCACTCAACGAAACTCCAGGCGGGCTTTTGGGAGTGAAATTGCTGACGGTATTTCAAGTTGTTGTGATCGTCTTTTTTCCATTGATATTCCACATATTTTACAAAAGAAAAAATATAATCTTTCCCAGGTTCAGGAATTCAGTAATCAGCTTTTAGATAAACCAATATTGCATACAATTGAATACAAAAAAGGTATATACAAAACCTTTGATGAGTTTTTAAAAGCTGAGCCTTCCATGTCATATAAAAGTATTAACAAGAAAAAATATGGGGATGTACTTTTTTTAGACGATGGCACAGGCAACGAATATCCGAGCAATAAATTTTGGGGCTACTCTGACGGAAAAGACATATACATAATATCAGGCAAAAACTTTTTTAAACTAAACCGTGTTCAAAACACTTTCGAATTTTTTGGAATAAAAAATTTATTAGAAAGATTTGATTATGATAGCAACAGCGGTTCTGGTCCAGGCTCTGATATTCTTAACTTAACTAAGCCTTTTTTTGGTTCTGGTAGAGGCTCTATTACACACAAACGTAAACCCGCAATGGATTACTTTTTTTACCAGGTGGATATGGAAACGGGTGCAGTGTATTAAAATTACCTGTAAGAAGCTGCAGTAGAGAAATTGGAATATGACAGATCAATTGCACAAGAGCCCTTGGTCAGAGATCAGACTCAAACAGCTTTGCGTTAGAAATTTCTTTAATTAGATTTCACACCCCGCAACGACCATAGCAGTTAATAAAAGATATTCTTACTCAAATAATTCCTTACATAATCATCCACCCCTTCTTCCAAAGTATAAAATGGTGCAGTGTATCCGGCACTTTTTAATTTCTCCATATTAGCCTGGGTGTAGTACTGGTAAGTTTCCCTCAGGTCTTGAGGCATGTCAATGTAATTTATTGAAGGTTCTTTATCAAGCCCGGAAAATGTTGCATTTACCAGTGCATTAAATGATCTTGCTTTTCCTGTTCCAAGATTATAAATACCGTTTTGAGCTTTTGGATCATCAGATGTAAATGAATCCATAAACCACAGGCAAACTTTAATAACATCTACCACATAAATAAAATCACGAAGCTGCTCACCATCTTTAAAACCTTCTTTGTGCGATTTGAAAAGTTTTACAAAACCATTTTGTTGTATCTGGTTGTATGAATGAAAGATCACACTGGCCATTCGGGCTTTATGATATTCGTTAGGGCCATAAACATTAAAGAATTTTAATCCTGCCCAAAATGGCGGACATTCATTTTTATTTTTTGCCTGTTCAATGGCCCATTTATCAAATTCATTTTTAGAAATGCCATAAGGATTTAATGGCTGCAGTTTTTCAATGATTGCATGATCATCATCATAACCAAACTCACCAGCTCCGTAAGTTGCAGCAGATGAAGCATACACCAAAGGCACTTTATTCTCAGTGCAATTCCTCCATATTTTTTGTGAATAATCAACATTCAAATGCTGGTGAATGCTGTAATCAAATTCCGTTGTATCAGTTCTTGCACCTAAATGAAAAATAAATCGAATAGCAGGTTTTTCTCTTTCCAACCAATCAAAAAATATTTCCCTTTCAATTTTTTCTACATATTTTTTTCCTGCCAGGTTCAATTCTTTTTCTTCCTCCCCAAACTCATCAACGAGAATAAGATTTTCAAATCCATTTTGATTTAATAAGCTTACCATGCAACTGCCAATAAAACCTGCAGCCCCTGTTACAACTATTATAGAATCTTTATTCATTTACTCAGGCATATAATTTTTAAAATGATTTTCTATAGCAGTATCATATTTTTCTTTCCATAAAAGAATACTGCCAAAACTTTCATTATCTATTTTTATTCCATCCTCTGTAACAACACCGAGTTTTTCAAAAGGAACTTTTAATGATGATTCGAATTCATTTATTTTATTAGGAGAAACACTAACTACAATCCTGCTTTGCGCCTCTCCAAACCAATAAGCATCGGTACGAATATTTTTATTTTTTTGCGATACCTCAAACCCTACATTCCTGTTAAATCCACTCTCCATAAGGGTTACAAACAATCCTCCTTCACTAATGTCATGTGCAGATTGAATAAGCTTATCTTTTATAAGACCAGCAATCGTTTGTTGAATTTTATATTCTTCATCCAGATCAAAATGCGGAGCTGGTGAAAATTCAACGTTGCATATTTTATGCAAATACTCTGAGCAGTCAATATCATTTCTGCTTTCTCCAATTAAAAAAATTATATCACCTTCATTCTTGAAATCAAGCGTCATTTTATTTTCAATATCATCAAGTATCCCAACCATTCCTATTGTTGGGGTTGGATAAACAGGACCATCAGGAGATTGATTATAAAAGCTAACATTGCCCCCTGTAACGGAAGTATCAAATTTTTTGCAGGCCTCCCCCATTCCTTTTATCGCATTCACAAATTGATAGTAAACTTCAGGATCATAAGGGTTGCCAAAATTTAAACAATTGGTTACGCCAACAGGAGTTCCGCCACTGCAAACAATATTTCTTGCAGCCTCGCTTACTGCAATCATACAACCAACGTAAGGATCAGCAAAAACATAACGGCTGTTGCAATCTGTTGTAAGTGCTAATCCTTTTCCGGTTTCTTTAACTAATACAACTGATGCATCCGAAGGCGCATTGGTGTTAGTGTTGCCGGTACCCACCATGCTATCGTATTGATTATAAATCCACCTTTTTGATGCGATATTTGGCAACTGGATTATTGCTTCCCCAATCTCTTTTATATTTTGATTGATCTCGATTTCATCGGGATCAAAAGCTTTTATTTTTTCAAAATATTTTGGCTCAGAAAAACTTCTTTCATAAACCGGTGCACCTCCGCCCAACACTAAACTCTCAGCAGGCACTGCAGCTTCGGGTTTATCATTCATGTAAAATTCTAACATTCCTCCGTTTTTAACTTCACCAATTTGAGAACATGGCAAATCCCATTTTTCAAAAATATTTATCACTTCCTGCTCATGGCCTTTCTTTACAACAAGCAACATTCTTTCCTGGCTTTCACTCAAAAGCAATTCCCATGATTTCATATTTTTTTGGCGGGTAGGAACTTTATCAAGATCGATCCTCATTCCTGTTCCCCCCTTTGCACATGTCTCGGCTGTGGAGCAAATTATTCCGGCAGCGCCCATATCCTGCATTCCTATCAATGCCTTTGTAGTAACTATTTCAAGACAAGCTTCTAATAATTTTTTTTCCTGGAATGGATCGCCAACCTGCACTGCCGGCAGATCATCTGCGCTGTTCTCGGTAATATCTGCAGAGGCAAAAGCTGCACCCCCCATTCCATCTTTGCCTGTTGCACTCCCGGCAATAAAAACAGGATTACCAATTCCTTCTGCAGTTGCACTGACTGTGCTTCCTAATTTTACAATGCCAACACTCATGGCATTTACCAGGGGATTGGTATGGTAACATTCTTCAAAATAAACTTCGCCGCCAACTGTTGGCACACCAAAGCAATTACCATAATGGCCGATACCATGTACAATTCCACTTATAAGATGTTGGGTTTTCTCGTTATTTAAATTTCCAAAGCGTAAAGAATTTAATGCAGCAATCGGCCTTGCGCCCATCGTAAAAATATCACGATGTATTCCTCCCACTCCGGTTGCTGCACCCTGGAAAGGTTCAATGGCTGAGGGATGATTATGACTTTCAATTTTAAACACAACACCATAACCATCGCCAATATCAACAAGTCCTGCATTTTCTTCACCCGCTTTTACCAACAGCCTGGAACCATCTCTGGGCAAGGTCTTAAGCCATTTAATAGAATTTTTATAGCTGCAATGCTCACTCCACATGACTGAGTATGCACTTAATTCTGTAAAATTTGGAACACGGCCTAAAATAGATTTTATCATTTCAAACTCTTCTTCTTTAAGTCCCAGTTTTTCGGCAACTTTTTCTGTTGTTTCCATTATGAATAAAGTGAGGGCAAACTTACCCGGTTACTAACATTTATTGGTGTTAGCCTGTGCAATTATTTTAACTAACTTCCCACAAAAATATATTACTTGAATTACGTTTTGTTTTTTTTATACCTGCTGTTGCTTTGCTGGCTTCTTACCAAAATAAAATTTTTCAAAACTTCGGGCCTGTCTCAAAGAGTTATTATTATTTTATTTCTAATTAAAGTTTTGGTTGGAATTTTTGCTGCCTGGATGAATGTTTACAGTTTTGAAGCATCCGACAGCCTTTCTTTTCATGAGGATGGAATAAAAGAATTTCACCTGTTGTTCAGCAACCCGAAAGAATATTTCCTGGATATTTTTCATAACACCTATAAGAGTGGCTATAGTGCCGGGTTTTTAGATACTACTGACTCTTTTTGGAATGATCTGCGAAGCAATATAATATCAAAAATTCTTTCAGTGTTTGATATTTTTAGTAATTGCAATTTTTATATCAATACATTGTTTTTTGATTTTTTAACTTTCTTTGGCAACGTTGCTTTGTATAAAATTTTTGTCCGGGTTTTCCCCGATAAAAAAAATACTGTATTAATACCAGTATTCCTTTTGCCATCCGTGGTTTTCTTCTCGAGCATGATTCATAGGGATGGATTGATACTATTATCGTTAAG
>MWWF01000270.1_pt1 | contig 10502 bp, 5 predicted proteins | sample 1047351 | NCBI WGS metagenome assembly MWWF01 (sample SAMN06349970, study PRJNA376086) | soil metagenome | isolation source: MGM-3 sample Antarctic (ecotone) soil | place: Antarctica
CGCCCCAATTCACTTCGTGCAAATAATTAAGCCATTGGAAACCTGCCACCTGGTAGGGCCGAAGAACAGATTGCAATTGTTCCGGCGCTTCAATTTCTTTAATGTTGTCAACCTCACGAATGCGGCTATATTTTTCTTCTAATTGAATGGTGAGTTCTTCTGCATTACGGTTCTCATACAGTTCATCAATTACACTCATGTGGTAACGCGACAATTTTAATTTGTCAGTTTTTCCTTCGCCAACTCTAAAGAGCAGGGAGTATTTTTTCAACCATTCTTCAGGAAGAATACCAAGTGTACCATCATTCAATTGCACAAACTGCTGTTTGTTTGCCAATGCTTTTTTTACTTCGGCAACACTTACTTTCTGATCGCCAAATATGATGTCAACTTTTGCATCAAACCAATCGGTGTGAGAGGAAATATGAATATGCGTTTTTGGCTTGGCTGTATTAAAGCGAAAGTTTTTCAACGATTCAAAACCATAAACATCAGTCTTCGCTTCTTTCATGGCATCTACAAAAAGGAAAAACCAATTATTGCGCAATACTTCAGCGCCTTTTAATGCTAACGCTGCACCATCATCAAAAGAAATAAAATTAGAATGTAGAATTCTGAGCTTTTCAATAAATTCCATTTCAGCTTGCTTGTTACGATGCACAACAATTACTTTATTGCCATTTGGAATAATGAGCTGGTCTTTGTCCTTTGCCTTTGTATCGTATCCCTTGTAAGTAAAAATTGGTTGAAAAACCAGGTATTCACCTTTTTCATGAAGTAATAATTTTACTTCCGGCTCACCATCTTTTATTTCTGCAACTAATGATTTATCAAAGTCAACCTTGTATTCCCTGGTAAGCGGCATCACCATTTTGGCAAGCGTTTGCGGCCAGTCGTCGTTCTTAAATTTTAATATGCCATTGGGTAAAAACTTCTCAGCAGTTTCAATGGCTTCTGCATTTTGCCAGAGGTACAATTGATGATTGTACATGAAAAGCAAAGAGGTTGGTATTTCATTATCTTTTAAAGCATAAGCAACAGCATCGGGCTTTACATAACATTCCAATTCAAACCGTTTTTCAGTTGACTTCACACTAAATTGTGGCAATAAAGATTGAGAACTAATCTCGATGCGTTCGAGAGAAGCCGTTCTAAAAGGCTTTCCTTTTTCTAAAATGTACACCGGTGAAGAAGCACCTTCGGCAAACAATTTTTTTAATTTAGGAAACAGGTATTCAACAATCAGTTTTTTTGTTTCTTCGGGCAGTTCATCTTCCTCACTGTGAATAATGTTTTCCCATATACCCGAGAATGGAGAGTTGCGGCTAAGGTATTTATTTATCTCTGCATCCTGCAATTTGCGAACTACTGTTACTAAGTTTTTATCTTCTTCGCTGTAAGCATCTATGTTCACATACTTAGCTAAATCCAGCTTCTCCACATTACCTGTAAATTTTGCTTCTACATCCATCTCGCCTTCCACAAGATCAATGATAAAAAACGGGTATCCTTTTTTATGAAAGTTGATAACGATGCCTAGTCTTTTTGTAAATACCTGTTGTTTTTCGTGCTCGTCTTCATCTGTTGTTGATACTGCTTCAAACTCCGGTCTTGAAACGGCTTGAGGCACTGCAATTCTTTTTATAAAAACATCAAGCACACGCAAATAAGGCTTTCCATCTTTATAATTAAATTCAAACTTCCCTTTCAGGTTATCACTTAATGTATAGCCATACGCTTCAAGTAATTTATTTTTTTCTTTGTCCCAGTTGCGAATGGTTTCAAAATAATGCTGGCCTTTGGTGTATAAAAAATGCATGAACACAATCACTTTCGGCAGGCATAATAAATGGTTGGTGTCAATATAATCAGAGCTTGTATCAAAATTTCTTTCTTCGTTGCGGCGGATAATTACAGAAAAATCTTTGCCTTCAATTGTTACTGTTGCTTTTACGGTTTCTTCTTTTGCCGATTCAATTACAGGCTTTTGTGTTTTTAAATATTCATCTGCTTCTCCAACAATTTCGTGGCTTGATAATAATTGAATTGTTCTTAACTCAATCGCTTTCATTTTTGCAACCGTATGTCGCTGATCATACTGAATATCACCAGCCTGCATTTGCCCACGGTCTATCATCTCCTGCAAACGCATCAATGCTGCAGCTTCGTGACGGCAAATATCTCCAAGGTTATATGGACAGGCACAACGCACAGAAAGCGTTTTGGGATCCTTGTAATTGGAAATGTAAACCTTATAAAAAGTAGAGTAGTTATCATCTTTTACACGAAAGACAGCAGAACCAAAAAGGTCGTCGTGTTCAATTAATTCTGCAAAGCCAATTGCATGAATTTTTTTTCCGCGACGGATCACTTCATCACTGCCCTGCGTGTAAACAAATTTTAGTAAATAAGGTAAAGCCAAAAGAATGTCAATTTAAATTGTCAAAAGGGTCAAATGAGTCAAAGTAGTCTATGACCAAATTTGACTCATTTGACTACTGACATTTATTGACCATTGCGAAAAGGGCAATCGGCAAAAATAAATGAAACCTTTTCAGATAACCTTAGATTAATGAATATTTCTCCGTTAAAATTATTTTGATGCGGCGCAGGCGAACAAAGGTTTATCGCTGTATCATTAATTTGCCATTCAAATACTCCGGCAAAATATTGGCAAGATCATTTGTGAGGCTTTCATGAAATTGAACATGACTCTTTTGTGTTGCTGTATAACTTTTTTTAGCGGTTGCAAAAGCTAATCGTATAATTACAGTTGCTTTTACTATTGCATCTTATTTTTGTTGAACATAGTTTGCTCAAAATTTATTCTTTATGAAAAAACAATCGTTGAAACAATTATCAGTAGTGTTGTTTATGGCAACACTTTTCTCCTGCAAAAAAGGAAGCGAACAGAATGAAAAATTACCACCCACCCCGGCGACTGATGTAAGGCAAACCATTTTGGGGAAACAAAATGCAGAACCCATTTACAGTTGAAAATATGACAACTGCATTGGGAAACATCATGGCTTCAAAAGGAGCTAACAGAACTTCTTCCGTTCTTAATGCCACGCACAAGTACATCCGCTTTGAACCAATGACGGATGACGATGTGATTACTTTAGAAAATCGCGGCTATGAATTATCTGATGTTCCTTACGATCAGGACATCCAGTTTTTGGGCGACTGGTACCACGACCCATCGCTTCCCCTTACAAATAACATATCTCTATACTGTTGTTCCAATAGACGAAGTGCTGCCGGAAAGAATTAAGGCAACGCTATTAGATGAGCTTTATCTTTTTAATGAAACAGATTATGATGGCGATACACAGGATGAAGATTTGTGGGCTCCAATGGCCGAAGAATCAAGATCTATTACAATTGGAAATAAAACCATCACTTCTCCATTAAAAAAAGAGGCTGTAAGAAACAGGATTAAAGAAGCAACCCAATATATTATTTCACTCGGCATTAAGCCAGTAGATCTTTATAATGAAGCCATGAAGATTACAGGCAATACGGAAGAAATAATACTTGCTACTGGCGGAAAAATGAATTATGATCCTAGAGGCACAATTACTGTTACAGATATTGATGCCGGCGCTAATGAAGGCGTGAAAGGTGCAACGATAAAAGCCCGCAGATGGTTTAAGCTAAGAACTGCCACCACTGATAATTTGGGACGATTCAATATGCCTAATGGCAACTTTAGAAAGAAAGCCATGGTGTTAGTGAAATTTAAAAATGCTGCCGCTAAAGTTAGAGGCATCAACGGCTTATTGAAAGAGTGGCAATATGTTTTTCCGGCTAAAAGAAACATTGGCCTTTATACACAGGCCGATATGGAAAATATCACTTTCAATTTTGACTATAACGCAAATGCTTCTACCATGGGAGCCATGCACTGGGTGGCAGCACAAACCATGAATGCAGTTTGGGAAATGAATGAACGATGCCAGACAGCAGGCATACCAAATCCCCCATCTAATCTAAATGTATGGGTGTCTTCTGCAGTTACATCCGATGCCTCTACTCCAATGTTGCGCTACATTACCAACACTTCTCTTGTATCTCAGGGTATAGATGCTTTTTTAGTTTCTTCTCCTACCAATTGGGGCATTTTAGCTATCAAAAGAATCATTCAGGCATATTTGCCGGACATTACTTTGAGGTATGGAAAAAATGATGGAACACAACCAAAAAGCAGCGTGGAAATATACAATAGCCTGTTCCATGAACTTGCACATTCTGTACATTACGGACAGGTAGGAAATAATTACTGGACAAATGTGATTGCTTACGAAGTTGGGCATGGAGGCTATGGCGCAAGAACCAGCGATGATGCACAAAGAATTGCCGTTACCGAAGGATGGGGGTTTTATGTAGGAAATACTTTTAACTCGGATAGGTATTTTGGAATGGGTTCTGCATTGATTGGTCAACAAGAACGCCAGCAATTAGAAAATCAAACTCCCGACAATTCCGTTGCTACAGCATTTGGTTTTGATGCTGTTACTGGCGACGGCATTTCAAGAGGATGGATTCCTTTTGGTATGTACCATGACATGACCGATAATGGAGAAACGATTGGTGCTGTGAATGATAATGTAAATGCCTACACCATGAGCCAGGTTTTCAGCGGCTTGCAACCTCATGTAGTTAATGTACAGGGCTTGAGAGTGGAGGTGTTGAGCAGGAATAACAATTTGCAGTCTGCCGAATTAAATCAATTAGTTACTTCTTACGGCTATTAAATTTTTCACCTGAGTGCCTCCGTTATTGAGGCACTCTTTTTATTTCTTTTTTTATGAAAATCACCTTATTATTTTTTTTAACCCTTACAACAATTATTTGCAGTTGCCATAAAAAGAAAAACGAATCGGTAGAAATGCGAATTGAAATTCCCCTTTCTATCACTCCAATAAAGGATACAATAAATCTTGGCGATACAATATTTCTGTCCGCTAATTTTTCTGATTCATTGAAAGATATAATTGGGAATAAATTTTATAGATTTCAAAATTTTAATTTTCAATGTAAAATTGCATTCTTGAAATTAGGTGACACCAGTAAGCCACTTTCACAACAACCAGGCAATACTTCATCATATACTATTTTACCGGTTGAAGGTTCTATTGATAATTTAAGTTCGAGTTTCGGGAATCTAAATTTCATTTATTCAAACTCTTTCTACAGAGCCAAATTTTTTTTGATCCCAAAGAACAAGGGGGTTTTCAACTTATTTTTCTTCTCAAGTTTGAACGGACATAATAACGAACTTAGTTTTATTAATCTTGGAGCTACCGAGTCGGGAGGACAAAAAATCGCAACTCTGACTTATGCATATTTTGTTGTTAATAATGGACAAATCAATTATGATTTATTGAAACAGAATTGTAAACTTGGTTCAATAGTTAGTCCAACACCTGCGAATATCAGAGATGAAAAACTTTCTAACTACACTTTTGTAGTAAAATGAAAGGGTTAAAAGTTTGTGTAATGAAAATGAATTGAGAGTTTACAAAATCTTTGGATTATTTCTGAATCACCAATTTGCCATTCAAATATTCAGGTAAAATATTGGCAATATCATTTGTGAGGCAATGGTGAATGTCTTTTTCCAATCCGAAATTGGTTAAGCGATGATAGTGTGAAGCATCATTCACTTTCATAAATTCATACAGGTCATCTTTGGCAACGTTGTACAGGTTTTTTGCAATGTGAGAGGAATCGCAATTGATAGTAAACTGTTCTTTAACTCTTGAAACAATGGCGCCTGCGAGTAAAGTATCTTCCATATTGGGTTTATCCTTCCATGCAGCACAACCGAGGATCACATTTTTTTTGGTTTGGATCAAATGATCGCAAACAGCTGAAAGGTTTAAGAACGAACCAGTAATAATTTCTGTTGCACCTTTTGACAAAGCCATGTGCAATAATTTTGTTCCGTTGGTGGTAGTCAGCACCAAAGTTTTCCCGGCTATGAAATCTCGTGGATATTCAAATGGAGAGTTGCCATATTGAAGACCCGCAGCAACCTGGCCGTCTCTTTCACCTGCAGTAATGCAATTAATCTGCGTTCCTAACTGAATGCATCTTTCAACACTGTCAACCGGAATAATTTCTTTGGCGCCATTATACAAAGCAGTTGCAATAGTAGATGTGGCTCTCAGCACATCTATCACCACAACGATGCACTCACGTACATCATACAAATGCAAAAGTGCGGGAGATAAACAGGTATATAAAGTTGGATTGCTCATGGAGTTAATGTGATGATGTGATAATTTGAAAATGTGATAATGGGTTCACTATAAGTTTGAAAGCCTTGTGCATTTTTAAATTGCCTGGTTTATTAAAAAAAGAAATTGTGGTTTATGAAATTTAGTTTTCCTGATTTCATTACTGTAAATATTGTTTCCATTGATTGCTTTCAGCTGCATTTTTTATTACAGCATTTCTTTCTTCCATCAGCCTTGACATGTATTTTTCGAGATAAAATTGATTGAGCAATTTTCCGAAAAATCCTTTTGGCGTTTCAAACCGAAACTGGTCAATCATAATCATTCCATTTTCAACCGGCTTGAAATAATGCTCGTGTTTCATCATTACAAAATCTCCCTGTACCTGTTCATCTGCAAAATAATCGGGCTTTTGCATTTGTGTAATCTTTACTTTCAATATTCTTTCTTTAAATAAATGTTTTGCTTTCCATGTAACCGTATCATTCAAATTCATCAATCCCATCATCACGCCGTCAATAATTTTTTCTTCATGGTAGTTCATTGAATGTTTATGAAGGTCAACACTGCGGCTCAAATCAAACACTCTTTCCTGTGGCGCTGCAATGAAGGTGGTAAGATGAATGAAGGGCATGTTTTAATGTGCTGATGTGCTAATTTGCTGATGTGCTAATGGGTTTACTACAGTTGGAAAAACTTTATTCATTCCATCGTTTGAACAGTTTTAAAAATAATTATCACTGCTAATGATTTTTATTAGCACATCTGCGTATTGGCATATTATGCAAAAGGTACCTTCACCACCTTAGCCTCTAACAATTTATCACGAACCTTTATAAAAATTCTTGAATCAATTGCTGAAGAATCAATTTCAACATAACCCATGCCGATGGCTTTATTTAATGTTGGCGATTGTGTGCCCGAAGTAACATAACCAATTTGCTTTCCGTCTGCATTGCAAATTTCATAATGATGACGGGCAATGCCTTTGTCAACCATTTCAAAACCAACCAGCTTTCTTTTAATGCCTTCTTCTTTTTGTTTTTGAATGATGTCTTTAGCTGTAAAGTTTTCTTTAGAAAGTTTGGTGATCCAACCCAATCCTGCTTCCAATGGCGAAGTGGTATCGTCAATATCATTTCCATAAAGGCAATAGCCCATTTCCAAACGAAGCGTATCTCTTGCAGCCAAACCAATTGGTTTTAATCCTTGTGGCGTTCCAATTTCAAAAATAGAATTCCATATTTTTTCTGCAGCGCCATTTTCATCCTTAAAATAAATTTCAACGCCGCCTGCGCCAGTGTAGCCGGTGGCACTTACAACAACATTTTCAATACCACTAAATTTTCCTTTTACAAAAGTGTAATACTTCAGGTTCATGATGTCCATGTCAGTCAATGGCTGTAAAATCTTTGTTGCATTCGGACCTTGTATTGCCAGCAAACAGGTTTCATCTGAGATGTTGTGCATCTCCACGCCTTTATCATTGTGCTTTTGAATCCAGTTCCAGTCTTTTTCAATATTGCTGGCATTAACAACGATCATGTAAACTTTATTTTCTTCAATGCAATAAATCAAAAGATCGTCAACAATGCCGCCGCTTTCATTAGGCATGCAACTGTATTGTGCTTTGCCTGCAGTTAGTTTGGAAGCATCGTTGGTTGTTACTCTTTGAATGAGATCCAAAGCATGCTCGCCTTTCAAAATAAATTCTCCCATGTGGCTTACATCAAACACACCTGCATTTTTTCTTACCGCCTGGTGTTCGTCGTTAATACCCGAATAAGAGATGGGCATATTATATCCTGCAAACTCAGCCATCTTTGCGCCGAGATCAATGTGTTTTTGTGTGAAAGGCGTATGCTTCATTGGTAAAATTTAGGCTGCAAAAATAGACCGCAGATGAATAGGATTTTTTAAAGATTGTCATGATTGTCATGTAAAAAAAGAAAGGCTCCAAAAGGAGCCTTTCGCAAATTGGTTTCCACCCTTTGGCGGACTTCCAACTTCAACCGAGTTGAATTAAATAAAAACTGAAAATGCAGTGAATGGCATGATGGATGCTGCGCCATTTCCACCATTATCATTTTCTTTATAACCTGTTCTTTTATTTTTCAGCTCTTCCAGTTGCCTGATCTTTTTATCGGCATCTTCTCTTTTTCTTTTTTCTTCCTGCAATATTTTATCTAAAGAATCCCTGTTGCTGTTTTCAACTTGCGGCAGTATGCTATTTTCTTCCATACTGTCAATTCTTAACTGTTTTTCCTGCTCTTGTTTTTCTTCCCGTCTTTCGTCTTCGTTAAATAACCGGCCATCGGCAGACATGGTATAATCCATAGCTGTTCTATATCCAAAGACATATTTATTGTCGTAATTAATATTGACACCTCTTCGCCTTCCTCTTACCCTAAAATGAAATGGATTTAATTTATCGGAAACCGATTCATCAAAACGGATCTTCTTTCCTACGGGTACGCTGATGACAACCGTTACTTCCTGTCCGCGAAATTTATCGGTTCGGGAAATGCCATAACCACTTCCCAAATCAAGAATGCTATCACGACTTGATATATGGTACTGGATTTTATTTGCAAGCATTGCAGCCTGGTTATAATCTCTGCCCTGACTTTGCTTTACCACAGACACATGATAGTTGCTATCCCGGCTTGCATCAAATTCCAATTTTACATTAGCCAGTTTTACGCTATCGTCTGTAAAATCCCATCCGTTGTTATCGGCATCCGTAAAAAATAAATCACCTCTGTAACGTATTTCCGGCTCGGTTACAGTCAGCAACATTCTTCCATTTAAAGGTTGGGTTATGGTTACATCGTTCGTTATTTCCTGGTTTGTTCTGAAATCTCTTGCCAATGAGCTGACTAAAAGCATGAATGCAATCCAGCCAATGGTCCACAAGCCACCGAATATCCAGCCCAAATAACTTTTTTGAGAACGCACTCTCATAATGCGGCGTATTAGCCATGTCATGAAAGCAATGATAGGAACAGCAATGAAGAATAGCATGGTGCCCCAGAAAAATGCTTTTTGCCAGAAGCCGTTCAAAACAAAATCCATCAGGGCTTGTTTTAAAGGCCAAATGACTGTGCCGCCACCAAAAATCAATACCATTAAGCCAACGAATAATCCAAAAGCTATGCTTCCAAAAACAAAAAGAAAAAATGCTTTTATCAATACGCCTATCGCATGTCCAATGCCTTTTGCAACAGGTCGGGCTTCGGCAGCAAAAGTTTTACCTCTTGTATTTGCAAAATTCTGTGCTTCTTTGGTCCACGTTTGTGCAGTGGTTTTTACTTCTTCACCAAAACTTTGTGCCCTTGTTTTAAAATCACTCATGCCTTCCTGCACATTTTGCTTTATGCGGTTCACATCCACTTTTTCTCCACGCATTTCCATTTTTTCAAAAGCGCTTTTTGCTAAAGGCAACACGATCCAAAGAACAATGTATGCCAATATGAAAGTTGAAGTAATAGAGCCGAATGCAATATCAAAAGGGCTTACATTTTCAAAATGATTTAAAGAAAATATAGCGTTCAACAGGCTGAAAATAATATTTAAAATAAGCGGCGCTGCAAATATCAAACGCACTGTTCTTGAATTCTTGTTGAAATAAGCTGCAAGCCCACCGCATACACCACCTATGATCTGGTCTTCCGGATTGCGAAACAACCTTTTGCCTACATATTCATCAAGGTCTTTTGCAGGCAGAAAAATCCATAAGCCAATATAAATAACAAAGCCAATTCCAAATCCACCAAAGGTGATGATGGCAAATAATAGTCTTACCACAGCAGGATCAACATTCATATAATTGGCAATGCCCGAACAAACACCACCAAGGAATTTGTCTGATAAATCTCTGTGCAACCGGCCTTTCGGCCTTTTTGGTTGTGAAGATGAAGAGGCATAACTACCTGATGTTTGTTCAGATGCAGTTGTTGTTGTTTCTGCTGCAATGGCATCTGCTTGTTCAAAATCTTCCACCCGCCCCATTGAGCTGATGATTTCTTCTATATCAGTATCTGTAATAGAGGTTGCGCCTTTTTTAATTTTATCATTCATCAGTTCCGCAATGCGGCTTTCTATGTCGTTGATAATTTCATCGCGGCCATCCTCTGAGGCAAAATAGCGGCGAAGGCTTTCAATGTATCGTTGCAAACTTTCGTAAGCAGAATCCTCAATGGGAATTACCCTGCCCGATAAATTTATATTGATGATCTTTTTCATTGTATATGCGTT
>MWWF01000271.1_pt1 | contig 10489 bp, 12 predicted proteins | sample 1047351 | NCBI WGS metagenome assembly MWWF01 (sample SAMN06349970, study PRJNA376086) | soil metagenome | isolation source: MGM-3 sample Antarctic (ecotone) soil | place: Antarctica
AATAATCAAGCTCCGTTCAGGCTTATAAAATGCGGTATCAAAGTACCAAGTTATACCTCGAACTCATCTTGAAGAAGAAGATACTCCGTTACGGCATACTATTGCCAGCGTCGCCAACCTCCTTACCTCAAAGATGAAATTGATTAGTTAATTTTAAAAAAAAACAAACATATAAGCGTCGCCACTATCGCCCAATTAAGAATATATTGCTGGTAACATAAAATACGTTCCTTGCTTTCTTTTCATTTATGAAACCTTATAAAAAGAAAAGAGACCCAAGATCTTGCGTCTCTGCGTTTGTAAAACACTTTATGATTTTGTATTGCTTTACACCAAGCAACTTTGAACTATAAACTTTGAACTGTAAACTACCCTTATTGGTACTGAATATAAACCGGTTTAGGCCTTAGCTTCAATATTTCTTCTCTTGACAACATTTCTTTTAACCCTGACTTTTCTGTGTCGTTTACGTAAAACAGTTTGAAACCGGTAAACTGTACAGGCTCTTCGTTTATCCAATAGCGGTAGGTACCTTTTTTCAAATCGGGCGGGCCCCATCCATCCATATCCATTATAATCTGTAACTCTGGGTGCAGCTTAATATTTTTGTAATTGGTAACCATGCCCTTTGTAAACCGGTGTATCATAAACATTTTAGGAGGAAGATTATTTTTCTTTACCAGGCCTGCAAGATAATCACTCACCCAATTAATATCCTGCGCATCAAGGGTTCCAATAACGCTTCCGGGTCTTTTACCACCTTTACCATTCATCGCAAATTCAGGATCAATACCAAAATGAACATTAGGCATAGAAAGGTATTTTTCAAAAAGCGGCACCTCTGATTGCACATCGCTCAAACCAACCTGCACGTCAATAAACACCTGCGCATTAATTTCTTTTGCCCAATTCAGGATCGTATCTATTTGATGATGCGGCATCCGGTAACGCCATTTACCATCCTTACCCGCAGCACCTTGCGCCGTTACGGCTATATAATGTAATGCAGGTATAGATTTGGTGGTGGGGTCAGCCTCGTTCCATTTTTTTACTTCGTCTAATAAACGTGGAATCATTTCTGCCTTTGGCCATTTACCTAAAGCGCCCATCCGGTTGGAGTACAAGTTTCCATAGTAGGCTACTATTCTATTATAGGGTAAGATAGCACCCGGTACAGGGAGCGGTGCACCCTTTACCGGCCAGCGCCCACTTGTATCTCCGTTGGCCATGTCAACTAACAATTGATTGTATTTGGCAGTATCTAATTGTTGCCCGTTATTGGTAGCAGTAGCCACAACTTGGCCGCCCGGTTTTGTTGTGTCTTTATCTGTTGTTTCACCAGAGGCTTTCGGATTGCAGGCGGTGAAGATTAAAATAAGAAAACCAAAAAAAGAGGCCAGTTTTTCTACACGCATTGGAAAAAATTTTTTTGAAAGTTTGCTAAAATAGGGGGAAAATAATTAAAGATGTAAGATTCCTTAAAGTAAAAATCTTTGAATTATAAATGAACCGATGATGAAAAAGAAAGCAGGCAGTTAACAGTTTGCAATTAACAACAGCATTGCAACCTACAAACTGCCTGCGACAAAATCACTCCACAATTCCTGACCTTTAAAATCACCGGTGCTGTTAATGGTTGGTGGCATAAGATTTTTGCTGATAGCTTAAAATTTACATGCCTGATACAACTGATCCCAAGCGTAACCGCCCTGCGGATGATGGCAAACAAGGTGACCCCAACATTCGCGATGAATCGGGTGTACAACCCGGTGTAAGCACTTTAAGCAGCAGCAAAAATGATGACGCTAACCAGCACCTGACCCGCACTGCTTCTGATAACTTTAGAGAAGATGAGGAAGGCGATGATAAGGCCGATGAACGATTTGATGAATTAGGCGGGGAAGGATAAATAAGTGGAGAATTGCACATGCGGATACGTTTATCCAATTGAAGGAATATTGCAGGAAAACAAGCCTATCCCTACCTTCCTTCATAGTCTTTTTAATCATTGCTCCGGAAAAAATAAAACGCTTGCTTTTTTTTGTAAAAGCAGGCGTTTGTATGCAAACCATCACTATAATTTATTGTGGGCTATCATTGCTTGTTTGGTGGCCCCGGCGCATCCCTGAATTTTGTCCCCCTTTCCTTCCAATCATACTCATGTGATCACGATCCTGGCTAACAATTTGTCCACCTTTTTTACCTGCTTCTCTTGCCTCGTCTTTACTCCATTCATGCGCTACACCTTGCCGGTGTGCTGCCCGTCCTCCTTCGCTGGCAATTCGTTTTTGCTTTTCGGGAGTCATTGCTGCAAAGCCACGGTTGGCCGTGCCTTTTCTTTCTGGTTTTTCGTCTCTTTCAATTGAAAATAATTCGTCGCTTTCGTTGCGACCGGAAATAGTTGAAGAATCAGACCTTTGGTTATCCTGCTCCGCGCTGCGCGGATTTTCGGATTGTCCTCTCTCTGCCATAACACTCAAAATTTAAACGGTTTAAAAATGCAGTACATATTGGCTGCAACAAAATAATGCCGCACCATTTTTAAGCCTGATAGATGAGGTGGTGGGTAATCTTTTGGTACATTATGCAACAATTTGGGGTGTGAGTTGTATAAGCAGACGGGTATATAAATCAGGTGGATGGTAGATTCTTTTTGGGGTTTTTTATGCTACTACCCTTTTACAATAGAAAACGCCTTAAAGGTTTCATCAGCTGCCGGTTTAATAGTAACACCTTTTACCACAGCATTCAAAGGACCTTTCCTGCACCAATCAATAAATATTTGAAGGCTTTCTTTATCGCCTGTTGCTATACATTCAACAGCATCATTTGTAGTATTCTTTATCCAACCGGTAACACCAGATTCAGTAGCAATTTTTTTTGCCGTAGCTCTATAAAATACTCCTTGCACTTTACCTGTTATAAGAAGATGTACGGTGGGCATACAAACAATTATTTATCACTAAAATAAAAAACAATTGAGCATAAACGATTGCAACGTGTAAACTAAAACTGTAGATTTTGTTTGGCATAACATTTCATCTTATATAGAAAACGAAGCTATGAATCAGGAACAGCCAAATAATGAAGAAAAAATAGAAAGCCATGTATATGTGCAAATGCCGGATGGCGAAGAAATGAATATAAAAAAGACAAAAGCACCATCGGATGAGAGTCCGGAGGAGGCAATGCAAACAGCAAAAAACACACCTACAAAAGCGAGCAGTGAAGTTGTTGATGGTGAAGCAGGTTAAAAAATAATTAGTTCATATGCTATTATCAATAAATAAAAAATAAATAAATGGATAAGAATAACATGCAGGAACAAAGAGGGCAGAAGGATAATGATACTCCAATCTATCTTACTTCTGACAGTACCTTGCAAACTCCTGAAGAACACAAACATGATGAAACTGTGGACCCAACAAAAGATACTACAATAGAAGTGTCGAATGATGATTTACGGGAAACTGAAACAGACCGCATTCGGACTGAAATGCCTGACAGCGGGAATGATGATAATTCGTAAGCAGACTATTGGCTCTCTTTTTTATTAGCCCGCAACATTTGAGGAAAGCCCCAGCCTTTTACTAAAGCATTCACCGCCATGGCAATTCTTTTTGCTTTGGTGATTTCTGTTTTAGCGCTTTCAATCCATTTTGAAAAATAAAGCTGGTGGCTTTTTGTAAGGCTTGCAAATGTTTTCACAGCATCAGGTTCATCGTTCAGGCAGTCTAAAAAATCTGTGTTTATTAATAGGGGTGCGTGATCTACTTTTAGCCAAACATTTATTGTAGCACCTTTCCCTTTTTTTATTCCTTTGCGGATAGCGGCATTAAGCGTCAAAATAAACTTCCCTCCACCCATTGGCAACACCGCTTGCTTTTGAATTTCGAAATTATCCAGGCGGCCTTTTATACGGAAAGAAGTTTTGGTTGAAGGCATTAATTGCGCAGCTATTTCTTCAGGAACTTCAATATAAGTCCAACCTGTTTTTTCGCCCTGGCTGGCGAAACGTTTTATAATAGCTGTAAAGTGAAGCATTAGATCTGGTTATAAACTGACATGTAAATAAAGTTAGCCTGTTCAGGAATTAAGCGAAAAAAATTTGTGTTATAAGAGCTCTAAAAAGAACTGATATCTGCTGTTTAAATTTTCAATGCAAAGCATTGCTTTAATTTGCATTTTCAAATCAATGCAGGAAACCTCACCGGATAGCAGCTATAATCAACAGTTAGAAAAGCATACCAGCCATTTATCGCAGTTGCTAAAGTTCAGGTCAAAGTTAGGCTGGGTCAGGCTTTTAGTCTTTGTGGCTACAGTGCTTATAGCCATAAAAGTTTTTACTGCATTCGGTACTATTGGCGTTGTACCTGTTATTACGGGCATAGGATTATTGTTGTATTTAGTATCAGCAGATGTAACCAACAATGAAAAAATCAGGAATACAAAAACACTCATACTTATAAATAGCGAAGAGTTACAGGCACTAAATCATCAATATACAGATAGAGAAGATGGCAGCAGATTTTTACCTGCGGATCATGAATATGCAGCCGACCTTGACATTTTTGGAAAGGCTTCGATTTATCAATGGCTAAGCAGATGCTTTACTGAAAAGGGGCAACATCTCTTAGCCGAAAATCTTTTGCAGCCTCTTTCTACATTAGCCATCACTTCTCGCCAGGAAGCATTAAAAGAAGTAGCACCTCAATTAGAGTGGCGGCAGCAATGGCAGGCTCGGTCCATGCAAACAAAAATTACCTCTATCACCGAAAAAAGAATAGTAGCGTGGGCAAAAGAAGAAGAAAAGCATTTTGCACATCCTGCATGGAAAGTGGTTGTGGGTGTGTATTCAATTCTTACGCTTGCTTCTGCAGTGGCAGCGCTGACAGGTTACATTTCCAACAGTTTATTTTCAACCTTGTTTTTATTTTACTTTATTATTTCGCTGCTGCTAAGCAGTAATACCATCAGCCTTTATAATAGCCTAAACGGAATTGTAAAAGAAATTTTCACCCTGCAATCTTTAATATCGTGGCTGGAAAAAGGCTCGTTCCAATCGTCTCATCTTAAAGGCCTTCAGAACCAAATAAAAACAGCCACAGCAACTGCCGCAGAAGAAATAAAAAATCTCAAAACAATTTTAGACCGCTTCGATCTCCGTTATAATGTGCTGATCTTTATTTTTTTCAATGCCTTTTTACTTTGGGATGTTCGCCAGATAATAGCACTGAACCATTGGCGAAAAAGAAATAAAACCGTATTGCCACAATGGTTTGATGCAGTAGCAGAAATGGAGGTTTTACACAGCCTGGCTACCGTGCACTTTAACCAACCAAAATTTTCCTTTCCCCAATTTACTACGACGCATTTTACATTAATATGCAAAGGTCTTGGTCATCCTTTATTGCCTCCCCAACAAAGAGTAACAAATAACTTTGACCTTGCCGGAACGGGTAAAATTGGTTTGATAACAGGTTCTAATATGGCAGGCAAGAGTACTTTTTTACGCAGCCTTGGTGTAAATATTATATTGGCTCAAACAGGTTCTGCGGTTTGTGCATCTTCTTTTCTTCTGTCGCCGGTGCAATTAGTAAGCAGTATGCGTATTGCTGATAATCTTGCAGAAAACACTTCTACTTTTTATGCCGAATTAAAAAAGCTAAGAACCATTATTGAGGAAGTAAAAGCACACCATAAAATTTTTATTCTTTTAGATGAAATACTTCGGGGCACCAATTCTTACGACCGCCATAAAGGCTCTGTTGCTTTAATAAAACAATTAATAAAAGAAGAGGCTGTGGCTGTACTTGCTACCCACGACGTAGAACTGGCCGGGATAAAAAAGGACTATCCTGATGCTATTGATAATTACCATTTTGATGTAGAAGTAGAGGGGGAAGAACTGTTTTTCGATTATAAATTAAAGCCGGGGGTTTGTACAAGTTTGAATGCGTCTATCTTAATGAAAAAAATTGGAATTGACCTGGACTGAAACCATCCGGTTGTTTACAGGTCTACAGCTTCATAGATAATCACGACCTTATCTTTGCCGCTCAATTTTTTTCTATGTTTCGTTCTCATACCTGTGGTGAATTAAGGCTATCAAATGCTGGCAAGGAAGTAACCCTTGCCGGCTGGGTACAAACGGTGCGCAAGTTTGGTTCCATCACCTTTGTTGATTTACGTGACCGCTACGGCATTACGCAGCTTTTATTTGGCGAAGAATTAAATATTCAGTTAGAAACCACCCCATTAGGCCGTGAGTTTGTGGTGCAGGTAAAAGGTAGCGTAGTGGAACGCAGTAATAAAAACTTACAGTTAGTTACCGGTGAAATCGAAATCTCTGTAACCTCGTTTACAATTTTAAATGCATCTGCTGTTCCTCCATTTACAATCCAGGATGATAGTGATGGCGGTGATGATTTGCGTATGCGATATCGCTACCTGGACTTACGTCGGGGCACAATAAAAAGAAATTTAGAACTGCGTTATGCTGTAAGCCGTGCCACAAGAGAGTACTTGCACAAGCAAGGTTTTATGGATATTGAAACGCCTTTCTTAATTAAATCAACACCTGAAGGTGCAAGGGATTTTGTAGTGCCATCCCGCATGAATGCAGGTGAGTTTTATGCCCTGCCGCAAAGCCCGCAAACCTTTAAGCAGTTATTAATGGTAAGTGGTTACGACCGCTATTATCAAATAGTAAAATGCTTCCGGGATGAGGATTTAAGAGCTGACCGCCAGCCGGAGTTTACACAGATTGATTGCGAAATGGCTTTTGTAGAGCAGGAAGACATCCTAACTATGTTTGAAGGTTTGATAAAGGCCATTTTTAAAGAAGTGAAAGACATTGATTATACAGAACCCGTTGAGCGGATGACCTGGGAAGATGCCATGTGGAATTATGGGATTGATAAACCGGATATACGGTTTGGAATGAAGGTGGCGAATTTGAAAGTTCCTTCTCATACATTCATTGAAAAGAATGTTCAAACCTTATGGAATCTTCAGAAAGCCTCCTTCAACGGGGAAGGTTTGGAAGGGGCTTTTTCTGTTTTTGACAATGCCGAAACTATCGTGGCTATTGCTGTTCCAGGCGCTGCCGGGTACACCCGCAAGCAGATAGATGAATTAACGGATTGGGTTAAGCGTCCTCAGGTAGGCATGCAAGGCCTGGTTAATATAAAATATAATAGTGATAGCAGTATAAAAAGCAGCGTAGATAAATTTTTTAGTGAAGAACAATTAAGAACTATTACGGTTTATACAAATGCCAAACCCGGCGACCTGATTTTAATTTTGGCTGGCGCCGAAGAGCGAACCCGTAAGGCAATTTCGGACCTGCGCTTAGAACTTGGCGAACGATTAGGCCTTCGCAAAAAAGATGAATATAAATTACTTTGGGTATTGGATTTTCCACTGTTTGAATATGATGAAGAAGGTAACCGTTGGGTGGCCCGCCATCATCCATTCACATCGCCAAAGCCATCGCAAATTAGCGAGATGATCAGCAATGATCCTGCTATTGAAAACCGGGCTGAATATCTAAAACATCCTTATGCGGCCATTAAGGCCAACGCATACGATATGGTGCTCAATGGCAATGAAATTGGCGGCGGTTCTATACGCATTTATCAAAGAGAACTACAGGAAAAAATGTTTGCAGCCCTTGGCATGAGTAAAGAAGAAGCGCAACATAAATTTGGGTTTTTATTAGGCGCTTTTGAATATGGTGCACCGCCACACGGAGGCATTGCTTTTGGCTTTGACAGACTCTGTGCCATTTTAGGCGGCACCGAAAGTATCAGGGACTTTATTGCCTTTCCAAAAAATAACAGTGGCCGCGATGTAATGCTGGATGCGCCGAGTAGTATTGATGATAAGCAGTTGGAGGAGTTGAATATTAAATTGACTTAGTTATAAAGCCGCTAAAAGCGGGCAGGCAACCAAGCAAAAGTTATATCCAAATATGTAGCCATGCAGATTCACTATGATAGTAAAAAAGATCTTCTGTATTTAAGATTTGATCCTAAGAAGCAAGATGTAAGAAACACTCAAATTACAGATGACATTATATTTGATATTGGAGAAGAAGACAAAATAATAGGTATTGAAATTCTTGATGCATCAAAGCATGTAAATCTTGAAAAACTAATGCCTGTTGAATATTTTAAAGTAGGATAAACCCTTCTCAAAATCTTAGTTATCTTGAAAGCTTGTTGGTTATCCTAACAAGTTTTTAATTACCGTTTTATGATACCTGATTATCAAACCTTGATGCTTCCACTTCTTAAAGCAGTTGCAGACGGCAAGGAATATAAATTAAATGAGATTGTAGAGATACTTTCCAAGCTATTTAATTTATCAACAATAGAACGATCAGAATTGTTACCTAGTGGTCAAACATTTGTGTTTGGAAGCAGAGTTGGATGGGCAAGAACTTATTTAAAAAAATCTGGTTTAATAGACTCACCTAAGAGAGGAACTATAATTCTAACTAATAGAGGTAAAGAAGTTTTGTCTGATAGCCCATCAAAAATTGATGTAAAGTTTTTAAAAAGATTTCCTGAGTTTATTGAATTTCAATCAGCAAAGAAAGAAGAAGGTGAATCTCAGATAATCACCCAGAATGACAATAAAATTGAAGATACTCCTGAAGAACAAATCGAATCCGGCTATCTACGTATCCGTAAATCTTTAGAACAAGAAGTTCTAACAAAACTCAAATCAATTCATCCTTCTTTCTTTGAAAAAATAGTAGTTGAACTCTTAGTAAAAATGGGCTATGGTGGCTCAATAGCAGAAGCAGGAAGAGCAACAAAATACACGAATGATGAAGGCATTGATGGCATTATAAAAGAAGACAAGCTTGGTCTTGATGTAATTTATATTCAAGCTAAGCGATGGGAAGGCACTGTGCCAAGGCCAGAAATTCAAAAATTTGTCGGTGCCTTAGCAGGGCAAAGAGCTAAGAAAGGTGTGTTTATTACCACATCAAGCTTTTCTAAAGATGCAGTATCCTATGCTTCGCAAATGGACACTAAAATAGTTTTAATAGATGGTGAGCAATTAGCTCAGTATATGATTGACTATAACCTTGGTGTCTCGATTCAAAATACTTATGAAATAAAGAAAATTGACTTTGATTATTTTGAAGAGGAATAAAATGTTATCGCTCTTATCTTAACTTTTTATCGAATCTTTTTTTGTAGTATTTTATTAAGAACGTTCTATCAAAATAATTATTCCAATCCTTCGTTTTTCAATCAACTTTAGGTGGGTTTTAATTTTCTCTCTAACCAACTTCACATGAAAAAGCTATTCTCCATTCTCTTCATCCCGATAGTTTTTGTTGCTTGTCAAAAGGAGACCGGTGATGTTCAGCAAATCACAGAAAAAACAATCCTAAATGTGCCCTATGCATCAGCAGATACAGCACAAAGAATGGATGTTTATCTGCCTGCAAACAGAACTGCTGCCACCACTAAAGTTTTAATTCTTATTCATGGCGGTGCCTGGACCAGTGGCGACAAAACAGAGTTTAATGAATACATACCAGTATTCAAGCAACTCCTTCCTGATTATGCTATTTTTAATATTAACTACCGGTTAGGAATACTCCCTTCAACTAATCCTTTTCCTACGCAGGAGAACGATGTAAAAACGGTGTTTGATTTTATTATATCGAAGAGTGATGCGTATGAATTTAATAAAGAGAAGCTGGCGGTATTGGGTGCATCGGCCGGTGGTCAATTGGCCTTGCTGCAAACCTATAAAAATTCAATCCCAAAAGTGAAAGCCTTAGTTGACATGTTTGGACCAACAGATATTTCGGCATTGTATCTTGCCAATAGTAATAACCCTATTGCGCAACTAGGAATTAAATCTTTGCTTAATGGTACTCCCGCAACAAATCCCGTTCTATATCAATCTTCAAGCCCTATTAATTTTGTAACAGCCCAGGTTACACCTACATTGATTTTGCATGGCGGACAGGATCCGGTGGTACCAATTGCTCAATCCATTGCGATAAAAGCAAAACTTCAAACCGCTGGTGTGTATGTAAGTATGATTACATATCCTTTAGAAGGGCACGGTTGGACGGGTGCCAGCCTTACAGATACCTACAACCAGATTGTGCAATTTTTAAACGACAAAAATCAATAGAAGAAAAAATTTTATTCCTAAATAATTAAAGCTACCGCTAATGGTAGCACATCAAATGGTAAATCTGAAATTCCAAATGCAAATCTTTAAAAGCAAAAAGCCCCTTTAGAAAAAGGGGCCGGAATGCACATGAGAAAAATTTATTGTTCTTCTCTGCAACCTCATTATACAAAAGAAGTAAGCAGGAGAGCTAGAAGTTTACCTGTACGCTATATATCCATTGAACAGTACAAAGTTTTTATTTTCTGAACTGATAGAAGTACAAATTGTGATGAAGGGTTAATAAAATGTGATGGAAGTAGGAGCAGTCTTTATC
>MWWF01000272.1_pt1 | contig 10488 bp, 8 predicted proteins | sample 1047351 | NCBI WGS metagenome assembly MWWF01 (sample SAMN06349970, study PRJNA376086) | soil metagenome | isolation source: MGM-3 sample Antarctic (ecotone) soil | place: Antarctica
AAATGGTATTCGCCCCTTTCTGTTGGCTTTACACGATACAGAATTTCTGTTGTACTCCTGTCCGTAAGCATTACTTTCCGTTCCCACTTTCTTTCCTGGAACTGGTAAGGCAATTCATCTATCAGTGTACCGGTAAGTCTGTAATCATAATTGTTGTGGAGCAGAATTACAATTTTATTTTCATCGCCATTACTTAAACGGCCTTCCAAAAAACGCTCTGCGCTTACTCCTCTTTTTTGATAGAGTAAAGTAGCGTCAATAAGAACTACAATAATAATGGCAAGCAATAAAAAAATTGCAACCGTTTCCAACGCCGGTAAAAAAAAGGAGAGTACAAACAGTGCTGCAATGGCATAGCCGGAATAGAATACTTTTTTGTCTAAATAAAAAGATGTGCGGTCCCAAAAGTTGATTAGCCTTCTATACATTATCGCGGTATATCCAGGGATTGAATAATTTGTTTGATGACATTATCTTCCGTTACTCCTTCCATTTCTTTATCCGGCGAAAGAATAATACGGTGGCGAAGAATTGGCGCTATTACTTCCAGAATATCTTCAGGTGTAACAAAGTCGCGGCCATTGATGGCGGCCACCGCTTTGGAAGCATTCATCATTGCTAATGATGCCCGTGGCGAACCGCCTAAATAAATTGATTTATGGTTGCGGGTTTGATGCGTGAGCTTTGCTATGAACTGCAGTAAGCGACGATCAATTACAATTTCCTTTACAATCTTTCGGATGCGAACAATCGTATCTCCATGCAGCACAGATTGAATTGCATTCATGACATCCGTATTGCCCATATTGTGAAACTGATCCAGGATTTGCAGTTCTTCCGCTTCACTTGGATAAGGCACTATTATTTTAAATAAGAAGCGGTCTAACTGGGCTTCGGGTAAGCGGTAAGTTCCTTCCTGTTCTATTGGGTTTTGTGTAGCCAGCACCATAAATGGCGGCTGCATGGGATAGGTTTTACCATCCACAGTAATTTGCTTTTCTTCCATCGCTTCAAACAATGCAGCCTGGGTTTTTGCCGGTGCCCTGTTGATCTCATCTATCAAAATAATATTGCTGAAAATGGGTCCCCGCTTAAAATCAAACACCGCATCTTTTGGATTAAATACCGGTGTTCCTATTACATCGGATGGCATCAGATCGGGGGTAAACTGTATGCGTGAAAAAGCTACCGAGAGTGACCTGGCCACCAACTTTGCCGTTAATGTTTTTGCCACCCCAGGCACACCTTCAATCAGCACATGGCCATCGGCCAGCAAGGCCGTAATAATCAGTTTCACCATTTCATCCTGACCTACTATAATCTTCTTTATTTGCTCACGTACACCTTGTACAGCTTCGTTTAATTGTGTTAGGTCGGTACGTTGCGTAAAAATTTGTTCTTCCATATCAGGTATTTTGATAAAATAGTTCCAGGCCTTTATAAAAGTTGGCAAGCTGCGTTTCAGTAATTGAAGGCACTGTTTTTAAATTATTGATGGATGCTATAATTGCCTTTGTTTCTTCTTTGGGGTAAGATGACTTGACGTGCAAGGCTTGCGTAAAGTCTTCATCCAATGTATGTGTTGGCAACTTATGAACAGACCGCACATGCTCTAAAAAATAAGCCGCCATTTTGTTGGCTAAATTCTTATGATCTTTTTTATCATAATAAAGCCGCCCTAACGTTTTTACAAAATCCAGCGAATCATTAGCGGGTTTTTGATAAGCCGGGATCATTCGCTGCTTTCGCCTCATGCCCAATAAAACAAAAATGGCGAGTGAAAAAAACGCAATTAGCAAGCCCCATTTAAATGCAGGATATTGAAACAAAGCACCTAGCCAATCGGGTTCTTTGTTGTCGGTCGGGTCTTGTGGTTTGTTCAGGTAATATTCATTCCAAAGAACTGTGCGAACGCTTTTTGGTATAACTGACAAAGCGCTTTCGTAATACACGATGTTGTTCTTATGCAGAATAAAATAATTGCTGAAAGCTAATGGTGCAGCATGAATAAAAAAGCTGCCCCTGCCTTTATCCATGCGAATGAAATTTGGTTTGCTTCTTTCATTACTTCCCAACACAACCGTTCGGGCCATATCAATTTTATTGAAAAAACTTTCGTATCGTCTACCGGGATAGACGAAAGAAGAATCAATAGCAAAAACCGGAGGTAATAAACGTATGCGTAAACTATCCTTCTGCAAATAGCCGTTATAATTTGAATAAGGAGAATTATAAGAAAGATTGAAATATTCAGAGACAGTATCCGATGCCGACTTGGCAATAATAAATACGTAATTGCCATTAGCCACAAAATCACCCAGCTCTTTTAATTCATCGCCATCCGCATCAAAATAATCAGTGATTAAAATTACCGCCTGCCCACTTTCGCCAACAGAAATACTATCCCAGCTTCCGGGATAGCGTATATCATAAAGCATTGTTGCCGAGGGAAAAAGTTCAGGTAATAAGGCTCTTGTTGCACTGGTACCGTAAGGAATTTTATCCCGCTGCTTTAAGGTAATGCGCTCATCCATGCGGTGCTGCAAAACGGCCTTGCCTGAAAGCATTATTATTACAAGCAACAACAATAGCAGGCCACCAATAATATAGGGGAATACGTTTTTCATTAGCGTAACCCGGATTTAAAATTGGAGAAATCTGATTGCATCATTTGATAGCCTTCTTCGGAAAGCAGAAAGCCGCCGTACCAGGTGTATTCAAAATTGCGGGTAAGCCGAAAAAAACTGTGGTAGTAAGGGCTGCCAAATAAGCCATTCAAATAATCGCTGTTTGTTTTTTCGTGGCCGTAATCAATAATATTTCTTTCTGATAATTCTTTTAAAGTTCTTAAATATAAAAGCCGCACAGCTAACCTGAAATTTTTGACTTCTACGGCTTTGCTAATTTCTCTTTCGTAATTAAGGGCAAAAATATCTTCTCTAATTTCCTCTTCTTCATCATCCAAAATCTCTTCCGCTTTTTTTCGGAATAATCTAATATTGCCGGAAGCAAGATACCAAATCACGACCGCTGTAAAACTCACCAGGATTACAATCCACAACAATGTTCTAAACCAGTCCTGGTCAAATAAATTGTTACCGCTGGCCTCTGTCCTCGCCTCTTCTTTTTTCTTTTCCGGTTCCCTGTTAGCATACCAGTATGCATCTTCTTTTTTTATACTGTTTAGTTTTGCTGCAGGCACTTTTCGCACCGGCACTTTTGTTGCTTCGGTTACTTGTAAGAATGGTGAAGTAGTTGTTTTAATTGCAACGGCAGGCTTCGTTAATGTATCTGATTCGTATTCTTCTTCATCCTGTTCTTCAACCTGTGCTGAAGTGGCGAGGCTGCAAGCTATTGTAAGCATTAAAAATATGGTACGTATAAATTTATACATGCTGAACCCCTTCTATCCTTTTTAATTTAACGGGATAAATAATAAAATAATAAACAAGTATAAAAGCAGAAGTGGCCAGTATGAAGACGTTCAGCGCTACCGGCATTTTATAATAGCGGGTTACAAAGCCCTCGTAAAAAGCCGCCAGCATCAGTACAGGAATAAGACCTACAATAATTTTTACACCATCTTTCACGCCGGTTTTAAACGCCTCCATCCGGGTCCTTGTACCCGGAAAAAGATAACTTGTTCCCATTACCACGCCGGCACCACAAGACATTACAATAGCAGCCAGTTCAAGCAATCCATGGATCATTACTGCCAGAATAAAATTGCCTCCATAGCCTTTGTCAAAAAACATATAATTGAATACACCTACCCGCATTGACTCCTGCCCCAGCGATTGCAACGAAAAAATGCCTAACAAAATGCCTTTGCCAAAATACATGAACGATACAATGATGTTATTGATCATAATGCCAATCCACATAAAAAATGAATTGCCCGAGCCATAAATACCAAACGGATTTCCTTCAGCAATATTCTTTTCGGTTTCATCAACATAGCTGTTGCCAAAAACTTCGCGGATGAAAGCAGGATTATGCTTAGCCGTAAAAAAACCTACCGTATAAAAAAGAAAAAAAACAAAAAATGAAAAGGCCATAATTCGCCAATGCTTATACACGGTTAATGGCACATCGTACTTCCAAAAATTTAACAGCCGGTTGCTCTCTTCCTTCCGGTTTTGATAAATGCCCAAATATATTTTTGAAGCCAGTGCATTAATGTATTTGGTTACCCGGCTGGTTGGATAAAAGGTTTTAGCATAACTAAGATCATCTACCAACTGCACAAAATCCTTTGCAGTTTCATCGGCATCTGTGCTTAGGCCTTGCTGTATTTTTTCCCAGCGGGTCTTATTCTTGCGTATAAAAAGTCCTTCTCTCAGGTGTTGTTATTTTAGTTCTCAAAATACGATGTAGAATTAGAAAAGCAAGGAAAACGGTTTGGGTTTGGGGTTTAGGATTTTGGGCTCTATAATTCAAACCCACTTTCTTTTTATATTTTTGATTTCACATTTTGAAAGGAAGCCCTGCGGACCGCCTGGTGTTTATCCTGATAAAGGAAGCGCTACTACTTCACACACTCCCAGCCTTAAAAATGGATAGCAAGCTCAGTTGTCAGGCTGACCTGCCAAAGCCTTAAGGGGCATTATTTCAATCGCTCTTGCGAAAAGTATAAGAATAAGTTTTATACGTCAAGCACCAGTTCCAATTTGGCTTTACCCCTTATCTTGTATTTTTATATTTTTAAATTGGCTTTGGTTTCGGGCAGGGCCAGTAATAAATTTCTGATCTTTGCTTTCAAGAATCGGGATTACACCGAAAAGCTATACGAGTAAAAAAAAAATAAAACTATAAACTATGCCTAAGTATGTAATTGAGAGAGAAATTCCCGGTGCTGGTAAATTAACTGCAGAACAATTAAAAGGGATTTCACAAACTTCCTGTGGAGTGCTGAGTAAAATGGGACCCCAAATTCAGTGGGTGCAAAGCTATGTGACAGGTGATAAAATTTATTGCGTTTACATCGCACCAAACGAAGAAATGGTTCGTGAACATGCAAGCCAGGGAGGCTTTCCGGCCAATTCTGTAAGTGAAGTAGCTACCATCATTGATCCCACAACGGCAGAATAAGACGGCGTAGCCGAAAGCCTATTATTTCTATCCCTTAAGATGATAGGCTTTTGGTTTTACAAATGCCCGCAACCCTGCATGTGAAAGCGTAGTGCCAAAGCCGGAATGTTTTCTCCCACTCCACGGCAGTGAAGCACTTACTCTATCGCAACAATTCCAGTAACCGGTACCGGCATTTATTTGTTCTAAAATTTTCTCTGCTCTTTGGCGGTTGCTGCTATATACAGAAGCCGTTAATCCGTATTCCGAATCCTGCATTAACCTAATAGCTTCGTCATCATCTGCCACTTTCATAATCCCAATCAACGGCCCAAATGTTTCGTCTTTCATTACAGCCATTTCGTGATTTACATTGACGAGAACCGTAGGTTCAAAAAAGTAACCTTTCTCTCCTGCCCTCTTTCCGCCGGTGATGATTGCAGCTCCTTTTTTTACTGCATCATCAATTTGTTTTTGCAAAATATCAAGCTGCTCTTTTCTACTTAGAGGCCCTATGTAAATTCCATCTTCCGTTGGAAAACCTGTTTTATAATTTTTCACTTCTCTAACAAATTCATCAATGTATTTGTCATAAATATTTTGATGAACATAAATACGTTCTACAGCACAACAGCTTTGCCCGTTATTATAAAACGCACCATCGGCAGTAGCTGCGGCAACGGCATTTATATACGCTACATCATCTGCTACATACAAAGGATCTTTCCCTCCTAATTCACATTGACAAAGAACCATTTTAGGAGCTACTCTTTCATAAATATATTTCCCTGTTTTATAAGAGCCGGTAAAAAAGTAACCATCAAACGGAAGCTTCAACAGATATTCACCAACACCGCCTGATCCAATTGCTAATCTAAATACATCTTCAGGAACACCGGCTTCTTTCAATAATTTTTCTATTTGTAAACCCGTCAGCGTTGCATATTCCGATGGCTTATACATAACTGCATTGCCACCTATTAATGCAGGTATAAAAACATTTATGCCTACCAGGTAAGGATAATTCCAGGCAGAAATATTACAGATAACTCCAAGTGGTTCATAGGATATTTTTTCTTTAAGGCCATCTTCAGCCGTCATTAATTCATCTGACAAATATTTTTCGGCATTTGTAAGTAACCAGTTGATTCTTGTACCGGCGCCATTGATCTCGTTCCTGGATTGTTGTAAAGGCTTGCCCATTTCTGAAGTTAAAATGGCAGCAAGAGATTCTATATTCTTTTGAAGCAATACAGAAAACTTTTGCAACACAATGATTCTATCGTGTAGCGAAAACCTTTGCCAGGCCCTTTGTCCGGATTTTAAAGAGTCAAATTTTTTGGTGACGGATTCTTTCGTGTCTTCAATTATTTCACTGATTGTTTCTTCTGTTGCCGGGTTAATGATCGAAAGTTTTTTTGTAGTAGTTTCTCTGACTTCTTCCAGGAACTTTTCTTTTATATTTTTAGAAAATGGATTGCTCTCCTTATCATTCATTCTTTCCGGGTGCCATTGCACAGAGAGCATAAATGCCTTGTCATTTTTATTTCTAAATTCAAGTGCTTCAATTATCGAATCGTTTTGAGAATAAGCAGTGACCATCAGATTTTCGCCGATAGCATCCGGTTTTATCGCCTGATGGTGTGCACTGTTTACCAGTCCTAAGCCTGATTGGGTAATAGCTTTTAAAAGACTATTCTCTGCAACTTCTATTTTATGGATCTTGTCACTGCTATCTTCTTTTTTATGGATAGCATTCCCTTGAGCTAAATCCTGTACCAGTTTACCACCACATAAAACATTAATCAATTGCAAACCACGGCATATTCCCATAAGGGGTAAACGGTGTGTTTGTGAATAGTCGAAGATTTTCTTTTCGAACAAATCTCTTTCGGTTTGAAATATGTCGGGATGGTTTTCGTAGTTATCTGTTTCGCCATACAATGAAGGAACGATATCAACTCCACCAGTTAAAATAAATCCATCGCATTGATGAATATCTTCCATATTGACCTTCTGAAATGATAATTCCACCAATTCTATATCATCTTTTAGATCATCCGGTGTGAACCAGTTCCAGTAATTTGAAAAGCTGGTTATTGAGAAACTAATGCCGATCTTTTTTTTCATTATTTCACTGTTTTCTTTTGCTGACTTTTATAGTGCCTTTGTGTAAAGCTCCTTAAAATTTTCCCTCGTAACCGGCTTCGGATTATTAGGATGTGCAAAATCGGCAATAGCTAAATCAGACAACGTTTTAATGTGTTCTGGCTTCACTCCTATGTCACGCAGCTTATGCGGAATACCAATTTTTGAATTTAGTTCAAACAAATAGTTTACAACCGCTTCACCGGTTTCTTCCTTTAGTTCAAGCGTTCTTGCAATCCGGCGAAATTTATCTTCGAAATTTTCAATATTAAATTGCATTCCGTAGGGAATGTTTACCGCATTAGCTAAACCATGATGTGTATCTAACAAAGCAGAAAGCGGGTGCGCTAATGAATGTACTACGCCTAAACCTTTTTGAAAAGCAACAGCACCCATCAGCGAAGCAATCAGCATTTTGCTACGGCTTTGCAGGTCCGGATTATTTACGGCTTTCTCAAGCGATTGGCTGATTAAATAAATTCCCTCCAATGCTATGCCTTCACACATTGGGTGTGACATTTTTGCTAAATAGGCTTCCATATTATGCGTGAGTGCATCCATGCCTGTAGCTGCGGTTACAAATGGCGGCAGATCCATTGTTAGCAAAGGATCGGCAAAAACAATTTTAGCTAACAGCTTCGGTGAGAATAATATTTTTTTTTGATGGGTTTCATCATCGGCAATGATAGCGCTTCGTCCAACCTCGCTTCCTGTACCGGCAGTTGTTGGAATGGTAATAAAATGCGGAACATCGTTAGTAACATATACATCGCCACCAATAAGGTCATCGTATTTAAATAGATCTTCGCGATGGTTAATTCGTAAACAAATGGCACGGGCTACATCAATTGCTACACCACCACCAATTCCAATGATAGAATCCCGGCTTGTAGCATCATATACATCCGTGCCTTTATACACATCCGATTTTACAGGATTTTTGTGCAGGTCATTAAATACTTCTACCGAAATTTTTTTTTGTTTTAATCCCTCAATAATCTTTTTAAAAAAATCTAATTGGGCAACAACCGGATCGGTAACAATGAGTGGATGCAACAAACTATTCTTTTGCAGGTAGTCGCCTAATTCATTACTGGCCCCTGCTCCAAAACGAATGGTGGTTGGAAAGTTATATTGATAGACTTTATCGAAGTTCATAGAAAAAATTTTTGCGGCCCATCCCGGCCTTCCCGGTGGGAAGGAGACCAATCGCACAGCGCCCAGCTTTCCGGAAAGAATGTGTTTTTACAGTCTCTCCAACAGGCGAGGTCTGTGTTTAGATGGCCTTCCCTTCGGGAAGGTCGGGATGGAACTATATGATCTCAAAATATCTTTTGTATTCCCAATCGGTCACGGCTTTCAAATGCTGCCGCCACTCCCACTCACGTGTTTGCACAAAGTGCTCTACAAATTTTTCACCTAAAATCTCTTTAGCTACTTCTGACTTCTTCATCATTTGCGTGGCTTCATTTAAAGTTTTAGGAAGTATGCCATTTGAATAATCACGGTAACCATTTCCAGTTGTCGGCGGTTGCTTTAATTCCAAATTATTTTTTATTCCATACAAACCAGAAGCAAGGCAGGCAGTCATAGCCAAGTAAGGATTAACATCAGAGCCAACTACTCTTGTTTCTAACCTGCAGGAGCTTTTGCTGCCTGCTAATACACGCAACGCAACGGTTCTGTTATCCATTCCCCAGGTAAGAGTTGTTGGTGCCCAAGCACCTTCTACCAATCGTTTATAACTATTAATGGTTGGTGCTAACATTGGTAAAATATAGGGCAGACAAGCCAACTGCCCGGCAATGTATGACTTCATTGTCTCACTCATTTTGGAGCTATTTAGTTCATTATAAAAAATATTTTCTTTCTTACTCCATAAGCTTTGATGAATATGACCGCCGCAACCGGGAAGATGCTCACTGACCTTTGCCATAAAGGTTGCCATAACCCCGTGCCTGTACGCAATTTCTTTTACAGAAGTTTTAAATAAAACAGCCCTGTCGGCTGCTTCTAAAATACCGGAATGTACAATTGCCGCTTCGTAAGTTCCCGGACCTGTTTCTGTATGCAAACCTTCCAATGGCACATCAAAGTCTTTCAAGAATGCAAACAGATCAGTGAAGAAGGGGTTTTGCAAAGAGCTGCGTAAAATGGAATAACCGAACATACCCGGCGTTAATGGAGTTAGCTCTTTGAAACCTTTACTGTTGGCAGATTGTGGTGTTTCAGCAAAATTGTACCATTCAAATTCCTGCGAAAAAGAAGGTATATATCCGAGAGCTTCTGCATCTCCTAAAACTTTCTTCAATAGTTGTCGGGGACAAACGGAAGAAGGATTACCATCAGCAGTAATAAAATCACCTAAAAAAAAAGGTAATCCGCCTTCCCACGGTATCTTTCTAAATGTGTTTATATCAATTCTTGCAGGGCAATCAGGATAACCTGTATGCCAACCGGTAAAGCTGCTATTATCATAAGCCACATCACCGGCATCCCAACCAAAGATCACATCGCAAAAGCTTGTACTGCTTTCATAAACCGATAAAAATTTTTCTGCTGAAATATATTTACCTCTCAGTATTCCGTCAATATCTGTAAACGCAATTTTCACTTTACCCGATGGATGCGCTTTTACATATTGAATAATTTCATTTGTATTCATGCAAACATTTTAGAAAAGATAAATTACGCATTATTCAATTCGGGGCCTTATAAAAAATTTTAAACAACCCATAGCATGCTCCCATAATCAGTAAATAAATGGCTGCAAGGTTTAGATTAAAAATCACCATAGTTATAAATGAAACAAGGCCAATGATCAATGCCACTACTGGCAATAAAGGATAGAGCGGCACTTTAAATGGACGGGTTAACTGCGGTTGGTTTTTTCTTAATTGCAGTAAAGCTATCATGGAAAAGATGTATAGTGTTAAGGCGCCAAAAACAGAAATGGTAATGATCTCAGAAGTTTTGCCGGTGAACAAAGCAACAATTCCGATCATCATGTTTGCAACTAATGCGTTGGCAGGTGTTTGAAGTTTAGGATGAAGCTTTCCTAAAAATGGAGGTGCAAATCTCACTCTTCCAAATTCAAAAGTTGACCGTCCTGCAGCTAACATAATTCCATGAAAAGAAGCGATCAAGCCAAACAAGCCAATCGTAATTAGCAAGTGATATAATAAATTGTTAGCGCCAACAATTTGTGCAAGCGCTAATGGTAATGGTGAGTCGGAAACAGAACCATCGGCTTTATAAACAATGGCTTTC
>MWWF01000273.1_pt1 | contig 10482 bp, 8 predicted proteins | sample 1047351 | NCBI WGS metagenome assembly MWWF01 (sample SAMN06349970, study PRJNA376086) | soil metagenome | isolation source: MGM-3 sample Antarctic (ecotone) soil | place: Antarctica
GGTTGTGCCAACAGGATTTTCAGTGAGATCTCTAAGCTTTTCATAAAAGCCGGAAGCAACGCCAATCTGACCACTGCACCCAGAATCTACAGGACCTGATTCCGGGTAACACCAACAATCTACGCCCCCACTGCCCCCTAAGAAACTAACTTTCTTCTCTCCAGGTGCACATTCTTCAGAATTATCACACTGAATTTGACACGGAAGATCTCCTTCCTCTGAACACAGTCCCCCTGCGTTAGCTTTTGAGCTAAACACCAAAAGTAAGAAGACGGGCGACAAGGTAAATATTACAAGCGATAAATACAACTGAGTTATCTGTCGGAGCGAATATTTCAGTCGGATCATAATTATCCCCTAAAGCGGTTGGAGAGTAGGTAACACACAAGTCAAAAATTCGGATGTTAAATATTGATGAGTGAAAAAAATTATTGTTATCTAGAAAGCGACAACATTATGTTTGATATGAGTTAGCTATATAAATAAGCAGAAAGCTCTCCTAAGGCACATTTCTTCAAAAGAAAAAGCGATCAGAACCCTTCTTTTTTTAGCTTTTCTAAGATCGCTTCCGTGATCCAAGTATTAGCGGGAGTCTTAAATGGTTTCTCTTTTGAGGCTATTTCTACACGCTCAATAAAACTCTTTCTAATGCGAAGTGTTAGTTTAAAATCCTTCTTTCTTCAACTGTGCAAGCATCGCCTCCGTAATCCAAGTATTGGTAGGAGTAGGAAGATCTCGATCCGCCGCAGCCCGATTGATACGCTCAAGAACTGGGCGAGTCATTCGAATAGAATAGCGAACTCGCTCACTTGCTTCCCCTGCCGCAGGTTCTTTTGCTGCTACAGAAGGAGCGCCCTTTCTAACTAACTTAATTAGAGCTTCTTTTTTCTCAAAATCGTTCAATGAGAAAATCTCTTCAAGCCCCTGCCCTGCCTCCATCTCTGGAGGTCGAGTAATTATGGATGATCTCTTCTTCATTGATTTGCCACCAGTTGAATAGTTGAGCCAGCGATACCAAACGCGAATTCATAAAGCGCTTGAATTTCTTCAATAGCTTTTGGATCGGGTGGTTTTACTTCAACGACTGAAAGCCCAGAAGCTGCGGCTCTTTTGAATGATTTACGATTAACGATTGGTTGCGGGATAAAAATTAGTCCATCAACTTCACCAGCATACTCGGCTGCGGCTTCATTATCAGTCCCTCTAGGATCGGCTAGGTTAATCAGCGTGTAGGCTTTTAGGTTTCTATTCATAGTCCGCATTTCTTTAACCACTTTTGCGGCTTTCCCTAATTCCCAAATATCAAACGATGAAGGTTGAAACGGAATCAGTGCAACATCTGCAATTCCAAGTGCTGCGCGGTGGCTGTCTGTTTCTCGCCCGCCGGCGTCAATTACTATGTCTTGGTATTTGCTCTTAAGACTTTCAAATGAATTGATGATTTCTTCACCTAAAAGCCTGACGCACGTATATTTTGGAGTGTCTTTGGCGTCGGTATTTCTAAGAATGGTAAAAGTGCTCGCAGTTCCTTGAGGATCAGCATCAATTAAGAGCACATCATTTCCTATTCGTGCCCGCATTACAGCTAAATTTGTAGCTAACGTGGTCTTTCCCCCGCCGCCTTTTGTGCCGCCTACTGTGATAATCATTGATGTTGCTTCCTTGGAGCCAAAGTGGAGCCATTGTGATGTCAAAATGGCTCTGTTGTGACATCACAATGGCTCCACATATAATTTCACGAAAGAGGAAAAATACTTGAGTGAAGCGGGGTTAGAAAGAAAATTATTCATGTCCCAACTCCAGGAGCCAAAATGGAGCCCTTTAGGAGCCACTATGGCTCCAGGAGCCAAAATGGAGCCCTTTAGGAGCCCCTGTGGCTCCTCGTAGATGCAAAATACCACTTATTTTCAATGAGTTAAGCAACAGAGTCAAAAATAATCTCTTGCTGGAGTTGCGCAGGAAAGGGATGTTGGCTTTCAGTTATTTAAACTAAACGAGGGGAGCTTTATCAAGTAAAAAGGCAAAAGCCTAAATTTAGGCCCTAAAAAAAGAAAAACCCCGCGCCTTGGTTGGGCAACGGAGCTTCGAAGGAAGTAAGACACCTTCAAAGTACTCCCAAGTAGGAAGCGGCGCAAGAGGTCACTTGAAAAAAGTGAGTGGTGAGCTTTTGCCTCGATATCAGGCTCCTCCGTAAAAGGGAGGGATGGATGAGTATATTTGGTGGTTATAAGACCCAAACGGTGAGCCAAGTGGCAAATGTGATTTCTGCCTACGATAGGGGAGAAATTAGCCTGGGAGCAGTCAGAGTTTACTTTGCAACTCTGGTCAGTGTTGCCTCAAGAGAGGCTGCAAAACGGTCTAAATTAAACAATAAAACAAAACAGGAAGTAATCCCAAGATATTTGGTTAAAGAACTCTCTAAGACCACCGGGATGACTTTAAAGAGAGTTAAAAAAGAGCTTCTTAATCTAAAAAAACTACAAATTCTGATTTTTGGAGAGTCAGAGATAGTTTTTGAGACTTCTTCTAGGCCAGGAAGTTTTGGGCTTAGTGAGTCTTTAGCCGGAAATAGATCACCGTTTCGCCCCGTACCACTGCCTAGACCACTGCTTAGATTTCTTTCTCAATGCTCAAAGGCATCAACCATAAAAACAGCCTTAGCTTATTCCCTCCGTGGGCTCACTCTCTCCCGCACCGGAGAGATCAAAGGGAAGGGGAGTGTAAAGGCTACTTCGATTGCAGAAGTGATGAACTTATCAGAGCGTTCAGTAAGAAGTGCTCGCTCGGAACTTTTAGCTCTTGGTTGGTTAGTTGATGATGAAGGCTCCAAACAGTGGAAGCTGAACCGAGACGGGGCTTATTTTGCAATTAATCTTTCTTGGATAGGGAAGGCTAGGGAGGTCAGTAAAGAGGCCAATACCCCCCAAGAGATGCCCCTAGTGATACCTACAGTGGAGCAAATATTGGAGCCAGTAGGGGAAGCTAAGCCATTAGAAGTAGAAGAGATTCTGCCTCTGAATATAATAACCGCAGGCATTTCCAATTTTGCACCCCCTCTACCTCAAAACTGCACGAATTTTGCACCCCCATATAAAGACAAGAAAACTCTTAACAGATCTAAAAACCAGAAAACTTGGAAAACCAAACCTACTGGTGTTTGCGTGGCAAAGGAATTTAAAACGGGGGGTAAATCAAACGTAGTTCCACTGCCCAGGGAGAGAAAAGTTAGTATTTGGGATGTTAAGCTAGACAACCTGAAAGAGTTTTCTTTACTAGAAGAGCTTTTCTTTCAAGCTGTAAAAGCTGGAATTGTAGACGGTTCAGAGTCAACGGCAGTGAACTTTTTAGCCACAGCGGTGAAGGTCAAAAGGGTAGTAGGGGACCCAGTAAAGGTCTTTATGGGAATCATTCGTAAGAAGCTTTGGAGTCATCTTTCGCAAGCTGATGAGGACCGAGCACTGTCCCTGTTAAGGAAGCATCGAGAGAAGGATTGTCAGAGATTTCGAGTGCAGATCAAGAAGGCTGCTTGAAGCTGATAGAACTAGAAAAGAAGATTTAAGTGAGTGCAAGATAAACACATGTATAGCGGGTTGGTTGGAAGTTCTCGTGATACTTCGCTTAATTTGTATAGCGCATCAGTAACTGAGCTATACAGTTGCCATTAACCTCTCATAATCACTGAGTAAAGATAGCTATACAATATAAAAGCCTGATTTTCTGGGCTGAAAGAAAAGAAGATAGAAATGTTAATGCAAGATAAACAGATGCCCGCCAAGAACCGTTAAGTTGCTAAAGTGTTTCCAGAAAATTGGCACGCCACCAAAATTCCAGACACGCCAGTTAGTAGTAACTGCACAAAATAGTTGAGAAAAAGTGGCGTGCTCGTGCAGAAAAACCTTATTATAGGCTTAATATAGACCTAAAAGAGTTTGCGGACTGTTTAGGCTCTACTCTAAATACCAACACAACTCGTTCTATTAACACCGGTAAGTGCCGTGTTGAGTCTCTAAAATAAACATCATCAGAAATGCTTCTGCTCGAATAACAGACTTAAAAACTACGGAAGAAGAGGTCGCTTGTGCCAGAATCAATATGTAAACAGAATGAGGCAACGCTTACACTTGATACTACGGATAGCAAGCGACAGAACGAACTTCAGCAGAGCTATAAGCGAGCAATCACGGCTGTAAAACTCGATCCGAAGCTTGCGTCATTTGTAGGAGAAGGAATGTGTAATACGAATGTTTTTGGAGTGGACGATCTTAGGGGAACTGTTGCGATGATCGCAAAACAGTTTGGTACTGGAGTTCCTAGCGATCTCCTAAGGCAAGGTGACGTAACTTCATTTACTTTTTCAGTTGGCTCAAAAGACAGCAAAACCGGCAAAATCACTTTTAGGCATATGGTGGTTATTTCCAATAAAACTCTCTCAAATGCAGCTGATGCGGCCGTGGTTTTAAACCATGAATTTCACCATGCTCAGTACGACAGCAAAGAAAGAATGAATTCATTTATGAAGCCGACTTACGCTCAAAATGAGTCTACTATTTATGGTAGGAGCCTTGAGGGATTAGACACAATGTCGAGAAAATTACTCGTAAGCAAAAATCCAGAGGAAAGAAGACTCGGAGCAGAGATTCTAAAATTGAAGCCCCGCGAGGAGAATTATAAGCAGTCCTATTCACCAAGATAGCCAAACGGTTTTACAAGACTCTCCCCCCATAATAATTCCCACACCCAATGCACTAGAAGTGCAGCATGAAATGGCCTAACTCCTTGTTTTGATTACGCAATTCTGTATACAGCTGTTTGCAAAACCAAGCTAACCCTCGGTTAACATTAAAGAATTCTGTAAACACGAAACAGACAAAGACGATCAATTTTTAGCCACTCCCCAAACTGAAAAAACTGGCTATTTTTAGTGTTGTTAAACGGATTAATATGTATCATAACGTCCTTTATGATACGCTTGGATAAAGGGCCGCGCAGGAAAGGAGAAGTCATAAAAGGCTAGTTTCGATTAAAACGATTAGTTGCATTTGCTTCGAATAGGTGGTAAGATTAATAACAACTTAGGGGAAACAAAAATGGCCCAAACAACTCTAGCACTAACCCTTCCCTCTGAAGCTGAAACAATTCTGGCTAAAGAAACAGGACAAGTCCTGGCCCTGCGTAAACAAACAACGGAGCCCCTTCAGCTTCGTATGCTGGATGACCCAACAGAAGCTACGGTAAGAATTCCAGCATCAGCCGTCCAGATGCTAGTTCGTATTCTTGAAGAAATGGCGAGCGGAAATACCGTCGCACTTACCCCCATAAAAGCCGAACTAACGACCCAGGAAGCAGCAGACATGCTCAACATCTCCCGACCATCCTTGATTCAACTCCTGGATGAAGGAAAGATTGATTTTCGCAAAGTAGGCACACATCGGCGTGTTCGGTTTGAAGGTTTGATGAAATACAAGCGTCAAGTTGATGCTGACCGCCGGGCTGTTCTTAAAGAATTAGCTGCTTACGATCAGGAACTAGGAATCTAGTACAGGAATCTATTACCGTGGCACAGTTTACCGCTCTGTATGATGCCAATGTGCTCTACCCTGCTGAGCTTAGAAATTTGCTTATGCACCTAGCCTTAGCCGGGCTGTTTCGAGCAAAATGGTCGGCAGATATTCACGAGGAGTGGATATCTAATTTGCTTAAAAATCGACCTGACCTGACTCGTGAGCAACTAGAACGAACGCGTATGTTGATGGATAAGCACGCGCTAGATGCTCTTGTCGTTGGTTACGAAGAACTTATTTTAGACCTACAACTTCCTGATCCAAATGATAGACATGTACTTGCTGCCGCTATTCATGGTCGTGCAAATGTTATCGTAACGATTAACCTTCGGGATTTTCCAGAAGAGATTATCGGACCACTTGGCATCACGGCACAGCACCCAGATGAGTTCATTCTTAGCCTTCTTGAGTTAGCTCCGAGTGCAGTAGTGGCAGCAGCACAAGACCATCGGGAGAGTCTTAAGAATCCTCCTCGAACGGTAGAAGAGTATTTAGAAACGCTTTCTCGCCAAGGTCTTATACAGACAGTGCCCATTCTTCGAGAGTTCATGGCACTATACAAATGAACAATACCAATGAGTGACGAAGTTATCCCACGAAGACAGCAGCAACTAGTCGCCTTAGGCTTTTCTGATCTACCAACAATTATTTCTGCTGCCGGTGACCGGGCTTCGTTTCGGTTTGTAGAGTTCTTTACCGCAAACATTAGAAACGCAAATACTCGCAATTCATATGCTAGGGCGGTTAGAGATTTTTTTCAGTGGTGTGAAGATCGAGGACTTGAACTTAGGGATCTAAATCCGGTGATTGTCGCTGGATATATTGAGTTACTAGACAGTCCCTTGGATAAAAGTGGGCGTGGTTACTCTAAGCCAACAGTCAAGCAAAACTTAGCGGCAATCAGGATGCTTTTTGATTATTTAGTGACTGGTGGAATTATCCAGATGAACCCGGCTAGTTCTGTGCGAGGGCCAAGGTATTCTATCAAGCGTGGAAAGACTCCGGTCTTAAGTGCAGAAGAAGCTAGGCAGCTTTTAGACTCAATTGAAACAGATACTATTATAGGACTTCGCGACCGGGCACTTATTGGAGTAATGGTTTTTAGTTTTTCACGCGTATCTGCTGCAATCTCCATGCGGGTTGAAGATTACTTTCAATCTGGGAAGCGTTGGAAGTTTCGCTTCATGGAAAAAGGGGGGAAATACAATGAGGTGTTTGCCCATCATAACGCAGAAAACTACGTAGACGCTTACATAGAGGCGGCTGGAATTTGGGATGAGAAGAAAGCTCCACTCTTTCGCACAATTGATCGAAAGTTTTTACTCTCCCACCGTCAAATGCACCGCACCGATGCTCTTCGTATGGTTAAACGGCGAGCTCTAGCCGCTGGGCTTTCTGCTACCACCTGTAATCATACATTTAGGGCGACTGGAATTACTACTTACTTAAAAAACGGTGGGCGGGTTGAGGTTGCACAGCAGATTGCCGGACATGAGTCGGCCAGAACAACAGGGCTTTATGATCGAAGAGATGACGAGGTGTCTCTTGATGAAGTCGAGAGAATTGTCATTTAATGAAAGACTGACGACCTTCGAGCCTACCAGTGCATAATGTGCAATTTCAACCAATAGAAAAATGACCCTATGACACTCCAGTATTTCTACAACTCGGCTCTATGATCGTAGGAAAAAAGCCTGAAGACAACCAACTTTTAAAGTCAGATATTAGAAATTTATTACTCTCAAAGATACTTTGATTACCTAATTCTCCGGCGCAAATAAGGTATAACTATACGCAAAAGCACCTCCAGTCGTTGGCCTAACAAACACCAGTGTAACATCTACTGATTGATTCGAAAGTAAATGACCTCCGCTAACGGAAGAAGTGATATCTAAGTAGTACTTTCCAAACGGCAATATTCCTATGCCACCTAATGCTCCCGGCATGGTAATTGTATTCGTCGTGTTAGTAATATTGACAACTACATAAAGCGGACCTTCAATAGTATTCCCAGAGGTATTAGTAATCCTCTCCACTGCTGTATTCGTAATAGTTCTTGGACCCCTATTCACCACTGAGGTCTGACTTATATTGGTCTTAGATATGGAGGAACTATAATCAAGTTTCTTGGCGGGAACATTTAGGGCTGCTGTTGAGCAATCCGCCATAGCGCATTGCTTTTGACACAGGGACACGTCCGCAGCCTCAATGGTTCCATTTCCGTCAACATCCCTATCATCAGATGAGGTAGCTGATGAATTTAAGGCAGATTGCAAAATTGTTATGTCGGACGAATTAATCGTTCCGTCATGATTGAAATCGCATATTGGAACACGAAATCGATATCTGACTTTTTTCCCCTCAGGTCCAGAGTAAACCAGCCTGAATTTTTCAGAGGCATTGATTGTACTATGGGTTATTCGAACCGTTCTTTCTGTTGTTTCTCCCGATCCTTTTTCAAAGACGACAATATCATCAAAATAAGCTTTTACATCCGTCGGAATAGAATTTGAGTTCGGATAGCTTATCGTAAGCAACAACGCCTGTCCGTCTGGCGCAGACGGTACATCAATCGCGTACTCATTCGTTATAACGCCACTGTCTTCCGTAACTGTAAGGTTGTCATCGTCTGACGAACTCTCAATTGAAAGGGTGGCATAACCTCGTCCCTTTCCTAGTTGAATCCAGGGGCTATAAATATTTGCAGGGATTGAATAATTACTTTCGATATTAGTGCCAGTTTCAATCTCTGTAGCATTTGATTCGTTTGGAACTCCTTCTGGAATAAAGAGTGAGGCTTCTGATAGTTGTTGGCGTCGCTCAAGTTCTGAACTACTTACTGACGTTTCTGCATTCCTCCAGTCTGGTCCCGCTGGCTTAAACACAAAACCATCCCATACCACAAAAACTGAGTCATTGGTCTTCCCATCACTTAGCCGAGTTTCAAAAATCATCTCTGTGCGATTTGCTAAAGGAACTAGTCGAATATTTAAAATGGCCGGAGCATTGGCGACTCCGAGCCCTAACGCGGCATCATTTATCTCGCCAAGTTGTGAGGTTGCACTGGAAGTTTTTAGTATCAAACGCGCGACTCTAGTTTCTTCTCCAGAAGCAGAAGACGTAAACACCGCCAAATAATAGTCACCGTTACTTTTTGCTACTTTCGTAAACGTACAGTCAGTCAAGTTGGTTGATCCTGAAGGAATAAAACCATTTATAAGACTGACATCAGTAGCTGAGGGGGTTGCAAGTTGACCGCTATCGGCAGTTTGTTCAATTGTCGGACAAGTGGCATTCGCAATCGAAGTCAACCCAAGCATAAAAGTCAAAAAAGTCATCAATCTTATCATAGAAAGTCCTTTATTCTGCCGCGACATATAGTTCCTACGCTGCCTAACTAGCTGAGTTCTGTGAGACGAAAATTTTATAATTTTGAAAGATGTAGTTCATATTGAATGGATCTGGGTTTGGAATTATTTGCAATAGTTGAAGCCAATTTTCTACTCGCTCTGCGTAGGCTCTTTTTGGCCTTCTAGGTCCCCCGTTATATATAGCCCAAGCATCATTAAACGCCTTTCTTTGATTGTCGAAAGTCGGGTTCGTTAAGTAGGTCGATGATTGTATCGGTAGATTCCTGTAGATATTTAGAAGAATAGAGGTTCCTAAAGTCAGTGAACCCCATCCGGCCGCAATATTGGAATGGGAATCTAAAAGCTTAGATGGCGTCAACTCTCTCGTACGACCCAATCGTATAACCTCACCCAAAGCGGTTGTTTCTAGAATTTGCATTAAGCCATAGCTAGCAGCTGTGGTCGTTTGAGAAGCAAAATTCAAAACCGTTCGCGCATCAGAAAATTCGGTTGTTTCGTGACAGCTCTCTTCGCCATTCTCATTTTCAAAACAAAGACGCTGAGTAACAGCCGAATCGACTATGATCTTTCCTTTGCACATGCGGCTTTTAGTAAACTTCCCTGAAGTAATTTTTGCCAGTGGCCAGATCCAATTTTGCTTAGGGCTTCCTAAGGCAAAATCAGCTGCGGACGGATATTCAGAAGACGTAACAGTTCTCGGGACAGTTTCTCCAACTGGAAGAATTTTATATCCCGGAGGTATAAATCCTCTTGGTTCAACATCGTCCGGTAATATTAAAGTTTCCAAGGGTTGAGGATTTGTCGCACCTGTAGGTGGCAATTGTTGTTGAATAATTAATCCATGGAGAGCTGTCGAGTCGGACGGCCCATTCAAATTGGGCTGAATTGCAGCGCAATCACCGGTGACTGGTTCGTAGCGAAAAGCATTTGCATTAAAGGCTCTATCTGCGCCAATAAAGCGGCCTCCCTCTTCGTCAACTTGAGCCAACAAATACTTTATTGGAATTCCTCGATTGTGAACCGTAGAAGTTAGATCCCCCAACATTTCAGAATTGCCTTCTAGGATGACGGCTTTGTGATTTTGGTCAAAGCTCAAAGGAGAAACAACCGTAACTGTAATTTTAATTGGAGGATAATAGGTGTTTGTGGGCGTTAGTGTAATTACAGATGTTCCTAAATGCGGAGCAAAAAATTGGACTGCTGGGCCTTGCGAATCACTAACTGGAACAATCGATTGAGTTGGAAAAAGTGCAATATTTGCGTTTTCTGTATTAAGTACAGGATTGACTAAATTGTCGGTGATTACGCTTTCCACTATCGGTGTTAATTTAGGCTCCGAAATTGGGCAGCCATCTGGAGGTGTTGCAGGAAGAAATTCCTTTCCTACGTATTGCAAATAAAAATAGGTTCCTACTGGAATCGCAATTGAAGTTTCAGTTATTGGGTCTGGGGCAAACTGTGGTGCTTCTTCGGTCAGTGAGAAGAATGTTGCAAATGATTCCTCCCTAGAAGAGTCAATTTGTTGAAGACCATCATCATTTACTCTGGTT
>MWWF01000274.1_pt1 | contig 10480 bp, 6 predicted proteins | sample 1047351 | NCBI WGS metagenome assembly MWWF01 (sample SAMN06349970, study PRJNA376086) | soil metagenome | isolation source: MGM-3 sample Antarctic (ecotone) soil | place: Antarctica
AGTTTATTCCATTTACATCATTTTCTATTAACCTGCCCAGCCGTTCACCAGAAAGCAGACTATTCAGATGCCGAACCTGTAAACTTCTTACACTTTCTACAAAGCCGGCTGCACCAATGTTGCGATTTATCTGCGCCTGTTGTAGCCATTCAGGAGACGAAAATGCATTGCTTAACAACCATTGCAACGAATTAACTTGTTCGTTGGCGCTAACAGGGTTGTAGATATAGCCTTTCTGATCTGGTTTCAGCCGGTCTTCGTTTACCCCGCCAATGTTTGTTACTACATGACCAATGTAACGGCTCCAAACACCTAACAGCTCGTCATATAACTCCGATAAATCATCATAATCATTTGTTTCTTCCGCAGTCCAGGCAAAAAGTTTTGGAACAACTTTTTTTAAATTCTTCAGCCCATAGTCACTTGCCTGTACAATGTCTCTTCCAATGCCTTCGGTTTGGCTCTCCGGGTCGTAGCCACCTGCACCACTGCCAAACCTGTACATAGGATCTCCACTTTTGTCCATTATCCATTTTGATAATGTTGGTTCTTCATCTTTTGCACTTTTAGCGTTGGGCAGGTAGCGGTATCCCCAATTAATGGAGTAGTGATCATATGGACCTAGCTGGCGTACAAACCGCACGTCTTTATCGCCAGGTTGCGCTACATAATTGTACCGTGCATAATCCATAATAGTAGCAGCTATACCATACTTTTTGGTAAATGTAACAGAGCGCAGCGAGTCCGTTGGATAGGCTGCGCTGGCCTTCATGTTATGCGGCAGGCCAAGTGCATGCCCAACCTCATGCGTTATCACATACTTCATCATTTCGCCCAAGTCTTCAATAGGAGTGTTCAGGCTGCGTGCACCCGGGTTGGCTGCCCCTGTTTCAAGCAAATACCGGTTGCGGTACGAGCGAAGGTGGTTGTGGTACCAGATAATATCACTTTCTATAATCTCGCCACTGCGGGGGTCAGATACGCTTGGGCCTATAGCATTGCGCGTAGTACTGGCCACATAGCGGATAACGGAGTAACGCACATCCTCCGGATTAAAGTCAGGATCTTCCTGTGGAGTGGGTGGATCTTTTGCAATAATCGCGTTTTTGAACCCGGCCGTTTCAAACACTTTCTGCCATTCTTCTACACCCGCTTTTATATACGAACGCAGTTTAACGGGTGTGGCAGGATCAAGGTAATATACAATAGGCTTTATGGGTTCCACCAACTCGCCGCGTGTGTAGGCTGCAATGTCCTTAGGTACTAGTTTCCAACGGCGTATATAGGAAACCTCATCACTTTTATACGCTTCTGAACCATAATCTATCTGCCTGAAGTTAAAGTAGCCCACGCGATAGTCGTTCAAGCGAGGTTGCATGGGAACTTTGGGAAGCAAAACAATAGATTGGTTCATTAGTACGCTCAGCGTACCGCTGCTGCTGTTTGTGGGCGGTTCTGCTGCATCATAAGTAAGGTCCTGGCGTATCTCTATATTTAGTGGAAAACTCTTTACACTTGCAATAAAACTCCGGGTTTCATCAAGCCGGTTTACTTTATAATCTCTCCGCATAGCGGCACTTATGCCACTTATCGATTTGATATCGCTCAAAAAGAATTTTGTTATGTCAATCACATACCGACTTGAGTCGCTGTTGTAAGTGGCAATATCAAATACCGCAAGCGTAGGCTGGTAATTGTTTACCTGTACCGAAATGGCAATAGGAAGCGAGTCTGCTGCTATGTTGGCGTATGACTTGCTTTTTATCAAAATCTTATTGTCGTGCTTCTGAAAAGCTACAAGTTGCTCATTTACTGAAGTGCCGGCATTTACATAACCGCCGCCCAGGCCTGCAGGTAAGCCGGCATATCGTGTTATCCAAAGAAAATCGCGCAGCAACAAACTATCCGGTATTTCAAAGTAAAACTTGTCTGCCACTTTGTGTATGGTAAAAACGCCACTGTCACTAATTGCTTCACGGGTAATTATATCACGATATCCTTTGCCGGTAGTTTTAGCTGTGCGGGTTTTTGCTGTATCGACAGTGGGCGTCGGTGTAGCCACCCGGGGAGTTTCTTTATTGACAATGCACCCGGTTTGTAATACACAAATAGTAAACAGAGAGATCGCCACGGCAATCGTAATTTTCATAAATAAAATTTGGTTAAGAATTTATTGTGCAAACAGGTGCAATATAGCCAATGTTGCCTGTGGATATTGAAATTAGGGCACATGAACGTCCAGGTGCGTTTGTCATTTGAAAACAGTTATACTACCTCGTAAATCCCTAACTTTCACGCTCAAATAATTCATATGAAAAAAATAGTTTTTCTCTTGTTGACCTTCGTTTATTTAGGGAATGCAAATGGCCAGTCAACACAAAAAATTTTTAATGGAAAAGACCTGACCGGGTGGACCATTCATGGTACTGAAAAATGGTATGTAGAAGACGGTAACCTGGTGTGTGAAAGCGGTCCCGATAAAAAGTACGGTTATCTTTCAACAAATAAGAACTACAAAAACTTTGACCTGAAACTAAAGTTCAAACAGGAATCCAATGGAAATAGCGGGGTTTTTATTCGCTCAGGAATTGAGGGGGTAAAAATTAGCGGCTGGCAGGTAGAGGTGGCACCATTAAATAGCAACACCGGTGGCATATACGAGTCGTATGGCAGGGGTTGGATTATTAAACCAAAACCTGAAGATGAAAAACACCTGAAAGTGGGTAAATGGAATACCCTTAGAATTGTGGCCAATGGCGATGAAGTGACCTCGTACCTGAATGGGCACCAAATGGTTTACCTGAAAGATGAAAAGATTGGAAAAGGGGAGGGTTTTATAGCCTTGCAGATACACGATGGTGGGGGTATAAAAGTGCGTTGGAAAAACATGAAGATTAAGGAATTGTAAGCCTGCGAGGTTTGGTTGACAGAAAAGGGTGAAGCGTTAAATAATACGGCAAAGCGCCCAACAAGATTGCAAAGGCTTTAAATGAAGGTGTTTTTTGTTAACGAACTTTAGTGTGCCAATTATACCTCGTTGTGTCACTCTCTTGTGCTGCATCTTTTTATAGCAGCTTTTCCCACCTGTTCTTGTTGCCCATAGTATTGTATTGGTAGCTTAGAACATCAAGCGGCTAATGGGCAAACCAATACCAACACCAATAGTTACTTTATTCTTTTTTGGGGCTGCACTTATTTTGTTGGTCACATCAAAATAACCCGCCTGGAACTCAATGTTCAGGGCGGGTGTTTTTTTGCTGTTGATGAGCACAACAGGAATACCCAACCTGGCATTGAGCGGATTGTAATTGCCAAAATGTTGTTCTAGCAGCAGGCTGAGGCCTACATGGGAGTCGTGGCTGAAGTATACTATTCTTGCCCGTAATGAAGGCGTAATAAAACGCTTGTATGCGCCAATATAGGCATCGCTATATTGAAAGGAAGCAAACCGCAACGTGTCGGTCCCGCCAAGATTCTTGTAATCCTCAAAAGTTGTTTTAGCTGAAAAACTATTGACGGTACTTCCACCTGTAAGCCTGCCACCAACGGTTACAAAGCGTTTTCCTGCCTTGCTGTTCTCCCAAAAACGCGTATGGCTAAGCAGTATCTCCCAGGGGTAAGGATGTTTTTCGATAAGCTGGTTGGTGAATGAAGGAGCAGTTAGGTAACGTGGAAAGGCAAGTGGCACGTACCCAATTAAACTTGTCCAATGCGTTTTAACTACTTTAAAATAATTGGTGTTGGTAAGTATCTCGGCCTGTCTACGAGCAAAGGTTTCAAATGTTGCCTCGTCTAATTGTTCATAAAAAAATGAATCCACCAATTCATTAGCTGCTGCTGAGGAAAGCCCATTCGTATTCTTAAATGTATTACCTGTAGCCTGTTGGTGCTGTCGCACGCTGTTTTCATAATCTATTTCCAGGCTATTTACAAGACTAGTGCGGAGTGCATCCATTGCCCATTTATGGTTAGTTGCTGCATTGGTACCGGCAGAAGTTTTACATGCCGCAAACCTTGTTTTTACCTTACCCAACCAGGTGTTAGTTATTGTTGCGCCTAATTCGTTTTTATGCTTTTTTTCAGTAAACAGACTATTAAATCCGTTGCCCACATTTGCTCTTATTCCTACGCCAAATAATCTTTTTAAAGGTTCATCTACCCCTTCTGCTTTTTGAAAATTGTGGTTTAATGTAAGTAAGCCAGTTGTACTATTTAAAGTAACGTAATTGGTAAAATAAGACAGGTCGCCAAACTCAGCCACATATCCTGTTTTGTCCGCAAGAAACACATTCATGGCGCGGTTGGTTATCAGCATACTGCTGCCTGTATTGCAGGGTAATGCAAGTATACTATCGTTGAGTTTTTTAATTGTATTTGATGCAGCAGTATACTGTGCGCCAACGTTTGTAAAAGGACAAGCAAAAAGAAGTACAATAAAAAGAACATTCAGGAATATTGGGGAGAATAAAGAATTGACAATCGGCTTTGCCGTATTTGGAATGTATAAACGCATGTATTTGGCGATTTACAGATGGTAGCTCAATGTAGTGTAGCCTTTGGTAAAGTTGAAATGAGGGTTAGGGGTAAAAAGCCGCTTAAAGCACAAAACGTACAAGAGTGCGATCTCTATGAGTAAAGAGACAGGCTACACTCTCTGCGGCCCTCGAGCCATAACAGTTGTAAACGGCGTAGTTCAAAAAGTAACTTTGACATTAACGAAAATCTGCCCTTTAAAAATCCGGCCCGATCCATAAAAAGATATAGTACAAGTGAGTGACACAACCGGAGAATCACAAAGAACAACTGTTCGTCCCCCAAAAAAATTAGCTAAATACATTGTCTAATTTTTTGGTTCATCGATGCGTAAAACACAATGCTGCTGCACCCAGAACGCCGCTGTTTTCAAGGGCAGAAACGTGCAGGTGCAGGCGCGATAAAGAAGGTTGGTAGGTAAATGTTTCCAGGCTTTGCCACATGCCTTGCTCAAACAAATCGAATGCTTTACTAACGGAGCCACCCAATACAATGCATTGTGGATCGTAAGCATACAAAATCATTTTTAATGCATTGCCAAGGTGCCTGCCCATAACAAGGTATTTGTTACGGGCTTCTTCATCTCCCTGCCTGGCCAAACGGTATACTTCTTCGCCGCTAATATTGTAGACGTTGGTAAAAAACCTGCCGCTTGCATAATACTCATAATCATGATCGAGGTAGCTTATTGTGCCAAACTCGCCTGCGCCGCAGTTGTTGCCGTTGTACAAAGTACCTCCTATAACAATGCCTGCACCCAGGCCGGTGCCAATTGTAAGGCCCACCATTGAGTTGTAGGTGCCTCCTTTTCCAAAATGGTATTCACCCAGCGCAAAACAATTGGCATCGTTGTTTATAAACACCGGTCTCTTATATCTTTCTTCCATCCATTGCTGTAGCGGAACCCGCTTCCACGATGGAATGTTTACCACATCATACACCATGCGTTCATGAATATCTACCAGCCCTGGAACACCTATGCCAATGGCGGTTGTTGCCGGCGTAATTAACTCGTCCACCAGACTGCACACCTGCTCAAAAACCTGCTGCTCGCTGCCTTGTGCATACACAGGTTGCGAAAGCAGCTTTTGCAATGTATTATCAGCTACTAACCCTACCCGCACATTGGTGCCGCCAAGGTCTATTCCAAGTACTTGTTCGTTTGCCATATTGTGTAGTTACAAGTGTGAGGCAGCCGCTTCATCAACAAGCAATACAAAGCCTTTATGATTGCGCAGCAAAGTAGCCGGTACTTGCTCAGAGATTTCATCTTCCACTATCTTCTTTACAATGGCAGCTTTTTTCTCACCATTTGCTATCATCATTACATACCTGGCTTCCATTAAACTGGCCATGCCAAGGGTTAGGCCTTGCGCCAGGTTTTTTGGCGAGGTAAAATACTTTTGCCCCACGGCTTGCGTGTCCGGATCAATTTGCGCCAAATGCGAATGGAGTGAAGGATCAGTGCCGGGTTCATTCATACCTACATGCCCGTTTAGTCCTAAACCAACAATGGCTACATCTATGCCTCCGTGGTCATTAATATACCTGTCTACCCGGTTGCATTCTGCCTCTAAATCATGGGCACGGCCATCAAAAAAACAAAGCCTTTCACCGGGTATAGCAGCAGGCAAGTACAGGTCGTTGTCCAGGTGAAAACGGCAGCTTCCCTCATCCGTTCCGTTCATACCGGCCCACTCATCAAGGCTCACAAAATGCCAATGCGATACATCAAGTTGCTCATGTACAACCGCTGAAGTTAATTGTTGATATAAACCTTTGGGGCTATCGCCGGAAGCAGTGCAAATAAGTGGGGATATTTTGTTGCCAACCAAGGTAAGCAGGTGTTGAAAAGCCTCTTTACCTAGGTCAGTGTATTTAGGAGCAGTTATTATTTTCATATCGCTGTGTTCTTTTTAGTTATTTATTGGCCTTGCTTTTTGTTACGAATTGATAAAGTTCACCCGAGGCAAATGGTGGTTTTCTTAATACCCTTCATCCGTACCCAACCACAGGTCAATAGGTTTTTGTACCCTTGGCGCAAAGGGCAGTTCAATTTTACAGCCTTCAGCCGCTGATGCATAGGCAGCATAGATAACCTCCAAAACAGCACGACCATCTTCGCCGGTTACCAGCGGGGTTTTATCGTTCAGTACACAGTCTATAAAATGCCTTAGTTCATGTGGGTAACCCTGGTTAAACACCTCTTCAAATACAGTAAAGCTCCAACCAACAGTTGTATCTGCTTTTTCCATTGCATAATCATATCCATGTTTGCTATACGAAACGGCAGCATTGCCCATAAACAGGTCGGCATATACAACGCCGCCTGTGCCGTACACTTCACTTTTATCGTCCATACCGCCATGTTTGGCCCAACTATTTTCTGCCACACCCGTCACGCCATTTTCAAACTCAATAATCATCACCGAGTTGTCCTCGCCCCGCGTACGTTCCTTGTGCAATACGGTAGACATGGTGGCGTAAACGCTCTTAACCGGGGAGTTGCCGGTCATCCACCTAAACCATTCTATTGCATGGCAGCCCATATCCATAAGCACGCCGCCACCCGATAAAGAAACATCGTAAAACCAGTCAGAATGCGGGCCTGAATGTTTCTCAGATTGTTTTAACATGTACACTTCACCTACTGCACCCTGCTGTACCATTTGCCGTACACGTTCGTATTTGGGCGCAAAACAAAGCTCCTCCGCATACATAAATTTTACCCCTGCTTTACTACAGGCAGCTATCATTTCATCTGCTTCTTCTAAGGTTACGGCAAGAGGCTTTTCTATAATAATGTGTTTGCCGGCAGCAGCAGCCTTCATGGTGGCTTCAAAGTGTAAAAAGTTAGGCAGGCAAATGTCCACCACATCGCAACCCGATTTGTTTATCAGTTCGTCCAAATCATTAAACCAGGCAGGTATAGCATGTTTTTCAGCAAACGCTTTTGCTTTTTCGGCACTGCGGGTATATATGGCTACCACGTCGGCTTCCGGCACAAACCGGTGGTAACTTTCCATATGGATATCGCTGATAAAACCTGCTCCTATAATGGCTACTTTAATTTTTTTCATTTAGGCTTATTGTTTAGTTATATGATCGCTTTTATTTTGAGTTGATGGTTTGTAGTTGAACTATACTGGAAGCCGCTTGAGAATTTGCAATAATTTATTATGGGCCAGAGCTGTATTGCTACTATTTATCATCGTTGCGTCGCACTCTTGTACGCTTTGTTGGATACTCAACAATGCACAATCTTACTAGGCGTGATGTATAAATCAAACTGTTTTTACCATTATGGTTAAGTTTTACCGGAGCCAACAACATTGTTCTAATTAGGCATTCTTCCCGCCACGGCGGGACTCTTCTACGGCATCTTTTCATAGGAGCTTTTTCCACCTGAACTTATTGGGCAAATTGCCTTACGATCCCAAGATATACCTCTTCTTTTTGTTTCAGCTTTTCTAATAATGTCAACTGGTTTTGTGCCCGTACAAGATTGTGCTTTTCGTAGGCTGCACCATAATATCGGTCGTTGTTCAGGTAGTCGGTTAAAAAGCGCAATGCCTGCATGTAAATCATAAACTTGCCGCTGTAAACAAAGTATTCTTTTTCTGTGCTGGTTAAAACATCCGCCATTGGTGTCAGATACCCTTTTACAATCGCCATAAAAAAATCGTCCCGTACGTCTACAAGTGCCAGGTCGTTTTCCTCTTCACTTACTGGCGATAGGTAGGTTCGCATCATATCGCCAACATCGCTTATAAAGTAGCCTGGCATTACGGTATCAAGGTCAATTACACAAATCCCTATGTCTGCTTTATCAAACAGCACGTTGCTAATTTTTGTGTCGTGGTGGGTTACCCGTTTCACAAGCGTTTTGGCTGTAGTAAGTTGTTTGTACATGGCCGCAATCGCTTTGTTGTCTTCAATGGACGCAATTTCCCGTTGTGCAGATTGTATTCTATCCCCGTTGCCTTGCTGTAAAGCGGCTTCAAATTGCTGGTAGCGCAGGCATAGATCGTGAAAGCCTGTAATGGTGGTGTTTAGCTTGTTTACATTGATATGTTGCAATGTTTTTGTAAAAAGTCCGAATTGTCTAGCGGCCTCTTCTGCCTGCTGGGGGGTTATTACCACATCAATGGTGTGCGAATGGGCTATAAATGGGAACAAGCGGAAATAGCCTTCGTCCATCTTTACCATATTGCTGCCGCTGGTAGTAAGTACGGGCGTCACAAATACATAAGTCGGGTCATGATCCCTTAGAAAAGCTGCTATCATATCAATATTTGCTGCAATGGCTTCGGGTTGTTTAAAAACATTGGTGTTCACCCGTTGAAGAATATAGGTGTGGCCAGCATCCTGTACCCGCCACGTATGGTTTATAAGCCCGCTGCCAAAAAGTTGAACCTGTAGTGCGGAGATGCCATATTGTTGCAAGACGTGGGTGGTGATGCTATCAGGATTGGTCATACTAATTTGTTGGGTAGAGAAAATAAACCAAGCTAACCATTTTCATCAGAACCTTGGTTGTCACTTTAATCCTTTACATGTGCGATAGAGTTTTCAATCAATTAGAAACCGATCATTGGTAGAGCCGAGGCTCGGCCTATTTCTAGATTGGTCTGTCAAAAATCAATTGGTAGGAGCGGAGCACATTAAAAGTCCCTTATCGAACTTCTGATTTTCATCCAGAATGCACTCTACGTTAATACCTCTGCAGAAGTGAGGTAGTCGTTATTAGTTGATACGCGCTGGTTGTTACCAAAAAATTTGAAAAATTAAACTGCATTAAAGTGTGCTTATTAATAGTAGTGGCAAAGAATAGATCGATATTCCTCTCAAGTAGTGCATGGCATAATAGTTGTAAAATGCGACTTTGGAAGCACTCTATCTTCACCTAATTTATTGATAACAATAGGGATGGTTATTTATAGGGTGTAAATAAAAAGCAGGGTGATTGTTTAACCTGGAATTGTGTGAATTCTGAATTGATTTTTTGAAATAGTAAAAGGCAGAATTGTGTGCAACTATCCATTTTCGCCAGCCGTCTTACAACAAGTTTACCGAAATGGTTTAATAATTTTAATGTCTAGACCAGTATCAACTCTGGTATGTTTATAACACTTGTTAAGATTTTTGATACTTTTGCCACTTTTTTACAATATACGAAAGCGTGCATTTTGAACTGATAAAATAAATGGTATTATGAAAATGGGAAAGAAGAAAGAGGAGAATTTAATTCTTCAATTATGGAAGAAATTTTTTCCATACTGGCCATTGTTTTTGGTTTTGCTCGCCGTTTTTGTAGCTGGTGCCTGGGCTTTTTTGCAATATAAAGCACCCCTTTACCAAGCCTCGGCAAGTATTCTAATTAAGGATGAAAAGAAAGGCTCTGATGAGTCGAAACTGAGCGAATCGCTCAACTATTTATCGGCAAAGAAAATTGTAGAGAATGAGATCGAGGTACTTAAGTCAAAATCGCTTGTTAAACAAGTGGTTTTCGACCTTAATCTTTACGCTTCAGTTTACCAGGAAGGTCGCTTTAAGCCAGAGTTGCTTTATGAGCAATCCCCAATAAAAATTCACTACCGCAACCCGGATACGATTAGGACCAGCCAAAAAGTTTATTTCAGCTATGAACCTTCAAAACAGCAAGTTATAGTAGACAACTACAGGTATTCATTAAATGAGTGGGTGAAAACCCCTTATGGTGTTATGCGTTTTGTGCCCAACGCAACCAATTTCAAACGGACCGAAAAACCCCTTTACTTCACGCTCACCAGCCCAAAATTTGTTGTCAACAGTTTTGAATCAAGGCTGGCTGTCGCTTCAGTAAGCAAGCTATCGTCTGTGGTTAGCTTATCTATTATGGATGAGTCGCCAGTGCGGGCAGAAGATTTTTTAAAAGGGGTACTTACAGGCTATAATAAAATACTCT
>MWWF01000275.1_pt1 | contig 10470 bp, 15 predicted proteins | sample 1047351 | NCBI WGS metagenome assembly MWWF01 (sample SAMN06349970, study PRJNA376086) | soil metagenome | isolation source: MGM-3 sample Antarctic (ecotone) soil | place: Antarctica
ACTTAATGCTCTTTGAAATGAAGCGCGACGGCAGAGTGAAACGAACACTCTACCGCCGCTAGACACGTCGCAAGGCGATTAACTAAACGCGACATGCCATGCCGGAAGTGTAGCTTCTAGCTGTGCATGACGCCACACAAAAGAAAGGAAGTGTCATGCACGATTTAATAATTTCTCCGCACGGTCTGACGAGAATCTTTGAAGGGATGCTCGTTGATGTGCAAACGCGCGAAGGGAAGCTGCATCATCGCCGGATGATCGGCTTTCGGCATGTGAGCCGCGATGTAATAGAGAGCAAGGGCTACCGCGTGAAAATGGACGAAGGAAGCTGCCCCGATAATCGAGGCATTTGGTCTGCCAAGTGGTTCCTTTCAACCGGACGCTCGAAACGTCAAGATTTCTTTCCGGCAGAGTGGACATGCCAACAAGTGATTCAAGCTGTTGCCGAAGCCTACGAGACGCGCGAGCCTACGGCATGGGAGATGGAGGGGAGTTTCTATCTGGGGCGCACGAGCGCGGGAATGAAGATCATCCTTGAACTATAGCTAATTGCATTTGAGTGTGACCTGATAGCCGCAATGCGAGAACCAACCGAAGCAGTCGGCGCGGGTCACGAGTCGCAACGCCGCAACGAGCGCATCATTCAACTCTTCGGCTGTTCTCGCTTTGGCAGCGCGCACCGCTGTTTTGATCTTTGACCACATCAACTCGATGGGCGAAAAGTCCGGCGAATAGGGCGCGAGCCACAGCACTTGCGCGCCGCATGCTTGAGCCACCGATTCGATCTGGCTGGCGCGATGCGCCGAGAGGTTGTCCAAGACCAGCACATCGCCGCGCCGGATCGTCGGGCGCAAGACCTGCCCGACATAAGCGTTGAAGGTGTCGGTATCGACCGCCCCTTCAACCGTCATGGTCGCGTCCGCCCCGGCGAGCGAGATGGTGCTGATGATCGAAGTCTGTGTCCCGTAGTTGCGCGGCACGCTTTCTGTGGCTCGCTGGCCGCGCGGCGCGCGTCCGTACAAGCGGGTCAGTGCCGTGTTGACGCCCGCCTCGTCGATGAACCGGAGCCGCAGTTGATCTACTTGCGCGATGCGCCGCCAGAACCAGGCCCGCTTGTAATTGTTGCGCTCCGAGGCGGCGAAGCTCTTTTTTTGTGCGGCAAGTCGAGGCGTGCGAGCGCGCGGCAGAGGGTCGAGACGTGGACGCGCACACCTTCTTGCTCCTGCAACAGGGTCTGCAACTCGGCCAGGGAGATGTCATTTTGGGCGCGCACCTTGCGACCTATCAGTTGACGCTGCCGCGCACTTAGACTCGCACGCCTCCCACCGCCGTGTGGGCGCGGCACGAGGTCGCCGGTCGTGCGCTTGAGCGAGAGCATCTTTTTGACAAAGCCGACACTGACGCTGAACCGCTCGGCGATGGTGGCAATCGAGTCGTCGCCTTGTTCGCAGGCACTGACCACGCGCTGGCGTAAATCCAAGGAATAAGCTTGCATGAGTTGCAGCGTACTTCACAGTCAGACTACACGCAATCGCAATTAGCTATAGATGAGGGCGGGCAAGTCCTTGACGCTATCCCGCGAAGATCAACAACGAACTTTGAACGTCGGGCGCATTGGCGTGTGGAAAATGGTTTCAGCAAGCGGAACAAATACTTTTGCCATGTGTGCGGCGCGTTGAAGCGCGGGCATCCGCTCGGACATCCGACGCGGCTAACTCGTTTCTATAAGCGCGTGAGGCGGCACGTTAGAAAGTTCTTCAATGACTTTCGATGAAAACTCTACAATAAATGCGCCGCGCGCGGGTATATGGTGCGCGGCGCGTCTCGTCAAACGCTTTGTGTTAAAGATTGCGGAAGGTAGTTAAGTTATGAGCCAACAGGAAAGTGCATTCGAGCGCGGTGTAGCTATCGGGGCTGGCGTTGCTGTGGGGGTGGTGTGCGTTGGTCTGGCGGGGAGAGTTGCGGAGTGGATGCGACAGAATTTGAGGATGCCAACGCCGGAAGAGTTGTTAAGATTGCGACTAGATTTGAGTCGCTACTCTGACACTGAATTGTTTGACAGTCTTGTTAATGAAGAGGTCGAGCGGTTAGGTGGTCTTACCCATGAGGGAATGTTTCCCCGCGCTGGTGGCGTCGCTTCACCTGCCGCTGATTTTTATTTCTCGCTTAGCCTGACTTTAGAAGAATCGTTGCGTATTGGCGTGAAGCGATTCCAAAAGAGCCAAGAGCAGCGCGCCGCGCGTCGGTCGGTTCTCGCGGGCATCATACAACCGCATCGGGAAGAGATTTTACGATTGAATCCGCAGCCACGTCAGAGTGCTACGCAAAGCATACTTGTTGCGGCGGCGCAAAGAGCAAAAGAAGCTGTGCCGGTCGAGCGTCCGGTGGCGCAGATCGCGGCGCAGCAGGTGAAAGAGAAGAGGGGCAAAGGTCGCGCCGGTAAGCCACTAGCGAGAACGCACGCGCGGTTGAGTGCTTTTTTGAAGTGGTGGCGTGAAGGGTGTTCTACGCAAGAGGCAGTCGCTAAGGCTGCTCTGGAAACGAAGGGGCGTTATCGTAAGCAGTCACATGAGGAATTGAGTATAAAGCGCGCAATTAAGAAGCATCTTGAGAGGATACCTAAGAGTAATTGGGGATCACTAAAGTTCGGGTGATTTTAATATGCCTCAAAAACTCTGCGCTGAATGCGCCGTTCCCGCCGTTGGCTATATTCCGTTTGAAGATGGCGAACACTTTTTATGCGAGACGCATTTTGATAAAGCCTCAATCGCTGGATACTTCACATGCGAATTTGGTGAGAAGGTTTGTCCAGATTGCAAGGGATGTTCATGGAAATCTAAAACCGTGAAGTGCACGACCTGTCGCAATACAGGCGTTGTGCCCGGCAGCTTGACGGCGGGGAAGAAACCTTGTTCGCGTTGCAAAGGGACGGGATTTATATATGCCAAAAGCGGCAGACCTGTGTATAAAAGCGTGGTCTGAAATCCCGACACTTTAAGACACTTTAGAATGCTTTAGAGCGACACTTTAGGACACTTTAGGACACTTTAGAACTTGCGTGACGGCTCTCCGCTAAATTAGATAATTAACTTTTCCTCATTTTTCCTAAGAAAACTCGAAAAAGCAGCGACACTTTAGACTTCAAAATCTAAAGTGTCGTTTTTCTATGCTTCAATTTGGCATGGCGAAAAAGCGCATGACGCTTGATGAGATTGAAGCTGCGCGGCGGCGGGCGGTGACTATGTTCGAGAGATTTGGCGACGATGAAAGCGCGTTGGAGTTCTCGAACATGACAGCCGAAGCATACGCGGAGCGCAAAGGCATCGAGGTCATAAATTCAAACCCAAACCAACGAAGGAGAATAGGGAAAATGAGTTTCAATAAAAAGCAATATGAGCAGTTGCGTAGTTACATCGCAACGATCACTGAGGACGCTCTATCGAGCAATTCACGCGCCGACCTCCGCGCGACGCTGGAAGAGATCAGCGACATAACCGCCGACGAAGTTAATTTGGTTTTCAACGATGACGGCGCGGTTGAAATTGAGAAAAGCGAGCCGGAGGCGGCGGACGATGAAGGCGATGAATTTGACGACGACGAAGAATAACGCGCAGCCCGCGCGCTCGCCTGAGTTTGAAAGCGTCGGGGAAATTCTCGCGCGGGTGATAGACGCGCGGGGCGATTTATTTGCTCATCGCTTGAAGAAGGCGCGGCTTGAATGTAGCCGCGTCGGGAGTCCTGAGAAGCACGAAAGAGCGTGAGGTGATTCGATGCAGAATACACGGGAAAGTGTTAGAGAGCATGAAGAGCGTATCACTGCTTTAGAGCAGCAGCTTGAACGCATCATGCTCGCGGGCGGCGTCTCGTCCGGTATCAAGAAAAATCCTTTCGGACGTTTGCGCCATTTCTTTGATAGTCGGCTCGCTGAGGTCACAGTGTACGCGACAAACAAGACGACAGGTGAAGAAGAGCTTATCGGTGAATACGAAACCGCGAGTAGGGCGAAAGCCGTGCGTTTGGCAAAGAAGGACGTTGACGCTTCTAACTATAAGAATTGGCAGACGGTCGGCACGCCTAAGTGATCGTCGCCCGACGCGCTGAAATTTTCAACGTGCGTTAGAAGGTCGAAAACTCGCAAACCCTTTTATCCACCTGTGACGAGCGCGGAATTTATGAAGCGGCGAAGCGTATGCGAAGCCGTCCGATTCCGCGCGAGTGTAGCCCGCGCGCACTCTACTTGGTGAATCGTACCTTTCACGCGCGGGCGTGACCCGTTGCAGTTTTACGAACATTTACGAACCGATTACGAAAGGCAACACGAACATGAGCACGAACCGCGACACGAACTTGCTGGACGATTTTGACGAAGGCGGCGAATCCCTTTCAATGTTGCAGGGTGTTACGGTGCGACCGTCGAAGCCTAGACCGACGCGCGTTTACTTCTACCCTCTTCCTAATTACTCACAAGATCATCGTCACGACCCGCGCTCCCGCGATACTGAAAACTCTACGATGCTGCCTTATGCGAGCGGCTATCTTGAGCGGTTCGAGGCGACGGCAGAAGCGGGCTTTTACTTTGTCGAGAAGCGCGCAGGGCGTGAGATCATCGGCGGCGATGTTCACGAAGTAAAGCCTAAAGGGTTGGCAGAAGTTGACCGGACGAAGCCACAGCCGGAGACGAGCGCAGCCACGCCGGTCGCAGAGAAGAAAACCTCATCAGCGCAAAACATCAACGACACGACAGAGACAATCCGCGCGACGAAGGAACTCATAAAAGAAGTTTCGCCGCCGCAAGCTGCGTCCACACTCACGCGCGAGGACGTGACGCGCATGGTTGCCGATGGCGTGCGCGATGCGTTGGCAGCCGTGCAGCCCGCGAAGGCGAGCGAGCCGCTTGATCCGCTTGTGATGGTTGATCGCGTCATTGAACTTCAAAAGAAACTCGCGCCGCCAAAGCAGACACAGGAGGGTGACGAGTTCGACCGCGTATTGACTTTGATGGATCGCGTTGAAGTGATGCAAGAGCGCATCGCGCCGCGCACGGTTGATAGTGAGCCTTCGATGCTTGGCAAAGCGTCTGCCTTCATCGAGACGATTGGACGCAATGCGCCCGCGCTCGCGCCGTTCGTTGTGCCGATGCTGCCCGCGCGTCTTCAGGCGATGCTCGGCGCGACGGGTGCGGCTGATGCTATCCCGCCCACTGAAGCGCAGCCACAGGGCGCGGGAACGCCAGCGCAGCCCCAAGCCGCGCGACCTCCACAGAATGAGCAAGAAGCATTTGCGCTGATGCTTCACGTTGTCGTGTCGGACTTGACGCGGAACAAGCGCATTGGACGCGCGGCTGATTTGATTGAAGAGTTGTGCGCTCGTTTCCCGACCTTTGCCGCCGCGACGCAAGAACTTTGTAACGCATCACCGGCTGATGCGTTGGTGATGGTGTCTCAGTATTCAGGGCGTAGTGACTTGGCGACGTATGGGGGCGCAGTTGAGTGGATCGGACTCCTACAAGACGCATTGCGTCGTGATGATGGATCGGGCGACGACACGCTAAATGAGGGTGAGCAATCCGACGCTCAAAGTATTGTTGAGATGGTGAGCGAGCGCGCCTCGTAATTGAAAACTATTGACGGCTAGGAGGTGGCGACGGCGACGGCGAAACGCGCGTTGTTAAATCAACCGGCTCTTCGCAATGACGCCGAGAGCGAGAGTCATCATTCGTGCGTTGTTGTTACGCGCGGGCGCGGGCGATGGCGCGTTGGAGGTCGGGCGCAAGGTCGAGCCGAATAAACGATGAGGCATCGTACATATAATCTTCGCCGGACTCGTCAACCACGCGAATCAGGTTTTCGCGCTCGGCGGCGGCGTCCGGGATGGTTTCGTAGAGCTTTAGCACTTCGAGCGATGCCGGGCAGCCCTCGTTATCGAGACACAGCGCGTAGGTTTTTACTCGTTTTGGCATGACTCAATCAAGAAAGCGTTTGCGTCTGATTTCACGCTTGCCGATGCCGTGCGCTTCGTACCAGTGAAGCTCGGCAAGTCGTATATTACCATTACTCAATTCGATTGTGGCAACGCCTTTACGCTTGCGCCAGCGTCCGCGCCCGTACATCCGGTTCAAGCGCGGCAAGTCCCGGATCGAATGCGAGACGGCGAATGTTTCGGCGTTGGTGATCGAACCGATGATCTTGAACTTTTCGGGCATCTCCGATTTATTCTCTGATCGATTAGGGCGACAGGGCGACAGGGCGACAGGGCGCCGAACGGTTGTCAGGGTGTCAGGGTGTCGGGGTGATTTGTTTCTTGACGAGGAAGGGCTTTGGTGTTTTTATGTTTGGCGTAGGGCATATTTGAAAATAGAAACGCCGCGCATCGTTCATCTTTTAGGCGGATTGACGATGCGCGGCACGTCCTAAACACTTACCGATTGCGCCGGTAGTGTGACAGGGGAAATCTTACCTGTCATTCCTTCCTATTGCAAGACCTCTTTGCGCCGCGTCGGTAACTAGATCGGGAGTAAGCCGACGCACTCCGCTAACCTAAAAAAAGAAACTGATTCGCCGGATGTTCAGCGCACGGCTGAAACTCGCGCCGAAGAACGCTTTCACCTTTGCGCTGGAATTGGCGCACAGCTAAGAGATGCGGCGATACTTTGCGATGATCCAGAAGCGCAAGCCATTGCTGATCTGATCACCGTATCCGCCAGCCCGCAAAATATTGTTACAGCCTCAAACGTCCATAATGAATTTAGAGAGATGTTTGATGGTCTCTTTATTCTCACCTTAATGAGTTCTTCTCGCCTCTGTCAGAGCTATGTAGCCGAAGCAGCGAAGCGGGCGCGCAAGAAAGTGTTGGAGCGGATTCAGTCATACGCTCCAAAGCGCGGCGAGAAGTTGCGGTTGGTTACTCTAACGATGCCGACAATAAAAGGAGTCGGCTTAGAAAAGACATTTGAAATCTTTGATGATGCGTGGCGACGATTCCGAAAATGCGCGTGGTGGCGAAAGCGTGTGCGCGGCGGGTGTAAGGGCGAGGAGTTCACGCTTGGCGATAAGAAGAGGTTAGAGGATGAGCATCGCGCATGGAATTTCGAGTCGGACGGTTATCACGTCCACGCGCACATTCTTGTGTGGTCTGAATGGCTCGTGTGGACTGAATTAGGTGAACAGTGGGCGATATTTTTAGAACGTGCGGCGGAAAAAAAAGGGGTCGAGATGAAGTTTGCCACGTCGCACGGTCGCCCCGTTGTAGATATAAGGTTAGTTACGCAGAAGAAGCGCGGCAAGGGAACTGTGAGCTATCAGAGCGCGGTTTATGAAACCTGTAAATACTTGGTCAAGGGTGTCGAGTTTGCGAAAGTGCCAGCGGCGCAGCTTGTGGACGTGGAGCGTACTTTACGTAATCGAAGAATGGTTGAACTGCTTGGAAAGTGTAATAACCGGAAAGGCAGCGTGAAGGGGCGACGCGCGCGTAGTAATGCCGACTCTATGAGCTTGGAAGAAGCGCGCCGCTTAGTCGAGTGGGTTGATGATGCGCCAGAGGGGATGCGAAGCGACGTGTGCGCGGACAAACTAACCGCCGCGCGTGAGCGCGTGCAGACTTACATTTATGAACAAGAACAATTGACCGCGCGCGGAATGAGCCATAAGGAGTTTTTGAAGGCTTTGAGGGTGAAGGGGGTGCGTCCGCCACCATTGAGAGAGATCGGAGCGGAGATGATCCGCAAGGGAGAGCGTCAAAAGTGGCTGGACTACATCAAAATCATCGCATCTGAAAGGCGTGAGTGGCGAAAGTCTGCGCTGCGTCGCCGTTTTCCGTATGCGACCTTTAGACCTTTGGGCGGAAAGCCGTTCTATGGCTTGTTAGCTAACCCTGCGGCTGCTTTTAATCCTAAGTCAATGTACGCGCACCGCAGCGACCTTGAATCTTATTATGAGGTCACTCCGTTAGATAAATACATAGATGATGGTAAAAAACATACAGCAAAGATTGGCTTAGATGAACATGACGGGCGGAACTCGATAGCAAAAGGTTATCGCTCGGAATGGCAACGCGCAGCGGCAGAGCGTGAAGCTTGGGAAGAATTCGAGAACTATTATGCGTGGGATGATTGGCGGGGCATGACTAAGGCGCAGGCTTTTGAAATTTGGAAATCATGAAAAAGATTATCAGACTGATTTTGGGTGTTGCTTAAACTTATGGCGAAGAAAAAACTAAAGCCCGCGACGGAGGAAGAACTTTTCGAGTTGGCCGCGCAGCGCGTTGAATTGCCAAGCGGCAAGCTTCGGCTCAACTATCAACCGGACGCCGATCTGCTTTTGATTGATCTGCAATCTCCGCGCCCGTCCGTCACACGCTCGAAGAGCGAGCCGGAGGCGGGCGTGATCTTCCACTATCACGGGCGCGCATTGGTCAGTATTGAAGTGCTCGACCTCTACGGCGTCTTCGCTCAATAACCAACCCGGACAACCTGACAGCCTGATAGCGAAACTCGGAAATGCGTTCATGGCATCTCCGAAAGCTGTGTGATCGCATCGCTGAAAATGGCGATGCTTAAGCAGTCATCGAAAAGCCCGAAAGTCCGAAAATGCGACGTGGCGCGGTTACGGGCTTTTGTGGTATAAGGGCGGCATGGTGAAAGAAGAACTGCTAACCAAAGAAGAGATTGCTATTGAATTGTCGCCTCCACCTGACGAGCCGCTTTCGATTCGTAGTGTAGAGCGATACGTCAATCTTGCTCAAGTAGTGCCCGCCGTGAAGGGAAGCGGCAGGGGCAATCAAGCGAAGTTTCGGCGCGCGGACGTTGAAAAAATAAAAGCGGCGTACAAAACGGCAGCCGAGTTGCGGGAAAATCAGAGTATGGCTTTAACCACGACAAAGCGCGCCAACATTGATGTCGCGCGTGTCGTGGAAAGGCTACTAGCCGTAGATGAGACACAGGCGCGGGTTTTGACGCGCGTTGCGCTCACGCAAAAGTTGACTCTTACTCTTGCCGAAGCCGCAGAGCTTTGCAGCGGCTTGTCAGAAGATTTCCTTGCTGATGAGTTGCGCGCTGGAAGGCTCAAAGGGTTTAAGCGTCGCGGTTGGGTAATCAAGCGCACCGATTTGGACGCCTACATAAAGAAGTTGTGACGGTGGTTAGTTATGAGAGAACACCGCGATCCGTCGCCGCAATTTGCGGTCTGCATCAATAATAGCGAGTACGAAGTATCGCTTGAGTTCGGCAAGCTATATCAAGTCGTGCCTGATCGGGAAGCGACCGCCAATGGCTACATCACCGTCATTGATGAGAGCGGAGAAGGTTATTGGTTTCCCGCGCAAAGGTTTTTCCCCGTCGAAGTTCCGCGCGAGCTAGCGCGTCTGCTTAGTGAGAAGTTTTAGAAACTTCTCACTTAATGCTCTTTGAAATGAAGCGCGACGGCAGAGTGCGACTAACACTCTACCGCCGCTAGACACGTCGCAAGGCGATTAACCAACCGCGACATGCCATGCCGGAAGTGTAGCTGTGCATGACGCCACACAAAAGAAAGGAAGTGTCATGCACGATTTAATAATTTCTCCGCACGGTCTGACGCGAATCTTTGAAGGGATGCTCATTGATGTGCAAACGCGCGAAGGGAAGCTACATCATCGTAGGATGATCGGCTTTCGGCATGTGAGCCGTGATGTAGTAGAGCGCAAGGACTACACCGTGCGAACGGACATTGAAAGCTGTCCTGACAATCGGGGCGTCTGGTCTGCCAAGTGGTTTCTTTCAACCGGACGCTCGAAGCGTCGAGATTTCTTTCCGGCAGAGTGGACGCGCGAACAAGTGATGCGAGCCATTGCAGAGGCATACGAGGCGCGCGAGCCTACGAAGTGGCAAATGGCGGGGAGCTTCTATCTGGGGCGCACGAATGCGGGAATGAAGATCGTCCTTGAGCTAGACGAAGGCGGGCAGGTCGTTGACGCTATCCCGCGAAGATCAACAACGAACTTTGAACGGCGCGCACGTTGGCGTGTGGAAAATGGTTTCAGTAAGCGGAACAAATACTTTTGCCATGTGTGCGGCGCGTTGAAGCGGGGGCATCCACTCTCGCATCCGACGCGGCTTACTCGTTTCTATAAGCGCGTGAGGCGTCACGTTAGAAAGTTCTTCAATGACTTTCGATGGAAACTCTATAATTGAATTTGACGGGTGCGCCGCGCGCGGGTATATGGTGCGTGGCGCGTCTCGTCAAACGCTTTGTGTTAGAGATTGAGGAAGGGAGTTAAGTTATGAGCCAACAGGAAACGCTATTTAAGCAAGGCATGGCTTCAGGGGCAGGTGTCGCTCTGGGAGTTGCGGGCGTCGCTTTGGCAATCAGAGGCATAGGATGGATTAGGGAGCATGTGACGGCGCAAGATTTGTATCAGTTGAGTTTGCTTTGGACGCTGAATGACTGTCGCGAGTCCGACATTGAGAAGTTTGACCGGCTTGTTATGGAAGAGGTC
>MWWF01000276.1_pt1 | contig 10462 bp, 8 predicted proteins | sample 1047351 | NCBI WGS metagenome assembly MWWF01 (sample SAMN06349970, study PRJNA376086) | soil metagenome | isolation source: MGM-3 sample Antarctic (ecotone) soil | place: Antarctica
ATTAAGAACCTTGCCAGCAAGACTTGAAAGAATTACAAGAACAACGAACGAGGTCATTGCATTTTTAAAGCAACATCCAAAAATTGGGAAAGTTATTTTTCCTTTTGATCAAACCTTTCCGCAATTTCAATTAGCCAAACAACAAATGGCCGGCGCCTGCGGACTTTTTACTTTTACTATAAAAGGCGGTACCTGCGAATCCATCACCAAATTTTGCGAATCGCTGAAACATATTTTGATGGCAGTAAGCTGGGGCGGGCATGAATCTCTCATCATTCCAAAATGTTCTGGCATTGAACCAAAAGATTTTGACCCCAGCAACAAAGAACACCAATATATTAGGATGTATGTTGGGTTGGAAGATGCGGCATATTTAATAGCAGATTTAAACAAGGCTTTGGAAAAAATATAAAAGAAGCCTTTTTTTTAAAAGATTTCTTTAGTTAACAAGGGTTTCATTTCTTTAGCTCCACAATTCATCTATTTTTGTTTCATGAGAAGATTTGTCTGGAGCATTTTGTGTTTGCTCCTTTTTAATATATCGCAGGCACAGGAGCAATGGGATCTTGAAAAATGTGTAAAGTATGCACTAGCCAGCAATGTTTCGATACAACAACAGGAGATAGAAGCAAGATTGGCTGAACTGACTTTCCGGCAAAGCAAACTATCGCAATATCCAAGCCTTAATTTTTCAAGCAATCTTGGAGTAAGTACGGGGCGCAGTATTGACAGAACTACAAACCAGTTTACAACCAATTCTGTTTTTTACAACACCTTCGGACTGCAATCAAATGCTGAAGTCTTTAATTTTTACAGCAAAAAAAATATAGTTGCTGCAAATTTTTATGAAGCCCAGGCTTCAAAAGCAGGTATTGATAAATTAAAAAATGACATTGCTTTAAATGTTGCCGGAGCTTATTTGCAAATATTATTGAACCGGGAACAGATCAATATCACAAGAGCACAATTGCAATTAACGAAGGCTCAATTGAGCAACACCAGAAAGTTAGTGGAAGCTGGTTCTGTGCCTGAATTAAATGCTACACAATTGGAAGCCCAGCTGGCTAATGACAGTTCCAACGTGGTATCGGCAAAAGGTGCAGAAGCACAGTCATTATTGTATATGAAAGCACTGCTTGGAATGGATGCAGGTTTAGACTTTGATATTACAACACCTCCCGTAGAATTAATACCTGTTGAATCCTTAGCCGACCTTCAGCCTGAAGCAGTTTTTATTTTGGCTTCCGAAAGTTTGCCCCAACAAAAAATTGTACAGCTCCGTTTGCAATCTGCGCAAAGAAGTGCAGCCGCCGCTCAAGGAGCTTTGTATCCGTCAATAAGTGTAGGCGGAAATATTCAAACCAATTATTCCAATTCAAAAAATAATTACCGCTTGCTAGGTTACAAATCTTCAGGCTTTCAAAATATTGGTATTGTAAAAGGAACAAATGATACAGTGATAGCTCCTGTGTTGCAGCCAATCGCCAGCTTTTATTCTGACCCTTTTGGAAAACAATTTAGCAACAACCTTGGAAATGGAATTGGCTTAAGTGTTAGTGTTCCTATTTTTAATGGGGGCTCGGCAAAAACAAATTTACAAAAGGCAAAATTGAATGTAAGAAATTACGAACTGCAGCAGCAACAGGAAAACCTTAACCTGAAGCAGGATATTTACAAAGCATACACAGATGCAGTAACGTCGTTAGAAAAATTTAATGCAACAACAAAAAGCGTTGAGGCCACGCAAAGGGCTTATGATTTTGCTGTAAAAAGATATGATGCAGGATTGTTGAATACCTTAGAGCTGATTACAACACAAACCAATTTGTTTACAGCAAAACTGCAACGGACATTGTCGCAATATGATTATGTTTTTAAAATGAAAGTTCTTGAATTTTATAAAGGCCAGGGTTTAAAACTGTAGTGAATTGTGATCAGGTAATTAGTTAATTGGTTAATGGTTGTTCCAATGTTGGTGTAATACTTTCTTTTACAATTAGTTCTTTAAAAAAAGGTTGAATGATTATGTAGCCGGCAATTGAATAACGATTGAGTTTTTCTTCCGGCAAAGGCGGACTCTTGTACTGCAACAATTCTATTGAACATTATAGAAGTGAACCATTGAATTAAAAAGTTCGATGTGCAATAATCAGGTGCTTCGTTCGCATTAGGCGGATGACAAGTCAAAAATTGTAGCAATAACAACAGATTGAATGTGAAAAAGACTGGTTACTGATGCAGAATAAGATTATAGAATGTACAAGAGTGCGACGCAAGGAACGATGATAGTAGCAATGCTGCCGGTTACAAAAAAATCTTGTAAGAAAAAAAATTTGATTAATTGAAGTTATTATGAATAAAACATTGAAATGGATATTGATTGTTGCCGGAATTATATTGGTTGTTTTTTTTGCAGCAAAAGCAATGGGCAACAATGATAAGGCTGGCGTAAAAGTAACTGCTGAAAAAGCGCAGAAACGAACCATTGTTGAAACAGTAAATGCAAGCGGAAAAGTTTATCCGGAAGTGGAAGTGAAAATAAGCTCTGATGTTTCCGGCGAAATCACTGAATTAAATGTGGCGGAAGGCGACAGTGTAAAGAAAGGGCAGGTACTGGCAAGAGTGTATGCAGAAATTGCAGCTTCGCAAAGAGATGAAGCGTTGGCAAGAGTAACACAGTCGCAAGCCTCTGTTGCCAACAGCCAGGCTGCATTAGATGCTTTGAAGGCGCAGTTAGACCAGGCTAAAACAGCTTACAATAGAAACAAAGATCTCTTCGATCAAAAAGTGATTTCCAAAGCGGAGTTTGAACAATTTGAAACAGGCTTGCGTTCTTCTCAATCTCAATATAATGCAGCGCTGCAAAATATTCGCAGCTTGCAGGCAGGTACGCAGGGCACAAGAACAACATTGGTACAAGCCAATAAAAATTTGGACAGAACAACGCTTGTTGCACCAATGGATGGAGTGATCTCTTCGCTGAGTGTAAAAAAAGGAGAAAGAGTTTCAGGCAATAGTTTTAGTGTGGGGCCGGAAATGATGCGTGTTGCCAATTTAAGTAGTATGGAATTAAGAGTTGATGTTGGTGAAAATGATATTGTAAAAGTGAGCATCGGCGATTCGGCTGATGTGGAAGTAGAGGCTTACAATAATAGAAAGTTCAAAGGTGTGGTAACTCAAATTGCCAGCAGTACCAAAACTTCTTCTGCCGCACTTACTTCAGGAGATGTAACAAATTATGAAGTGCATATTCGTTTGGATGCTTCATCGTACAATGATTTGATTAATCCTTCAAAGCCAAAGAATTTTGTTTTCCGTCCGGGGATGAATGCCAGCGCAGATATTAAAACAAAAAGAAAGGACAATGTAATTGCTGTTCCTATTGCAGCAGTTGCAGCAAGAATAAAAGGAAGCGACAAAACAATTGCTGATGAAAAGAAAGAAAAAGAAAAACAGAAAGATGTGAATGCAGACGAAACAGTAAATGTAGGTACAGATGAATTGGAAGAAGTGGTTTTTATTATTACTGCTGAAGGCAAAGTGGAAAGACGCACAGTTACAACCGGCATTCAGGATATCAACAACATTGAAATACTTACAGGATTGAAAGAAGATGAGCAGGTTGTAACGGCTCCGTTTGATGCAGTAAGCAAAACCTTAAAGCCCGGAACAAAAGTGAATGTGGTGTCGAAAGATAAATTGTTTGCGAAGTGAGGGTTAAGGAGGATTGAACAAGATGCAAGCAATAAGTTGAACAATTTCATTAAAAAATGAATGCCGCTTTGATAGAAACTATTTAAATCTAAAATGTCTCAATAAAATTTTATGTCTGACAACAGCGTGTCGCTACACAGAGTTCTTAAAGCTTCTTGTGAAAAGGTTTATCGTGCCTTTACTGAGGCTAATGCAATGGCATCCTGGATACCTCCTTATGGATTTCTTTGTACAGTTCAAGAAATGAATGTACAGGAAGGCGGCAGTTATAAAATGTCATTTCAAAATTTTTCCACCGGTCATAGTCATTCATTCGGCGGAAAATATGTCGAGATAAAACCGAATGAATTTTTAAAGTACACAGATAAATTTGATGACCCCAATCTTCCCGGTGAAATGATTACTTCTGTCTGGCTAAAAAAGGTTTCGGTTGGTACAGAAATAAAAGTTTTGCAGGAAAATATTCCTTCTATGATCCCTGCAGAAATGTGTTATTTAGGTTGGCAGGAATCTTTAGAAAAATTAGCTAAGTTAGTGGAGCCCCAGATTCCAGATATGTAATAGATTTTTTACCAACTTCAAATATTGATAACAATATAGATGTAAATTTTTTTTACCCGAATGTGGACTTATCAACCAATCAACTACTCACCAATTAACCAATCAACGTGTCAACTGATTTGAAAATAGGAGTAATAGGCAATGGAAGTTGGGCAACTGCTTTAGTAAAAATGCTGACCGATAATAAACATCATGTAAACTGGTGGATACGCAATGAGAAGTCAATTGAGCATATAAAAAGACGCAGGCATAATCCTAATTATTTATCCTCAGCTTACTTCGATATTTACTTATTGAATTTGCAGAACGATGTAAAAGAGGTTGTTCAAAATTCTGATCTTTTAGTGTTGGCTGTTCCATCTGCATACATACAAGATGTGCTGGCGCAATTAAGCAAAGAACAATTGAGCGGCAAAAAGATATTGTCTGCCATTAAAGGATTAATTCCCGGTCCTGATGTTTTATTGAATGATTATTTGAATACACAATTCAGTCTTCCATTAGAAAATTATTTTGCTGTTCTCGGTCCTTGTCATGCAGAAGAAGTGGCCGCAGAAAAATTATCTTACCTCACTTTCTCTGGAGTTGATGTAAATGAAACCGAAGACATTGCAAAGCTTTTTCAAACAAGCTATATCAATACCATTATCAACACCGATATTTTGGGTGTGCAATACGCAGCAGTGCTAAAAAATATTTATGCACTTGGTGCTGGCATTGCACACGGTTTGGAATACGGTGATAATTTTTTGAGCGTTTACATTGCCAACAGTGCAGATGAAATGGCTGGCTTTCTTCGCAAGGTAGGAGCATTGCACATGGTTGTTGGTGAACACCAAAAAACTGATCCTGTTACACATAAAAAAGACATTAATTACGCTGCTTCTGTTTACCTCGGCGACCTTTTGGTAACCTGCTACTCTCTCTACAGCCGCAACAGAACTTTTGGCACCATGATAGGGAAAGGTTATACAGTTCAATCTGCACAATTAGAAATGAATATGGTGGCAGAAGGTTATTATGCTTCCCGTTGTATTTATAATATCAACAAAAAAATTGGTGGTGATATTCCTGTGGCCGAAACGATTTATAAAATATTATGGGAGAAGATGAATGCAGCGGAAGGATTTAGAGGAGTGGAGGAAGTGTTGGTGTGAAGCCACTATATTACAATTCACTGAACATATTTGCCAACAAAGCATTTACAGATTTTCTTTCGCTTTGATCTAAACTGCCTAACAACTTTTGTATTCTTCCTTTATCAATTGCTTTCATCTGGTCAAAACACATTTCTCCGGGCTTTTTATTAAAATTTGAAAACAGCCGTGTTGGAATATTCCTGATTGTAGAAGTTAACGGCGCAACAATAACTGTTGTAAGATGTTTATTGGCAACGTTTGGGGAGATGATAAGGCAAGGTCTTATTTTACTGATCTCGCTGCCTTTAACAGGATTAAGATTAACCAGTACTACGTTCCATTTTTTATAGCTACTTAATGCCATCGTTTAAGGTTATGTCCCAGTCAGCAAATTCTTTACTTTCTTTTTCAGCGTTAAAAACTTTTTTCTTTGCTTGCTTAAAAAGTTTATCCCAATCCTGTAGTGGAGACACGTCTGCAACAGCGGTGATTAAGATACCTTCTTTTTTTACAACGATCTCAATATCGCCTTTGTCAAGGTCAAACTGCCTAATGAGTGTTTTCGGCAACCTGACACCATAAGAATTACCAATGGGTATTAAGCGGGTTTGCATAATGTAATTACTTTTGTAATTACAAACTTAAACTATTCTGGTGGAAAGGAATCATCGGGGAATGAAATTTTCCTGGTTTAATTAACAACTTAAGGGTATTAAGTTTGCGAAGCAATTAGGATATCAACAATAAAAATTGTTGGCGATATTCCGGTTGCAGAAACCATCTATAAAATTTTGTGGGAGAAGATGAATGCTGCGGAAGGTTTTAGAGGAGTGGAGGAAGTGTTGGTGTGATGTAGGATGATTTGCTATTCAGAACTTAAAAATTTCTTTTAAAAAGGATGTGGCAACTTTGACTTTAAATCGCTTTTGCCAATAAGTAACATTTAGATTTTAAAACGGAATGACTATGAAACCAATAATAATCTTCAAAATATTTTTCTTCATTCTTATTTTCCAATGCGACAACATTGTTTCGGCACAAACTATCGGAACATTCACTACTGTTACACCAACTGTTCAAACGCAAAGCCTTGTTATACCTTCCACTCACACTTTTCAGCGGCTGATTAAATCAGGTGATGTCTTATCATTGGGAGGTACGCTTGGAGGCAATACAGATTTTACCGGCTATGTGCCAGCAAGCGGCAGCAGTCGCAATGGTTATTTATCCATCAGCAGTGAAACAACGCCTGCTGCTGTAGCCATACTTGGAATATCTTACAACATATCGTCGCATTTGTGGACTGTTAATAGCGGTGGCAATGTTCCTTTTTCTCCGGCTGATATGGGAAGTACATCAAGATTTTGCTCAGGAACTGTTACTCCCAACGGAACAGTGATTGTAAGTGAGGAAGCTATCAATACAACTGATTTGAATGCCGATGGCTATGATGATGTGGGTTGGCTTATTGAAATAAACCCGGTAACCCGAACAGTAATTAACCAGGATGGAATAGGAGGAACCGATAAACTTTGGGCTATTGGAAAAGCCAATCATGAAAATGCAGCGATAAAAACCGGTAACACAGTTTTATTTACGGGTGCCGATGACGGGACAAATGGATACCTGTATAAATTTGTTGCAACAGTTGCCGGAAACTTCAGCAGTGGTTTGCTCTATGTATTGCGAACAACTTCTGCACTTGGATCTGGCACATGGAAGCTGTTGCCTAATACAACTCAAGTCCAAAGAAATAATACGATTACTGCTGCTGCCGCCGCTCCTGCAGCTTATAATTTCAATGGAATTGAAGACGTTGAAATTGGCCCCGATGGTAAAATATATTTTGCAGCAAAAAGTGAAGGAAAGATTTACCGGTTTATTGATAATGGAACATTTGGAACCGCCTCTGATATAAGCGGACTGGAAGTATTTGCCGGCAACGATGCCTATCCAACTATAAAAAATTATGATGTAGATGGACCAGGCTCTCTTCCACTTGAACCCTGGGGAAGAGGAAATGATAACCTTGCTTTTGATGGCGATGGAAATCTTTGGGTTTTACAGGATGCCATTGTTGCTTTAGACAGAAATCATGTTTGGGTGATTGGTCCAACTCACACACAGGCATCACCTGATGTAAGAGTTTTTGCCACTACTCCTCTTGGATGTGAACCAACTGGCATTACGTTCACTCCCGACTATAAATTCATGTTTATTTCATTCATGCATCCTAATACAAGCAACACAATTTCTCAAACAGATGCTGCAGGTGCCAGTGTTATTTTTAATACACATACTACAGTAGTGGTGGCAAGAGTGGAAAGCCTGGGATCATTAGCTACATTGCCCGTAAATTTTACTGCATTTGAAGCAAGACAATCTGGTGTTGCAGTTGTAATAAACTGGACGGTAACCAATATCAGTAATCATAGCTATTTTTCTGTTGAAAGATCAACGGACGGAATTGGGTATGAAGAAATTTATCGGAATAATGAATCTTTAAATGGACTTGCTGAACGGTCATTTAATATAACCGATAACAATCTTCCGGCGTCTTCCATTTTATTTTATAGGATTAAGCAATGTGATGTGGATGGCCGGTGCCAGTATTCAAATGTGAAACAGGTGAAGCTCAATGGTGGCCACCTACTTAGTTTGTATCCTTTACCCGCAAAAAACAGGCTTGGCGTAAAATATTTTTCTACAAATAGTGGAAAGGTAATAGTAACAGTGCATGATGTGAATGGAAAAACATTGACCAAAGAAACGCATGAAGTTGTTAAAGGTTTTCAATTATTTTTTGTCAATACAGAACTATTAAACAGTGGTGTTTACTTGCTGCAAATTGCAGATGAAAATATGGGCAACTCAACAATGAAGTTTGTGAAAATGAGATAGTATTCTACTAAAAAAGCAAGTTTAAATTACTTTCTAAAATCCTGAATTTTATCTAAACAACTCACTGGCAATCCCATCAGCCATCAACATTCCGTCGTCCGTCAGTTTTATAAATGAATGATCTGCGGTAATCAATCCACTATTCAAAAACTTTTGAAGTAAACTTTCAATTCTATTTCTTTCTGCTGTGTTCCAATTTTTTTCAACCACATTCAAATCCATTCCTTCCATTGTTCGCAAAGAGATCATGATGTATTCATTCAATTTTTGAGAAGGTGTTAATATTTCAGTTTCTCTTTTTGTTGCGCCTTCATTTATACTGCTGATGTAAATATTATTGTTGGCAATATTCCATCTTCTTTCCAATCCGTTATATGAATGTGCCGAAGGTCCAAGCCCTAAATATTTTGCGCCTTTCCAGTAAGAAGAATTATGCCTGCTTCTGAAATTGGGCTTTGCAAAATTGGAAACCTCGTAATGCTCATATTCTTTTTCCCTCAGCCATTGCATTAATAATAAAAATTGCCTTGCCTGTTTGTCGGCATCTACATTAACAGTTTTATTTGTTGTTATCAATTTATGAAGCGGCGTTTTTTCTTCCACAGTCAATGCATAGCAAGAGAGGTGCGGAATGCCCAGATCAATTGCTTTGTCAACATTCTGTTTCCACATTTCATCGGTTAATAATGGAGAACCATAAATCAAATCAAGGGTAATATTATCAAACTCTTTTCTTGCCAATTGCAAACTACCAACTGCCTGCTTGCTATTGTGTGCTCTGTTCATCCATCTTAGTTCTTCTTCAAAAAAAGATTGAACGCCAATACTCAATCTGTTGATGCCAACATCTTTCCATCCCTTTAATTTATCTGTAGAAATATCATCAGGGTTTGCTTCCAAAGTGATCTCCGCATCTTCTGCAACAGCAAAATTTTTCCGGATCGTTTCAATCAGCCATCTGCAATCTTCTATCTGCAATAAGCTTGGTGTGCCTCCGCCAAAATAAATGGTATTGATTTTTTCGCCGTCTAAATAATCTTTTTCATCTTCCGTTTCTTTTGCCAATGCTTTTACCAGTTCATCTTTGTAAAGCAAAGAAGTGCTGAAATGAAAATTGCAATAATTGCAAGCCTGTTTACAAAATGGGATATGCAAATAAATTCCGGCCAAGTTCGTTATCTTTTGTGCGAATTAATGTAAGCTGTTAGTGTAAAGCTGCAAGCAGTGGCTAGTCAAAAAAGAATAGTGAATATCAAATTTATCCTTATAAATTTTTTAACTGGTCAGTTGCAAACTCCCAACTCCCAACTCCCAACTCCCAACTGCAAATTGCAAACTGCAAACTATAAACTGTGTGCAGCGGCGAAGTTAAAACACCTCCTTGCAGCAATTTTTTTTTTAACAACCTGCTTTGTTGCAGATGCACAATCTTATACTGTTGAATATAAAAATGCAATCACTGATAGTTTAATAAAAGATGATCAGCTATTGAAAACTGATTTTTCATCAAGAGTAGAAGCCAATCTTTACATTTCGCAATTGCCTTCTTTTTTACAAAGCAAGGGATTCATTACAGCTTCAATTGATTCGGTTCAATACGATTCTTTATCTGCAGTGGTAAACTTGTACTTGGGAGAACAATACCAATGGACAAAGATCAATACCAGTTTAAAAGATGAAGCTTTATTAGCAGCCATCCGCTGGCCTCAAAGTTTTTTTTCAGGTGCAATAGATTTTGAATCTTTAAAAAAATGGCAGCAAAAAATTCTTGACTATCTGGAAGAGAACGGGCATCCTTTTGGCAAAGTTTTTTTAGACAGTGTTGGCATTAACGGAAAGGAAGTAACTGCCATTTTAAAAATTGATGAAGGCCCTGTTTATAAAATTGACAGCATAAGAGTTTATGGAGATGCAAAACTGACCAATGAATTTTTGCAGCGTTATTTGGAAATTTCTAATGGAAGCATTTATAACAAAAAGAAGTTGCAGTCTGTTTCAAAAAAGCTATCAGAACTTAGTTATCTGCAGGAAGAAAGAGCTTCTGATCTTGCCTTATTGGGAACAGGTTCAATACTCAATCTTTATTTGAAAGCAAAAAAGACCAGCCAGGTAAATGCCTTGATTGGGTTTTTACCAAACAGCAATGC
>MWWF01000277.1_pt1 | contig 10460 bp, 11 predicted proteins | sample 1047351 | NCBI WGS metagenome assembly MWWF01 (sample SAMN06349970, study PRJNA376086) | soil metagenome | isolation source: MGM-3 sample Antarctic (ecotone) soil | place: Antarctica
CCCCAAAGCCACCAACGGAAATCACGCCGACGAGGTGGCCTTCCCGCCCGTCAAAGACCCCATCTTGGGGATGTTCAGCGAGGACGCCCAGCTCCTTGACGAGGTCGTCGAGGAGGCGATGAAAATCCGCGAGGAACGCCTCCCCGGCCCCTTCCTTGAGGACGAGATGACCGGGACCCCGGTCGATTTGCCGAGGCCCGGCCCGAGCGTCCCCCGCTCTTGCGTCTGGGATGCCGTGCGTCACCCGGACCTGGCTTACGGCGAGTAACCCGTATGTACCAAACCGCCGAGTCGCTCCGGGCCGGACTCCCGTCGGGGTCCGGTGCCTTCCCTCTCTCGCAAGGCGATATCCTAGACGGCTGCCCGCTCGTCTTCTGGACCGACCAGACCAGGGAGGTTGCCGAAGGGGACAAGCCCCATAGCACGCATGCACGGGTTATCGTTCTGACCCAGGCGTGCGACTTGGCCAACGAGAAGACCGCTCGTGCCATCGTCGCCGTCGTTCACGACGCAGGCGACCTGGTCCGAGCGGGCCGGGTCAAGGAGAAATTCATCCGCGATAACGTCCGCAAGGGGCAGGTCTACGGGTGGTATTTTCTCCCCGCCCATCCAAGCTGCCCGGGCTTTCCCGAGTCGTTGGTCGATTTGAGGGACCTTCACACCGTACCCCGAGCGTTGCTCGAAGGATTACGGGACCGTGGCAAGCACTTCTGTCGGCTCGTGACCCCGTACCGGGAACATCTCGCTCAGCATTTCTCGGTGACCTACTCGCGTATCGGGTTGCCCGAACCGTACGGGACCCAGGAATAGCCCCCGGCATTCTGTCGCCGCCACACACCTGCACTCGGTCGGAACTGATGGCCTAAGAGTCCGCTCCTGCGGTACGATAGCCGCATGAGCGTCGAGCACGAGACCAAGAGCCCCGGCCAGACCGCAGTTACTCCGCAGAGCCTTGACCTGACGGGATTGCCCGCCCCCGTGGCCGACGAACTCCGAAGGCTCGTCGCGACGCTACGGAGTAACCTGGGCCGTTCTCCGGGCCCCGAAACGGAATCGCCCGACGAGTGGAACCGTCGCCTCCAAGCCTGGGTTGATTCCCACCCACCCCGGCCCATCGCCATCGACGATAGCCGCGAGGGCATTTACGCCGGTCGCGGCGAATGAATTTCCTCGTCGATACCAACATCGCGACCCGGCTCGCCGAGCCCGGCCACGCGATGCATCAGGCGGCCCTCGATGCCGTCAAGCTCCTCGTGGCCCAAGGCCACAAGCTCCACATCGTCCCCCAGAATCTGTACGAGTTCTGGGTCGTCTGCACCCGCCCGACCGGCGTCAACGGCATGGGCAGGACCGCAGCTGAAGCGGTCGCGGAGCTGGCTACCTTGAAAGCCCTCTTTCTGTGGCTCGATGAGACGGCGGCCGTGTTCGGCGTCTGGGAGCAGCTCGTCAGCTCAAGGCCGGTCGTGGGAAAGAACGCCCACGATGCCCGGCTCGTTGCGGCCATGATGGTGCACGGGTTGACGCACCTCCTGACTTTCAACGCCCAGGATTTTCGGCAATACGCCGGACTTACGGTGGTCACCCCGGCTGACGTTCTGAATCCGGGAGCGGCACGCCCATAAGGCACCTGGAAGGGTCAGCACGGGCGTTGAGCCGCTAGAATCAGAAGACGATGGCCCTGGAAATTCAGCAGCGGGCCCAGGAGCAGCGTCCGGGGCATGACCTCTCTATCAGGCCCTAGCTCCGTACCCCTCTCCCCTCGCCTCTCTCTCACTACCTCTCACCCTCTCGCCTACACCTCTCACCCTCTCGCCTCCTCTCTCAGCCCCCATCACCACCCTCAGCCCTCACCCGCGACCCCCTCGCCCCCAGCCCCGGCCCCTCCTCTCGCACCCCTCACTAGCACCCTCACCCCACGCCCCGCATGCCTATCCCTCAAGCCCCCTCTCATAAACCGCACACCCGTCCACTACCGTGCAAAACGTTGTAAACCGATTGAAGTCAAGAACTTGCCCCGTTGATTTCGGGACGTTTACGAGACGGGTTTTGGGACTCTTTTCCGGGACGATTTCGGGATTTCCCGGGATTTCGAGGACGGCATTTCGGGAAAATCCGAGGCGATTTTCAAACGCCGGTTGATTTTCAAGGCGGATTTACTGGGGCCTTTTCGGCGGCCCTTTTGAGTTACGAAAGTATTACTCGAATAAAGGTGGAAGCGGCTTCGCCGCCCTCGGGATGTCTTTGGGGGCTCTGCCCCCAAGTCCCCCGGGATTTTTGGAGGCATCACTTCGCCTCTGCGATATTTCCCCCGGGACGGGAAGCAAGCGGGGTGTTTGGGTTTCAAAGGAGGCACACCCGGCAATCGAAGCCTTTGAAACCTGCGAGCGAAACCTCGTGGATAACGGCAGCGAAGGCTTGGATATTCCTTGGCGGGTGGTAGCGAGGTCTTCCGAATCCATCGGGGACCTCGGTCCGCTTCCTCGGGTGGTGACGCCCACTCTCTCATGAGGCATCGCGTCTGCGTTTGAGCCGCATTCGTCGCACGTGCTTGCCCCTTCCTTAGTTATGGTTGCAAGGCACGCCCAAGCCCCTGAACGATGGTCCCTACCGTCGTTGGAGAGCCCGGCCGCTCCGAAGACATTGTGGGGTTCAGGCGAGCCGCTACAATGATACGACTTTCCGCATTTCTGTATTTCTGTATCATGGACACGCGGTGTTTGGCGTCCGAGGCCGGACGCTTTGGGGTTCGGGATTGCCCTAGCCGAGGTTTGGACCCAATCCCCTACGGGTGGGCTATTTGAGGTTCGACATGCACCGCCCTAGGGTCCGACAACCGGGCACTTTGGGGTTCGGAATGGCGTCCGTAAGCCTCGAAGCCGGGCACTTTGGGGTTCTAGATTGGGCACCTTGGGGTTCACAATCGGGCACCTTGGGGTTCGCAATCGGGCACCTTGGGGTTCTAGATTGGGCACCTTGGGGTTCGCGGTGACGAGTAGAAAGCGAGTTAACTTGCCGACATTGCTGGCTTTCGGTAAACGGGCTTCCGACTTAGACTTAGACTCTGTTAAGACTCTAGAGAGACAACAACACAGAGAATGTTGTTGTTATGTTGATGGAACAAGAACCATGAAAACGGAAGCGAGGGAAAACCAGGACCCAACTCTGGAGCTGATGCCGCTCAACGTCATCCGGGTTGAGACCGCGATTTCTCGTTACCCCGTTCACCGGCTTGCCAAGCAAGGAACGGCGGCCATCGAAATCCGGGAGAAGAACGAAAGCGGGGATGTAGTCATTCGGTGGGAGGTCAGCCACAACAGCCGATACGGCCAGCCGGGGCCGCTCGCCTACAAGCTCGATACCCTCATCGTGAACCGCCGCATCGAGGAGGCGACCCGGCCAATTCCGAAACTCGTCAGGCTGGGCAGCCTCAAGGACATCTGCCGGGAGCTGGGCCTCGCCGAGAACGGCAAGAACACGAACCACATCAAAACCTCCTTGTCGCAAAATGCGTTGGCGGGAATCACGGCGAAGATTCGGTGCAGGCTGGCCGACGGCACGGAGCAGAGACTAGAGGCCGTGTTTACCCGCTACGCCGTCATCTTCACCGGCGAGGAGCTGCCCGACGGCCGGAAGGCAGACGCGGTTTATCTGGAACTCAGCGACCGCTTCATGCACATTTTGAATGGGGCCCAGACTCGGCCCCTCGATTACGACTACCTTCGAGACCTGGCCCCGGCGGCCCAGCGACTCTACGAGCTTTTGAGTTACCAGATGTACGCGGCCCTCAAGCACGGGCGACCGCGAGCGAGGCTCAGCTACGGCGAGTTTTGTTCTCATGCCCCGCTGACCCGGCACCTTGAGTGGCTCAGGGCTCGGACCCAGATGAACAAGCTCCACGGCCCGCACAAAAAATCCGGTTACATCGCGAGCGTTGAATTCGAGCAGACCACCGACCAGGACGGGAAACCCGACTGGAACATGCTCTACACCCCCGGCGCGAGGGCGAAGGCCGAATTTCGCGCGTTCACCAAGCGAGGCGGTCCGAGGACGCTCGAAATCGAGCAAAGCCCCCCTGCCCTGAAATTGGACCTTCACCAGGTCGAGCCCTCGCCGCTTGAGCGAGAGCTAATCGAACGCGGGGTAATGGCGACCACGGCGGCAAAGCTCGTGGACGAGATTCCCGAAGAGCAGATTTCGCGGCAGGTCGAGCACTTCGACTGGCTCAAAGCGAAGAGCCCCAAGAGCATCACGAAGAGCCCCGGTGGATTCTTGGCCGATGCCATCCGGCGGGATTATCCGACACCACCGGGGTTCGAGACCAAGGCCGAGAAGACAGCTCGCGACGAGGCGAAGCGAGAGCAGCTCAAGCGGGAGGCCGAGGCCACTCGTGAGCGGCACCAGGCCCACGCTGACCAGCAGAAGCACCGGGCCCAGGTCGAGGCTTACCTCTCCGCACGAACGCCCGAGGAGCTTGAGCAGCTCGACAAGGACGCCCTTGAGCAAAGCGAGCCCGAGATTCGAGCCTCTTTCGACGCGATGCCCCACGCGGCCATCAGGAAGGCTCAACTTCGAATCATCCGGGATTCGCACGTTCGGCGGACTCTCGGACTCCCGCAGGTTAGCGAGTAGCTCCCATGAGCCTCCAGGATGGCCCAGGACGTTCGATAAGCGACTAGGCCAGGTGTTCCCCTCCCCTGCCCTCAATTGCCCCTTTGCGGCCATCGTGACGTCTTGGAGAGCCCCCCTCCGAAACGACGCCGGAGAAACGACCTACCCAGGTCGGACTCACGGAAATACGATTCGTCGTGTTTCCGTGGACCCAGAATCCCGGTTGACCGATAACGGAATCGTATTTACGATTTTGCGGAAAGTCGTACCCACAGAGGGGAAACCACATGATTATTTCCGTACTTAACCAGAAGGGAGGGGTCGGCAAGACGACCCTTTCCACGAGCATTGCGGCGGCACTCGCCGCCCAGGGCGAGAAGGTGCTTTTGGTCGATGCCGACCCGCAGCACTCGGCCCTCGATTGGGGAGCGAAGCGAGAGAGCACCCCGCCCTTCACGCTGATGGGCCTTCCGACCAACATGCTTCACCGGGACCTGCCCCCCCTCATCGGAAACCCGTACACCGTCATCTTGATTGACGGGCCGGGCAAGCTCACCGACATTCCCCGCTCGGCCATCATGGCGAGCGATATCGTCCTCATCCCGGTTCAGCCCTCGCCCTATGACGTGTGGTCATCGGCGGACATCATCAAAATCCTCAGAGAGGCCCAATCCTTCGGAGCCAGGGCGAAGGCCGCTTTCGTCGTGAATCGGAAAATCCCGAATACCCTTCTCGGCCGCGAAGTCACCGAGGCCCTTGCCGAGCAGGAACTCCCCGTCTTCGAGACGCAGATTCAACAGCGGCAGTGCTACGCCACTTCGGCCGGAGATGGCCTCACGGTCTCCGAAATGAAGGCGACCGAGGCAAGCCACAAACAGGCAGCCGAGGAGATTCGGAACTTGGTCGAAGAGCTTGTGAGGTTCGCCAATGTCTGATGCGAAGAGCAAGTTCAAGCGACCCGAGACGCCGCCGACCATTCTCGGTCCGGACGTAGACAGGTTCGTAAGCGGGCCCACGCCATCGCCCGAGCCGGTACGAGCCGAGGCAGCACCGGCGGTGCGGCAGCTCGACCAGGTCGAGGAGAAAACGACCAAGCCCGAGCAGACGAAGCGACTCACCATCGACATCCCGGAGAGCCTCCACAAGCGGGTTAAGTCCCAGTGTGCGACCCAGGGAACGACCATCGCCGATGTCGTAAGAGCCATCCTAGAGAGGAAGTTTCCAGAGGCGAAAGCGTAGACTTAAAAAGGACTTAGGTATCCTCGTTTCCGTATCGTCGTATTTCTTTATTCACGGAAATACAGATACAGAAACACGACAAGCCACAAATGCGACCCAATGGCAAAGCGGACCAACCCGAATGGGCGACCCTGGAACCGGGTGGTAGAGGCCCCGATTCGCTCCGTGCTTGAGCCCGAGGTAGGGCAGGGGAGGGCCCCGCGGACCGAAGAGTCAAACCGCCGAAGAGCAGATACGCACGAGAACCGAAGCACCGAGAGCCGATAAGAGGCGAGTAACTAACTCGCCCAAGGCACCGAGGGGCATCGAGACCGATGAGCAACGACGCCAAGGCCAAGAAGAGCAAGAGCACCAAGACGCGGAAGGACCAAGGAGCCGAACGCATCAAAACGAGCGTGCTCCTATCCCGCTCGGTGGACATCAAGATTCGGGCCCTCTCGGGCATCCGGGGGGTCGATAAATCGACCCTCATCAACTCCCTCTTGGAAGAGGCGACGAGGGGTGTTGTCGTGAGCCTTAGAGGGCCGCTTGCGGAAGGGAACGGGGCAGGGGAGGGGGACATGGACGAGAAACAGGCCGTGTAGGCTGGAAGGGTGAGATTGAACGAATTTACTGGCCGCCTAGCCCCAAATAATTCGCTGTCCGCCTGGAAAATTCAAAAACAGACCTCGCGTATGTCGTCGTGCATTCAGCCAGGAACACGATGATGACGGAACCGAGCAGGGCGGACTCGGCCTGAGAGTCGATGGGGGCACCCAAATGCTTGGCGATAATCAGGCACGCCAAGATGGCGACTGCTAGTTCCCCGAGAATCATGACCATCTTTGGGTCGCCTTCCGGCCCTCGGACGAGTTCCCTCCATAGGAGTCGCCAGTAAAGAATTGTGCTCGATGCCTGCACCAAGATGACCACCCCGGCCGCGAGGGCTCCGACGGATGTGAGCAGGCTCGCATTGAGACTGCATCCGAAAATCATGATGCACTGGCCAATGAAAATCTCGCGTCTTTCCGTAAATCCGAGAGTTCGTATCTTGTTTGATAGAAAATCTTCATAGGAGAGAAAGACGACGCTCGTGTAGTAGCGAATGCCGACGACGCAGCAGAACACGGCCACAATCCATGCCGACTCCGTAGCCATTGGCTTGGGGGTTTGGACGCCGGCCCAGTACGAGTATCCGGCGAGCAGGGACGAGGTGACCACGCCCAGCACGGAGCCCCAGAAGACGGGGCTTTCAACTCCTCCGGGGATGTTTACTGTGACCCGGGTCTCAGGCGACCTGGGCGTCTCCGGTCCCGTCATCGCTGACCTTTCCGTTGGACTTCACTAGCAGGGACGGAAGAGCGGGCATCACGACGAGCAGTTGATACCAGCCCGCCATCTGGCCGCTGGCCAGCAGGATGAGCAGTGCGGAGGTTCCTCCGATGAGCCCGACCAGGGCGGTGGCGGAGTTGCCCCGTCCAAGAGCACGGAATAGAGCGACGGGTCCGATGATGGAGAGCAGATACAAAATCAGGAAATAGACGCTTACGAGGTTCCTCGCCGCAATCGCCAGGACGGCGCTCAGTATCGATACGACCACGATCATGTAGCGTGTCTTGTCCTCCGACGCCCGGTCGCTTCTCCCCCGGACGAATTCCTTGTTGAGCATCACGGACAGCACGAACAATTCGACGTCGGCGGTCGACATCACCGCCGACAGGATGAGCAGGGCGACCAACGGCCCCAAGGAGGGAGGCAGCCCCTTGGTGACGAATTCGACGAACGCCGAGTTCGGGTCGATGGAGGGCAGCCTCAGCCGGATGCAATGTGCGAGCCACACCAGGATGGCACCGAAGACGAGCCACGCAATCGCATTCAGCAGCAGGCCCCGCCGGGCGGCCTGCGACGACTCCGCCGCGTAGACCCGCTGCCAGACGTCTCCACCGCCACCGATGGCGAATATGCCGAGGACCAAGAGCCCCACGGCATCGCCGAGGGGGATGGAATTTGAACCCGCTTGCTCAACGAGCGGCATGCCTCGGAAAGGCGACAAGTACACGGAGAGCACGATTAGGGTAATCATCATGACCGCAGACTGGATGAAATCTGTCGCGAGCACTCCGCGAAATCCAGATATGTACAAATAACTGGCAACGAGCACCGCCATCCCCACGACCCAGACCGCGTGATGGACGTTCGTCAGTGAGGCAATTATTTGGCTGCCGACGACGAATTGAATCTGGAGCAATGCCCCGAGGGAGATGCACAAGAGGGCAGTGCAGATAATTGATGAGGCCCGTCCAAAATTTCTGGCGAAATAGTCGGGCAGCGAATGCATGTCGAGTTCAGCGGCCTCACTCCGAATCGCACTGCTCAAGGCCGCCAGGATGATGAAGCCGACCGCGATGCCGACGAAGTAGAGTATCGACCAGATTCCGAACACATAGGTAAGGGCGGTGAGCGTGACGAACTCGCCCCCGCCGAGGAGCGTGAAGATTGCAGCGACCATTTCGAGGGTTCCGACCTTCCTCTCTTTTATGAGAAAGTCTTCATTGGTCTTAGGTCGTCGTTGGAGTGCCAAGGCGACGGTGAGCACCGCGAGAATGACAAGTGCGACGTAAGTACCAATCATGCAATCACCCCGTTCCAGTTCATGACCGGCTCTAGTAAATCCTCCCTATCCTAAAATGCAATGGCCTTCTCGATTTGGGTGCTCTTCAAAACCCCCCGTTTCCGACCTAATCCGAGCCGCCTTCGCCGATGAGCCTCTGAATGGAGCGTTCAACGCTCCCCAAGACGAAGGCGGCAAACTGCCTGCATTGACCGTCGTTCGCCTCTTCGAGGGCTGAGAGGTACTCGGCCCGCTCGCCCACGTCGATGATGGCGTGGGGGTAGCCGTGGCGGAGGAGGTGATAGTTCATGAGGAGCCGGGCCGTCCGACCATTCCCATCGCTAAACGGATGGACCGCAACGAGGTTGTAATGAAGCTCGGCGGCCTGGAGGGCCGGAGGCCCGCTCTCCACGTTTGCGAGTTCGAGCATCCTCGGAACCAGGTTATCGAACTTGTGGCTTCCCGGCGGGAGGAGCCGCGTGCCCGTGATGAGCACCCGACCGGAGCGGAATCGACCCGCGTTTGCCGGGTCAACGTCAGCGAGCACTTGGGCATGCACGTCGAGAATGTCTTGGTCCGTAAGTGGCGAAGGACGCTCCTCCACCCACCGTTCGAGCATCCGTAACGCCCGGTCGTGGTTTCTCGCCTCGTAAATCTCTCGCAGAGGCTTGCTGCTGGCGGGAGTGTGCCCTTCGAGAACGAGCTGCGTCTCGCGGAGCGAGAGCGTGCTGCCCTCGATGGCGTTTGAATGGTAGGTGAGTTCGACCCGTAGGGCCTCGACCGAGTTCGGGAGGACTCGGCCCGCGGCCTTCTCCTCGCGATACCTGGCGTGAGCCGCTTCCACGGCCCGAAGCTCGGGAGCTACCGCATCGGCTAAGCCCCGAAACGACTGGAGCGGCTCAGGAAGGTGGAGGGGCACGCTTGGCATCCTTGGGCTCGGTCGGTTGCTGGGGGCCGGGTAGCGAAGGCATACCCCACCGTATCACGGGGCCGAGCCCCAAGTCAGTGTCTCATTAACGGACGTTTTCGAGACGCCAGAGACCGGGGTGGGTTCTCAGCCCTGGACGGGCCGGAATCCGTTCCGTTACCCATCTCGTTTTCATGGTCTCAAAACCTAGCGTTCGCGGTTGAGTTATGGGATGCTCGTACCCATCTTTCACCACGAGGAACGCTATGCTCATCGGTTACGCACGTGTATCAACGAATGAACAAAACCTAGACCTTCAACTTGACGCCCTGGACAAGGCTGGCTGTGAAAAAGTCTTCACCGACAAGGTGACGGGGACGAAGGTGGCGAGGCCGGGGCTCGACGAAGTGCTATCGCACTTAAGAAATGGCGATACGTTTGTGGTTTGGAAGCTCGACCGCTTGGGCCGCTCGCTTCGCCACCTCATCGACACCATTCAAGTTCTGAGTGACCGGGGGATAGGCTTTAAGAGCCTCCAGGAGTCGATTGACACCACGACGCCGGGCGGGAAACTCGTGTTCCACGTCTTCGGGGCTCTGGCGGAATTCGAGCGAGACCTTATCCGCGAACGAACGAATGCGGGCCTGAAAGCCGCACGGTCCCGAGGCAGGAAGGGGGGGAGGCCCAAGTCCCTCAACGACAAGCAACGCCAGCAGGCGGTGACGCTCCTCAAAGATTCCTCGAACTCCATCGCCGACATCTGCCGCACATTGAAGATTAGCCGCTCGACCCTGTACCGCTACGTCCCAGGCAAAGATGCAAGGTGAGGCGAGAGAGCGGTTTGTGATAGGATAAAGGGAGACAGCGAGTCGAGAAGGAGCGGTCATGGAACAGAAAGTCATCGAAGGAACTTGGGAAGAAGTAGCCCGGAGGAGCCAGGAGTTGGCCGGGCACCGGGTGAGAGTCACCGTGCTCGATGACTCAACCCTCCCCAAAGCCACCAACGGAAATCACGCCGACGAGGTGGCCTTCCCGCCCGTCAAAGACCCCATCTTGGGGATGTTCAGCGAGGACGCCCAGCTCCTTGACGAGGTCGTCGAGGAGGCGATGAAAATC
>MWWF01000278.1_pt1 | contig 10445 bp, 11 predicted proteins | sample 1047351 | NCBI WGS metagenome assembly MWWF01 (sample SAMN06349970, study PRJNA376086) | soil metagenome | isolation source: MGM-3 sample Antarctic (ecotone) soil | place: Antarctica
TTGCCTGACTATTAATGAATCAGTCAACCAATCACTAATCAACTAAATATGCTGTCCTTCGGCTCTCAGACCTTTTACAACATTATACAATCCGTTTTTATTGATGGTTCTGATAGCATCAGTAGTAAGTTTCAAAGTGATCCACTTATTTTCTTCGGCTAAAAAGAACTTCTTCGTTTGTAAATTCGGTAAAAACCGACGTTTGGTCTTAATGTTGGAGTGAGAAACCTTATTTCCCCCAATTGGTTTCTTACCGGTAACCTGACATACTCGTGCCATGAACTCTTGATTTTAGGACGGCAAATGTAGGGGAAAGATTCGAAGTTTGAAGTTGGAGTTTTGAGTTTTTTCGGTCGCTGTCAAAATATTAGCAAATGTTTTCAAAGCTGCGGTCATTAACAACGAGGATCTGGTCCAAACGGATGGTGAGCCCCCGTATCCGTTTGTATCATATCCCTGCCGGAGGGGCTATCCATTTTTACTATGTGGCCTTGGGTCACGGTTATACCGCCATCTACCGAACGGAATTTAATCGAGGCTATTCTTTTTAAATCCATTAACTCTTCAAGGTAATCTTTGAGTGTATCCATAACTAAAATATTGCTTGCAAATATTTAAAAAACAAACTTGCTGCCAATGACCGCTTCGCCCCTTTTGCCCATAACTCTTTTTCCTTTAGCTTCGCCACGCAAAAATAAAACAGTTAAAAATGTCAAATTAAAAGTCAAAGAAGTCAAAGTTTTCTTACCGACCGGTATAACTCATTTGACATTTTTGACCAACTTGACTTATTTACTAACCTGACAATTTTAAATTATAAATCATGGCATACGATGTAGTTGTTATTGGCTCTGGTCCCGGTGGTTATGTAGCCGCAATCCGCGCCGCACAGTTAGGCTTTAAAACGGCTATTATAGAAAGAGAAAGTTTGGGTGGCATTTGTTTAAACTGGGGTTGTATCCCTACAAAAGCCCTGCTCAAAAGTGCACAGGTGATGGAATATATTAAACATGCAAAAGACTTTGGTATTGAAGCTACGGGCAAGCACAATTTTGAAGCTGTGATAAAACGCAGTCGTGGTGTAGCCGATAAAATGAGCAAAGGCGTTCAGTTTTTGATGCGTAAGAATAAGATTGATGTCGTAATGGGTTTTGGCAAAGTAGTAGCCAAAGGAAAGATAGAAGTTACTGCAGGCGATGGTGGCAAACAAACTGTGGAAGCAAAGCATATTATATTGGCTACCGGAGCCCGCAGCCGTCAGTTGCCTTCGATGCCGGTTGATGGTAAAAAAATCATTGGCTACAGAGAAGCGATGGCATTACCACAGCAACCAAAGAGTATGATTGTAGTGGGCAGCGGTGCTATTGGGGTGGAGTTTGGCTATTTCTATAACACCATGGGTACCAAAGTAACTATTGTTGAATTTTTGTCAAGGATTGTTCCGGTAGAGGATGAAGAAATTTCAAAAGAGCTGGAGAAAAGCTTTAAGAAGGCAGGCATTGACGTGATGGTAAACAGCGAAGTAACCAAAGTAGATACTACTGGCGCAGGCGTAAAAGCCACCATTAAAACGGCTAACGGCGAACAAACTTTAGAAGCTGATATTTTATTAAGCGCCATTGGTATTCAACCAAATATTGAAGGCATTGGTTTGGAAGAATTAGGTATTAAAACCGACAAAGGACGCATTGTTACTGATAAATATTACAGCACAAACGTTCCGGGTGTTTATGCAATTGGGGATTGCACTCCCGGACAAGCTCTTGCTCATGTGGCCTCTAAAGAAGCCATTATTTGTGTGGAAGCGATTGGGTATGCTGAAAAGAAGTATGGACATCAGCCAGAGATTTTAGATTACGCAAATGTTCCTGGATGTACGTATTGCTCACCCGAAATTGCATCTGTTGGCATGACGGAAGCACAGGCAAAAGAAGCAGGCCATGAAATTAAAGTAGGCAAATTTCCATTAAGCGCATCTGGTAAAGCGTCCGCGGCAGGGCATACGGAAGGTTTTGTAAAAGTAATTTTTGATGCAAAGTATGGCGAGTGGTTAGGCACGCACATGATTGGTTATAATGTTACAGAAGTAATTGCCGAAACTGTAGTTGCAAGGAAATTAGAAACAACCTATCATGAAGTATTGAATTCAATTCATCCACACCCAACCATCAGCGAAAGCATTAAAGATGCTATTGAAGTGGCGTATGGTGAGGCGATACATTTGTAATTGATAATTAATAATTGATAATTAATAAAGAAAGCCCATCTGTTTGCAAGCAGAAGAGCTTTCTTATTTGATCAAAATTTTTTTCTACTCTATTTACTGAAGACTTTCTTCAGCAAATCTGTTGTTCTTGCCAAAGGGTCTTTCCTGATCTTTTGCTCCTCTAAACTTACCTGTAAAAAAATACCACTCAATGCCTTTTCAGTAACGTAAGCACTAAGGTCAGTGTTTACTTTTTCCTTGCTAAACGTATTGTATGTGGTAAATAAAGTGTTCCAATATTTGGTAGCATTTACCTTTTGCAAAGAACTTTCAATAACAGGCCGAAAGGCTTCTGTCAATTGCAAAGTCGTTTTTTCTTTTAAGAAATTAGTAGCGGCAAAATCACCACCTTTTAATATGCCCAGGCCGTCCCGTATTGTTATACCCTTTATGGCATTGATGAAAATAGGGGCGGCGCTTTTAGCAGCATCTTCCGCTGCACGGTTCATAGATAAAATAGCATTATCAACCTGTTTTCCAAAACCAAGACTTCTAAGTTTTTGCTCGACCTTTTGGGCCTCTGCTGGCATTAAAATTTTAAGTGCCGCATCCTTAAAAAACCCATCTACTGCTGAAAGTTTATTGGTACCGTTATTTGTACCGACGGTTAAGGCTTCTTTCAGTCCATTAATAATATCAGTACTGGATAAACCTGTACCCGAACTTTGAGGAATAATTTTACTCAGCGAAGAGTCTTTCGTAACTTTTTTAATAAGTCCTTTAAAGCCCTGCGCATGCAAAGCGCAGATAGAAATTGAAAACAAAGTGAATAGCAATATTTTTTTCATAGAATTTGTTTAGGGTGAAAATAATACCGCAGAACTTAACGCAGGGTTAATTTATTTTTGATGCTAATGGACACAATTTCAATCTGGGAGAAGGAAACTTTTTTTGCACCGCAGGATGTAATTATTATAGGTAGCGGCTTTGTGGGTTTATGGTCGGCCTTCTATTTAAAAAAGAAGCATCCAAAGCTAAGGCTAACTATTGTTGAACGGGGCATTATTCCTACCGGCGCCAGTACCCGCAATGCAGGTTTCGCCTGCTTCGGCAGCCTTAGCGAACTGGTATCGGATGCGCAAATTATGGGCACAGATAAAATGTTGGAGTTAGTGGAAATGCGATACAAGGGCCTGGAAAAAATTCAGCAATATTTTGGCAAAGGTGAAATTGATTTTGAGGTCTGCGGTGGCTATGAATTGTATAATGATGATAAAGTATCAACCGAAAAACTGGAACAAAATATTTCCTATCTCAATTCACTTTTAAAGCCAATCACAGGTTCTAAAAGAACCTATCGCCTGGCTGATGATGAGATCTCAGGATTTGGCTTTGGAGTAACAAAGCATTTGGTAAAAAACAAGCTGGAAGGCTATCAACATTCTGGTAAGTTAGTGCAGTCGCTTTTGCACAAGGTGCAAGGCATGGGCGTGAATGTTTTAAATGGTTTTGAAATAAAGAACATTCATCAAAATCAAAAAACAATTGAACTAACCACTAATCAACCTTTCAACTTATCAACTAATAAACTGCTCCTCTGCACCAATGCTTTTACAAAAGACCTTCTTCCAGAAATAGATATTGTTCCTGTACGAGGGCAAGTGGTGGTTACATTGCCAATTGAAAACCTTCTATTCAAGGGGACCTTTCATGCGGAAGAAGGTTTCTACTATTTCCGCAACTTAGGTAACAGGGTGTTGCTTGGCGGAGCAAGAAATAAGGCTTTTGATGCCGAACAAACCACGGATCTTTCTACCTCAGAAACTATTCAACAAGAGTTAGAAAAATTTTTAGCTGAAGTGGTTTTACCAAACCACCCGGATGCTTACACCATCGATCACCGGTGGTCTGGAACAATGGCTTTTGGCAAAGAGAAATTACCCATTGTAAAAGAAGTAGCGCCTAATATTTTCTGTGCCGTTCGTATGAGCGGAATAGGTGTAGCGCTGGCGCCTGTAGTAGCAAAAAAAGTTACTGAGATGATGTTCTAAAGTTTTATAAATCGTTCCATCAATCCTTCGCCTTTAATAAAATATAAGCCCGGTTTTAATGAAGAGACTGAAATTTTTTGCGCAGGTGTATTAATTGTAACCGTAAATAAAATAACGCCATTGCTGTTAATGATCGTTACATTTTTGCCTGAACCTATTTTACCTGCGTTTATCATAATTTCAGCAGTAGCAGGATTAGGATATACAGCAGATTTTACGTTTTCATCCATAATTAAAGACTCTTCAACCCGTGGTTCTGACAAGCCTTTGCTAATCAGCAAAGAAGCCCTTGGACCACCATTAGCAAACACCGTTCGCATTTTACTTTTCTGCCCCTCTGTAAATAAATTCATGCAGGCATCGTTGGTGTAATCCATGAAGTTCATATACATATCGCCAACTTCGCCATTGCTGCACGTTGAACGAAAACCGTTAGGACAGCCTTGTGTTGCCCAACCCTGCTGTGGTGTATCGCCAATACCATCATCGCCGCAGGAAACATCACCCCAAATATGACGTAACCCAAGCCAGTGGCCAACTTCATGTACAGCTATACGACCCAGGCTATGAGGGGCGCTGGTGTTCATCATTCCAAAAACGGTATAATTTATAACCAAGCCATCTTTGCTTCCATCGCTACCAGGCACACTGGAATAACCTAACCCTGAAGCCAGGTTACATACCCAAATATTAAGGTAGCTATTTGCATCCCATGCATCATCACCACCCTGTACCGAAGCTTTTACCCGGTCATTTGCCATCCACAGGCTTATGCTGGTTTGTTTGCGTACAATTCCTGTAGTTGCTCTTCCCTTTGCATCAGCAGTGGCGAGATAGAATTCTATATGCGCATCCGCAGCTAAATATTTAAACCGGGACGGGGTGTTGATAGTGTCCGCACTCTTTCTTCTAAAATCATTGTTTAATGCAGTGATCTGAGATTTGATTTGAGCATCGGAAATATTTTGGTCTGCATTATTATAAAGAACATGCACTACAACCGGAATTTTTATTACTGTTACATCTACTCCCGTTTGAGTAGCTGCCAAAGAGGTTCGTTGCTGAACAAAAATTTCAGCTTTCTGTATGCTTTGAGAAAAGGTGGAGGTTTTTTGTGTTTCGGTATAATTTGTCGTAGCACAACGTTCCTGCGAACTGGCGAAAATGCCAACATGAATAAATAGTACGAATAAAATTGCCCTCATAGTTGCCGGTTTGAACGGTAACCATAGGTGTATGGAATTAATTAGTCTTTAAAATGATACTGGAAAAAATGAGGAAAGGGATTTTAAGCGGAATTAGGTAGGATAAGTGGAGGGTGGTCAAATATAATTCGCAGTTCTTACAAATTCAAGCAATCTTCCAGAATGGTTAACAATAGCGTAAAAACCCAAGCCTTATTTTTGATGTTATGAAGAAACCTTTACTGGTTGTAAGTATCTGTACAAGTTTATTTTTTTTGGCCTGCAATAGTTCAGACACAGCTTCCGACGCACCTTCGACACCCAGAACCCCCGCTATCAGCTATACAATTGGTGCCGTGCTGCCGCACGATACATCTTATTTTACCGAGGGTTTTGAGTTTTATAAAGGCTCACTGCTTGAAAGCACAGGGAATAATGGTAAATCTAAATTAGTTCAGTACGATCCTGCAACCGGAAAAATTGATAAACAAGTAATCCTGGATGCCAAGTATTTTGGAGAGGGGATCACTGTTTTTAGAGATACAATTTACCAGCTAACTTACCGGGAGGGCGTAGTGCATGTTTATAATGCAAAAGATTTTAAAAAAATTAAAGAGATTCCCTATACAAATGGTGAAGGCTGGGGATTAACGCATGACAGCAGTTATTTAATTGGAACTAATAGCGGTAACAATTTATATTATTATGAGCCAGGCACTTTTAAGTTGGTGAAAACAGTTTCGGTTTCAGAAAATGGAGCTCCTGCGGTGAATGTCAATGAGCTGGAATATATCAACGGATATATTTATGCTAATCAATGGCAGTATAATACAATTCTTAAAATAGAACCTTCAACGGGAAATGTAATAGCTAAAATGGATTTAACCGATTTGGTAACGAGAGTAAAAGCAAAGAAACCAGGTGCTGATGTTTTAAACGGAATTGCTTATAACCCTGTCACTAAAAAAGTTTATATAACCGGTAAGTATTGGCCGGAAATGTATGAGCTGCAATTTGCTTTCTAAGCTTTTTTAAGAATGTAGATAAGCGAACTGCATTTGTTTTTATTGAGCAGGGCAGAAACATTTGACCGCAACCCTGTTAGCCCTGCATCTATCCATGAACCCTCTCCGTTTTGATATTTGCTGCTTAGTAAACTGATATAAAACGAATCGAACCACATGGGTTTTTTAGCTATGATTTGCAAGCCATGTTGCTTAATTAATGCATCCATTGCTTTTGGCGTAAAGTGATACAAATGACGCGGCACATCATACGCCGCCCAATAGGTTTTATAAGTCGAAGCATCAAGTGAAGTATAATTAGGAACTGCAATAAAAACCCTTCCTTCATCACTTACTAAGTTTTTTAACTGCTCTATATAATGGTGTAATTGGTGAACATGTTCCAGCACATGCCATAGTGTAATAGCATCAAAATTCTTTGCCGGTAAGGTGGTAAGTGTTTCCGGGCTATCTAAATTTATTTGATATAAATCCATTGCTTTTTGCCTTGCACCTGCATCTGGTTCAATGCCTTTTATCTCCCACCCTTTTTCATTCATGGTTGATAAAAAAGCGCCGATGCCTGCACCAATATCTAAAATCTTTCCTTGCTTTTTTGTGTGGGAAATAATCAATTCCGCTTTCTGCTTAAGCGTAATGTTTCGCACTTTTTGATAAAGCTTATTTAGCAAACCTTTATTTGTATTGGAATGTGAAATATAATCCGGCGAGGCATAGTAAGATGCAATAGAAGTTTCATCCGGCACATCCTGCGTAAAGCGTAAAGTACATAGTGCACACTGCCAGATCACAAATTCTTCTTTACTAACTGAATTATCTTTTACAGTAAGCAGCGGATTAATTTCTGCACTGTTGCAAACCGGGCAATTCGTGTAGTGGACAATGCTCATGAGGAATTAGGAATCCGGAATCCGATGGGGCTTTGCTTTGAACCAGCGGCATTCACTTTAAATTTCCCGATGTATAAAAAAATGGCAATGGCTAAAATTGATAACCCAAGAAGAGTCCATCCTACTGTTATTAATGTCGAACTTTTTTTTATTACGGGTTTTGCAACTGTTCTTCGCTCGGTCATTTGCACAGAAGTCATTTCCTTATCACCAACCAAAATGGCATGTTGGGTATCCTGTCTTATTATTTTTTCTGCCCTGATTGTTTCAAAACCATTTATGTTGATCGGAAAAATTTGTATACTCTTGGTAATCGTGCCTAAGCCTATCCATTCAAAGCCCGGCCCATTGATTTTTTCCTGCAGTTTATCGCCAAAAAAACTGAGTTCTTTTGAAATAACATCTTTTCCTCCATTTAAAAAACTACCCAGGAAATTCAATTGGTGGTCCGAAACTGCTTCTTCTCTTTTTAGTTCAGCCGAAAAAGAAGGAGGCTGGAGTTTTTTATCAACCAACAGCAAAACAGGTGGGTGCTGAACAAGCTGAATTGTGCCCACATGGGGAACACTGACTTTTTTGTATTGAAACAAATAGTTGGTAAGAAGTTGGAGCATTATCTTTTTTGTGCAAACGAAAATACAACACCTCCCAGAAAGTTGAAACCATAAACCGGGTATTGGTTCCAGCGTTGGTATTCCGTGTTTAATAAATTATTGAACTGCGCCCAGAGTTTTATATTGTCGACAATTTTAAATTCAAGTCCTGCACTTACATCCATTGCCCCCCCTAAGTTACCATTACCACCACCTTTTTTTCTATACAAAGGGCCGTCAAACGCATACAGGTCAGCATTTACATACAGGTCTTTCAGCACCTGCAAACGCATAGCTGTTTTAAATTCCAACGGCAATAAGCCCCAGGCTTTATCCTGTATCAATGGATTGTATTGATTGAATTGTAAATTAGAAATCAGCGAAAATTTTTCTCCGATTGTATAGCCCAACTCACCACCAAAGTTTAGCACTTTCAATTCAGGTTCGTTAATTACAAGAAACGATTTGCCACCGGCAGTAGTATCGTTAGTAAAGAGGGGCTGATTATTAATTTTATTATAAGCAATTTTTGCACTGTAGCTGAAATGGTCGCCGGCAGAGCCTTTGAAGCCGGCATACCGTTCTTCTATTCTTGAATTATAAGTTGAAGCAGGCGCCCAAATCCATGGATTAATACCAGCCTGATATTGCAAACCTGAATACCGCAGATAGCCAACCCAGCCGGCCTGAAACGAAATCCGCTTGTCCGCAGAACTGGCTTCCACCATCACATTTGGAAACAATTTAGCAGATCCTTTATCCCACGATGGCCGGATACCCGCCTGGATATTCAGGGAAGCAGTTTTGTAAAAAAGCGAAGGCGAGATCATGATGAAATTATTTGTCACCTCTGCTTTTTTATCTGGCTTATAGTTGGAAAGGTTAGCCGTTAAAGCCACATCAACTGCAAACTCTTTTCCAAGTGCTTTATGAACCGGCACGTTTATATAAGTATTGCTCTCCGAATTACTTAACCGATCGTTGAAAACATCTACTTTAAATTCGGGTGCATAAGATATTCCTAACTCTGTGCGGTTAATGTTGTGGAAAGAAACCCGTGCCCGGTACGTTTGTAGTTTTACATCTAAAGAATCCAGGGGAAAGATGAGAGTTTTGGGTTCATAGCCATACTTTTTATACTTCTCCTGAAGGCCACCTAACCGTGCATCCCATTCAATATTGCCCGACTGGAAAAAGGCATTCAATTCAGCCGCTGTGTTACCGTAATCCTGGTACTTAATTTTTCCTTTTGAGGAAACATGTTTGCCATAAAAATTAATTCCATTCGTCTTGCCATCACCCACTGATAATCCGAGTTGTACAAATGGCGTACTTAAATTTCCGAAGCCGGCTTTTATATAGTTTTCGTTGGCCCAACGGCCACCGCTATCAACCTGCAAGGCTAAAGGCCGCAAGCTGCCAGGCTGTAAAGCAAAAGCTAAGTTCTGGTTCGGAATATTATATTGTAATCGCGGCTTTGCCGTATCTGTACTTGGTGGCGATGCTGCTAAATTAATTTTAGCTGCTTCTTTCAATACCGGTTTAAACGATGATGTAATGCGAACTTTTTTGCCGCTTGTATCCTGCGCTGCAGCTCCTAATCCTACCAATAAAATTCCGGAAATTATTATAGATGATTTCATATTGCCCAAAGTGAAATTTTAAAAAAATATTTACTGTTTTCCCCCAACTGCTAACTGCTTACTCATCACTCATCACTGGCTGCTCACTTTGCTGCTCTTTGTTTCCTCTTCGGTCACCTTATTCAGTTTAGCTTGCGCCTCGCCTTTTAATTCTGCATTCAAACTGTTTTGAACAATGCTTTGGAAGGTAGCCTTTGCATTAAAATAATCTTTCTTCCTAAAATAAATATCACCTAACAAAATATACGATTTTGTAACCCAGTAATCATAAGAGCCGCTTTTATTCACTACTTCAAAAGCGGCTTTTTCTGCATCGGCAAAACGTTCGGTCATGAACCAGGTATTGGCAATTTCATAGCGGGCTTCAGCGCCAACTTCTGCTTTATTTACTGTTACTACGGCTTTAAAAGAATTCAACGCCACATCGTATTGTCCGCCTATTTGTGCCGACTTTCCAATAGCCATATTTGCCAACGACTTATCATCGGATGAAGCACCTTTCTGTGCAATTAAGTCTTTTGCATTGCCAACTGCTTCGCTCCATTTTTTTTGTAAGTATTGACTGCGTAATAAGCCACGCATTGCTTCCAGCCTATTCTCCTGTCCGGAAGTAATTTGCTTTAATTGTGCATAATATTTTTCAGCGTCTGGATAGTTTTTCACTTCAAAGAAAGTTAACCGTGCAGCTTGAAGTATCGCTCTTTCTGCAAATGTGTTTGGTGCTCGCTTAGCCACTTCGGCATAACTGCTAATAGCATTGTTCCAGTCTTTGCGGCTATTGTAAATTTCTCCCCTGTAGAAATAAGCATTGGTAGCCCTGATCCCATTTGGAAACCGTTGCAGGTAATTATTC
>MWWF01000279.1_pt1 | contig 10429 bp, 7 predicted proteins | sample 1047351 | NCBI WGS metagenome assembly MWWF01 (sample SAMN06349970, study PRJNA376086) | soil metagenome | isolation source: MGM-3 sample Antarctic (ecotone) soil | place: Antarctica
CAAAAAATATAGATCGTCTCCAAATGGTTATTCCCTTTGTTAAGACAAAAGTTAGTATAGATAATAAGATTACAGATCATACTACACTTATTGAGGTAAACAAACTTATTGCTAATTTTATTGAGACTATAGATAAAAATCAGGTTGATTAAGGAGAGAGAAGATGTTTGGCAACAGTGAATAGACAGAAAGCTTTTCCAAAAAAGTAACGCGCTTTCCCAAAGCCTGCCCTAACAAGCAAACAACAGTAGGTAAGCAATGTATTGTTTCCGAACTGTATTACTAAAACCATACTATTCTTACCCATTCTCTTTACCATTTTACCCTTGTTTACTTGCCAATAGCTATAAACATGAATGTACCTCCCTGCGCAACGCTTACCCTGTTGCTTTTGGTTTTTTTATTATTTACCTCTGTAATGTTGGTAGCGAAGCAGTCCGCTACCAAACGATACTTGTATGTGGCCACGCCTGGCATAGCCGATTATGTGGGCTACGGTGGTCATGGTATACTGGTGTTCGACATCAACAACAACCATCGGTTTGTAAATCGCATACCCACGAATGGACTGCACCCAAACGGCAGCCCGTCTAATGTAAAAGGTGTGGCCGTAAGCGTGCCGCTCAATAGCATATTATTAAGCACTATTGAGGGCCTGCAGCGCATCGATCTGAATACAGAAAGATTGTATGGGAGACAATCTATTAAGACGTATTCGACCGTATGTCGGTTTCACCCAATGGCAAGACCATGTACTTGCCCTCTATGGAAAAGGATTTTTGGAATGTAGTAGATTGTACAAGCGGGTCGTCGGCGATCAGTTTGGTGTAGGCAGGGTGAAGTAAAGCAAAGTGGCGCAATCCGCTTGGCGCAAGCGGAACAAAGGGCATCAATATTATTGAGTTTTTTCGTTTAGCGGATGAGGCAATCACATCTCCTCCCCCAATATTCCGTTTGTCTTAATCCGTGTTTCTATTACTCACCCCTTCCCATATATTCCTATATTAGCAGTACACCCTTTTAACCCACGCTCTACCCTATGAACCGTAGAAAATTCTTATCCAGCTCTCTTGCCTCAACCGCTATTATGATGCAATCATTAGATACCATTTCTGCACCACTTTCTGCGACAGCTCCTGCCAATGGCTTTGCCCTGAAGGTGCTTGCAACCAACTGGGGGTTTGAGGGATCGTTGGATGCCTATTGCAAAAAGGCGAAGGCCGCAGGATATGATGGCATTGAAATTTGGTGGCCCAACAATGCAGCCGCGCAGGATGAACTATTTGGCGCACTAAAAACCTATGATCTTTCTGTGGCGTTTCTTACTGCAGGTCACGAGCCCACATTTGATGCGCATTTTGCTTCCTTCAAAAAGATGATTACAGCCGCCGCAGGCAATACAAGGCAAAGGCCTTTGCTCATTAATTGCCACTCGGGCAAAGACTTTTTTACCTACGAGCAAAACAAACAAATAGTAGACTACACCCTGGCGCTTGCTACACAAACAGGCATTAAGATTTGCCACGAAACACACCGGTCGCGTATGTTGTATGCAGCACCGGTTGCGCGGCGATTTTTCGAAACCATTCCCGACATGCGTATTACCCTCGATATATCGCATTGGTGCAATGTGCATGAAAGCTTGCTGAACGATCAACCCGAAACGGTGGCGCTGGCAATACAACGTGCCGACCATATACATGCACGTGTCGGGCATGCCGAGGGGCCACAGGTAAACGATCCAAGAGCACCTGAATGGAAGGCGGCAGTTGCTGCACACTTTAATTGGTGGGATCGAATAGTGGCGATTAAAAAAGCTAAAGGTGAAACCCTTACGGTCCTTACCGAATTTGGTCCGCCGGACTATATGCCCACCGAGCCATACACCCGTAAGCCACTTGCAAACCAGTGGGAAATTAATGTACACATGATGCAGTTGTTGCGGAAGCGGATTGGGGAAAGTAAAAAGTAAAAAGTAAAAATAACACCATGGCGTTTAATAGCTCTATAGGTATTATGTTGTACCAATTAACTTACAAGTTTGCAGCTATCATCAGTTGACCAAATAAAAGCGATTGAAATTCTTAAGATTTTCTCTCCTTTTGCGTGTCACGTCTTTGATCATTTTTAAACAGGTTTGCCCCCGATAATTGCCAGTGCACCTTTTACACTGTAACAATACAGTTTAGCTGGCTGTTTGCACTTGTACGTAGTGCTGTTTGCCAGGGCGTAGCTTAACGTAATCCAAGGTGAACGGTAGATTTTAACCAGTACATACAAAAGCTTTTCTTTTTAGAAGAAGGGGTTTGATCCGTGTTGTTAGCAACATATTTGTACCAAAAAAAGATGTGCTGGTTTCATTAAAAAAAGAGGAATAAAAAAGCAATTAATTAAAAAGATAAAAGAAGCGTTCGTCAACAGCTATTTATTTGTACATTCAACAAAACCAACGTCTTGCAATAATCAATGTTTGCTGACGTTTTAATAACTCAACCCCCCTTTAAGAAATTTGAAACCAATTGTACACCACCTGCGATCCAATACCGAAATCGGTTTTGATCACGACCCCGAATCTAAATTGTACAGCATCCATTCGGGTACTGTTGTTTACCAAATGCCATATGTACTTACCCTGCGGCTAAGGCGGTATTTGAAAGGAACAACCTCCCCAACACCTCAGCAACTTATTGCCTGGTATGAAGCCTTGCCTACGCAGGAGAAAGCATTTGTGCGGCGTTCAACATTGTATTAGTTGCCCAGGAAGAAATTTGCAACATAACACTTTGCGTAATGGCAGAAAATGCATGTAGGTATACCCTTGGGACTGCCCTTATGTTTTAAAGGATGTAAACATTTAGTGGGTCGTTTTTTATGTGCTTACAATTTCAGACATAACCAACCAACTTAAGCCAAGTGAAATTTACACATGTATACGTCCAGGCAAAAATCAGTTTATTGGTTTTTAAAGACTACTCAAGTTTAGGAATTCATTTTTATGAAATGTAATCGTTTTGCAAAACGAACTTATACTCCACCCTCCCCAGCAGTGATTGCTTAAACCCCAATTGGTACAAGCCGCCTAACGAACCAGAATGTACAAGAGTGCGACGCAACAAAAGTTTAATAGTAGTATATGGCTTGGTTCATAAAAAGAAAACTGCACTGGTCCTACTTATAAAATAAAGGAGAGATTGGACTGTAGCAGATGCTTCACATACATATACTACTTGGTGCCGGATGTGGTGAGTAGATTTTTGTTTATGCTATGCTTTTATGATTGCAATTTTGGCAGGTTTAATTGCCTGCTTTTCATTAACCTACAAGTACGAAGTTTGCAATGCTAACAGCCCGCTTTTGCAATGCGGCTAAGGAGATATTAATGCCTGACAAGTGGCTGGCATTATTGTTTGTAAGGGATGTAGTAAAATCTAAAAAAATTGTAATGACGTATTGTTTAGGAATAAAAGTGCGGGAAGGCCTGGTTGCGCTTGCAGATACGAGGATTACCTCTGGCACCGACACTAGTATTAAAGTGAAGATATTAACTGAGCAGAAAGACAAAAGGGCTATTTTCATTATGACCAGCGGGTTGCGGTCAATACGCGACAAAGCGATCCTGTATTACAAAGAACTGTTTGAGCGCGACGAGTACAATAAAATGTTCCAGGTGGTGAATGCGTTTGGTACACAGGTGCGCCGTGTGGCCGATGAAGACAAGGCATCGCTTATAGGAGCGGGTTTTAAATTCGATTTGCACACCATTATCGGTGGCCAATTAAAAGACGATGAAGAGCATAAATTGTTTCTCCTATATCCCGAAGGCAACTGGGTTGAGCTTGGGCAAGGCGCTCCCTTTGTTGTAATAGGAAATGCCGGACATGGAAAGGCTATTTTGAACCGTACGCTAAGCGAACATGTTAGTATGCGTTATGCACTAAAGGCAGGTTTTCTATCGTTTGACTCTACACGGGTAAGTTCAAATAATGTTGGTTTTCCACTGGACGTAGTGTTGTATGAAAAGGATAGTTTTAAGCTGGCAGAACACCGATACGAGCAGAAAGACCTTAACAATGTATCGACCTTGTGGGATGAGGAAATGAAACAAGCGCTGCAGCGGTTACCCGACGATTGGATGGATATAACCTTTAATAAACTAAATACCGAATTACCAGCCCATGAAATTTGAAGTAAACGCAAATCTCTCTTATACTGCACAAGGCCCAAGTACATTAATCTTAAACATACAGGCGCTTAAAACACCTACACAAACGGTTTTGGAGGAGTTGTTGATCGTGGATCCCTTCGTAAAAGTGGAACACCTTTCGGCAGGTCAAAATGAAAACCGGATGTTTCGCTTGCAGGTAATGGACAAGAAAGCTTTTACGATAACCTACCGGGGGATTGTTGAAAATTCTTTTAAAGAAACAGACCACACCAATCAAATAGAAGTGCCGGTGGCACAACTGGATACGTCTATTTTGCCCTACCTGTACCCAAGCCGCTATTGTCAGTCGGACAAGTTGTACCGTTTTGCGCATACTAAGTTTGGCAAAATTGACAACCCATTTTTAAAGGTGCTGGCTTTAACTGATTGGATACACAGCAATGTTGAGTATTTAAGTGGCTATACCAATGCACAAACTTCAGCCTACGATACGGTGACCGAACTTGCAGGTGTGTGCCGCGATTTTGCCCACCTTGGCATTGCATTGTGTAGGGCACTTACCATACCTGCGCGGTACTTTACGGGTTATGCTTATAAGTTGGATCCGCCAGACTTTCACGCCTGCTTTGAAGCTCTTATCGGTAATGAATGGGTGTTGTTTGATGCCACCCGGCTGGTACCGCTAAATGGGATTGTAAAAATAGCCACGGGCATGGATGCTGCCGAAACCGCTGTTGCCAGCATTTTTGGCGAGGCACAGGGCAACGAAGTAAGGGTGAGCTGCAACCTGCAGGAAGGAGAATTTGTGCCGTTCTTTTATGATGCCGCTCAGTTGAAAGGAATATCTTATCAGTGAGAGGTATGAGTGATGAGGTAGGAGTGATGAGTTATGAGTTATGAGTTATGACTTAAGAATGATCAGTGAGCTTTCTTTGTGTTCCCTCGTTTTTTGGTTCCGCTTAGGCTTAATACAAAATAGCACGCGGATGACACGGTTTAGACGGATTTAAACGATTGGTTTTCGTCGTGCTCCGTCGTGCCGTTGTGCCGAGGTGCTTCAAAAAATTCATGGTGTCTTTGTGGGTTCAAAATCCTCTGTAACCCTCTGTGCCGCCCTGTCTCTGTGGTTCAAAAAACCTTAGCGGCTCCGCTTCTGCCAAACCCATTTAAATACTTCCATCACTACCAGCATAGACGCTGCCATTGGTACAAGGAGCACCCATTCATTAAGCGTAATTGGCTCAAGATGCAACGTGGTATTTAGCCCGGGAATATACGAGGCAGAAATATGCACCAGTTGAGCGACTATAATTCCACAAAGCAATACATAATTGTTTTTTAGGGGCATTTTTAAAATGCTCTTCCTCTCCGACCGGCAATTAAGCACATGAAAGTTTTGGAGAAGCACCATCAGCATCATTACCACTGTACGGGCATGCTGTTCATTGTAGTTAAGGTGATAGATAAGGTAGTACCAAACACCAAATACAATACCCGCCATAAATGCACCAGACACTATAATCTGAGTATTCATCAGCTTATCAAAAATACTTTCGTCGGGTTTGCGGGGTGGTTTTTGCATCACCGATTTGTCCCCTTTCTCAAAGGCCAAAGCAATGTCCTGTATACCGTTGGTTACAAGATTTAACCAGAGCAATTGTACCGCTAAAAAAGGCAAAGGGATGTTGGTAAGGATAGCCAGTGCAACCGTAAGTAGTTCCGCTGCACCTGTAGAAATGAGGAGGTAAATAATCTTGCGTAGGTTATCAAAAGTAAAGCGGCCTTCTTCTACCCCGGCAGTAATAGAAGCAAAGTTGTTATCGGTTACAATAATGGAAGAAGCTTCTTTGGCCAGGTCGGTACCTGCACCCATGGCCACTCCAATGTGTGCCGATTTAAGTGCCGGTGCATCATTAGCCCCATCCCCTGTTACCGCTACAAAATGCCCCAGCGATTTCATGGCTTCTACTATGCGTTGTTTTTGCAGCGGAGCTACCCGCGCAAACACTTTTTTGTTACGCATTTTGTCGGCCAGTTGTTCAATGGGTACATCGTGCATGCCCGAGAGTTCGGCGCCGGTAATAACGGCATCCTTATCATCAGCAATTCCCAGTTCTCTTGCTATGGCCAAGGCGGTAGAGGGATGATCGCCCGTTACCATTAAAACTTCTACCCCAGCCTGGCGGCATTGCTGCACGGCATCTTTCGCCTTGGGTCGTAGCGGATCTATCATACCTATCAGGCCAAACAATTCAAGGGGAGGTAATTCATCGCCCTCCACATTTTGTACAGCGCCACCGGCAAGCGCAAGCACCCTATACCCTTCCGCAGCCATTTGCTCAGCGATGTCTGCAATAGCCTGACTGTCTGCTGGTGGTAGTTTGGTGATTACCACTTCTACTGCACCCTTCATGGCAAATAAAGTTTTCTCATTTTGCTTGTAGTACACGGCAGAGTACTGGTTCTCCGATTCGTATGGTACCATTCTTAATACCTCTGCCTGATCTTTAAAATAGGTTGGGTCTTTACCGATTTTATACGACAATGCCCTGAAAGCCACATCTACAGCATCGCCCGAATGCTCCCAGCCTGTAGGTGTTTTCCGCAATATGCCTTCGTTCGACAAAATGCTTGCGAGAATGAAACGATGCAATTCATCGTTCAAGGTTACAGGGGTATCGCCTTCCATTACCTGTCCTTCGCCATTATACCCCTGGCCGGTTACATCGTAATATTTTTCGCCTGGCAGGTATAGCTTTTTTACTGATTGCTCATCCATGGTCAGGGTACCTGTTTTGTCGGACGCAATAAGTGTACAACTGCCCAGCCCTTCTACAGCGGGTAGCTTACGCACAATTACATTGCGCTTTGCCATGCGGCGGGTACCAATGGAAAGGGCAACCGTAAGTGCTACAGGTAAACCTTCGGGAATGGCAGCCACACCTACGGCCACCATTAAAAAGAAGATATCCTTTACTGGCATGCCTTCCAGGTAACCAATTATTCCTAGTATCACACATGCGCCCAGTACTATAATGCTAATTCGTTTTGAAAATGCTTCCATCCGGTTTACCAGCGGCGGTTTTTCCGCCTCGGTGGTGCTAAGCGAATCTGCTATTTGCCCTATCTGTGTCTTTAAGCCTGTTTGTGCAACCAGTCCCGTTCCGCGCCCTTTTTGTACCGTGGTGGCAGCAAAAGCCATGTTGGTGCGGTCGCCAATGGCCAGGTCGTTGCCACCGTCCAGCAATTCAGTTTTTTTAGCTACGGCTATCGATTCTCCCGTTAGCAATGCTTCCTCAATAGAGAGTTCATTTACTTCCAGTAAGCGCAGGTCAGCAGGCACCTTTTGCCCCGACTCAAGCAGTACGATATCGCCGGGAACCAACTCTTCAGAATCTATTTCATGGATACCTCCATTACGCCGTACCCTGCAGTTTACTTTTACAAGGCTGCGCAATGCTGCTGCACTGTTTTCTGCACGGCTTTCCTGGTAAGTACCCAGTATGGCATTTATTACAATTATCGCGGTAATGAAAATGGCATCCTTTATATCGCCCGTTACAATCGAAATTATAGCCGCACCAATTAAAACATAGATTAGTGGATTAAGAAACTGGTAAAAAAAGATCTGCAACAATGTTTTTGTTTTCGGCTGCGGCATTGTATTACGACCGTATTCCTGCTGGCGTTTTTTTACTTCGTCGGTAGTTAGGCCATTCTCATCAGTGTTCAGTTCTTGCAGAAGCGCTTCGGGAGAAAGTTGGTGGTAAATCAAGTCCATAGTAGTTCGTTTAATGATTTACTTCGAATTGGCTAAAGATAGGTAACCTGCCGATTTACCTTTTGTTTACCCTATCTGATACAATACACAGGGTGTTTTTTTTTTGAACCACGAAGACACGAAGAACACCAAGAAGCACGAAGAAAATTTGAACCACGACGGCACTACGGCACGACGGAACACGACGTTTTTTGAACCACGAAGACACGAAGAACAGCAAGAAGCACGAAGAAAAGAACCCTTTTAAGTCCGTCTAATCCGGGTGCTATTTTTTTGAACCAGGACGGCACAACGGCTCGACGGAACACGACGTTTTTTGAACCACGAAGACCCGAAGAAAATTTGAACCACGACGGCACAACGCCACGACGGAACACGACGTTTTTTGAACCACGAAGACACGAAGAACACCAAGAAGCACGAAGAAAATTTGAACCACGACGGCACAACGGCTCGACGGAACACGACGTTTTTTGAACCACGAAAGACACGAAGAGCACAAGAGGCATGAAGAAAATTTGAACCACGACGGACTACGGCGCACGACGAAAATCAATCGTTTAAATCCGTGTCATCCGTGTTCTATTTTTTAACCACAGAGAACAGCCGGAAGAAGAGACAAGGAGGCCGCGAAGAAAGATTTTTTGAACCAGGCATTACACCAGTTTGGGTCTTTTCTTGCAGCCTGCCCCGTCATTCTTGCGGGGTCGCACCCTTGTACAGTTGAAGCATTATGCGGCTGCTTTGTAGAGAATTCAGAATTATTACTTGCAACAGGTGCGGAACCGTGTCAGTTGTGTTTACAGTTTGGTGGATATTGTTATGCGGTACACGAGTGCGACCTCTATGATTACGGAGGCAGGTTGCAAGTAAAGCTCAATTGTAAATACTACTGTCTTGGTCCATATAAAAGATAAGAAAAAAGGGAAGTGCATGTTGCCATTCACATCCCTTTTCCTGTTTATTGCACACCTGTTTAGAAGATAAACTTCGTACTTAAAAAATTTGATTCGTGTCCGTTTACAATATCGTTTAGCAAATGTTTATTGTTTTCATTTAGCTTGGTAGCCACCAGCGAGCGGATGGAAAAAGAGCGCAGCGCATCCACGACCGACAAGGTTCCTTCAGCACTGTCTTTCCTTCCGGTAAAGGGGAAAACATCAGGTCCCCGTTGGCATTGGCAGTTTATATTTACGCGGCTTACCTGGTTTACCAACTGGTCAATTGAAGTGGCCACTTCTTCCCTGTCGTTGCTAAAAATACTTACCTGCTGGCCGTGCGGCGAGCCAATAAGGTACTCTATCGGCTCCTCCAAACTGGTGAAAGGAATAACAGGAATTACCGGCCCAAATTGCTCTTCGCGGTACAGCTTCATTTTCTCGTTTACCGGGTATACGATAGCAGGATACACAAACGATTCAGCTGTGGCACCGCCATTTTCATTTATTACTTCGGCGCCATGCGCAATAGCATCATCAATGCATTCTTTTAGGTAAGCCGGCTTATTGGGCTCAGGCAGCGGGGTAAGTGTAACACCCTCTTCCCATGGCATCCCGTATTTCAATTTACCCACAGCTTCTTTTAACTGGTGCAAAAACTCGCGGGCAATATCCTTATGCACAAAAATGATCTTTAGTGCAGTGCACCGTTGGCCATTAAATGACAGCGCACCCAACACAGTTTCGCTTACGGCCAACTTGATATCAGCATGTTTGGTAATGATGGCTGCATTCTTTGCATCCAACCCGAGTATTGCCCTTAGGCGGTTTACTTTAGGGTGAAGCTTTTTAAGTTGATTAGCCACTTTGCTTGAGCCAATAAGGGTGAGCACGTTTATTTTTCCCGATTGCATCAAGGCAGGCACTATGGAATGGCCGCGACCATAGATCGTGTTTACCACCCCTTTTGGAAAACAATCTTTAAACGCTTCCAACAAAGGAAAGTGCAATAGTGTACCATGTTTTGGCGGTTTAAACAAAAGGGTGTTGCCCATAATAATTGCAGGTATCAACGTAGTAAATGTTTCATTTAACGGGTAGTTAAATGGTCCCATACAAAGCACAACACCTAAAGGCGAACGGCGAACCTGTGCCACAATTCCCTGCTCAATTTCAAACCGCGATGATTGACGGTCGAGGTCCTTCAAGGCATCAATGGTAGCATAGATATATTCAACCGTACGGTCAAACTCTTTAATGGAATCAGCGTACGATTTGCCTATCTCCCACATAATAAGCTTTACAACAATATCTTTTTGCGCCAGCATTTTTTTAGTGAAATCTTCAACACAGGCAATGCGGCCTGCTACACTCATCGTGGGCCATTTGCCACGGCCATTGTCGTAGGCTTCCACTGCAGCACTAAACGTATCCCTAAAAAGCCGGATACTTCGTAACGCCACCGATGTCTAAAAGTAGTATTTGGTTTGGCAAATAAAACAAACATTAGCCTTGTACAATTGTTTATATAAAAGGCTCCATTCT
>MWWF01000280.1_pt1 | contig 10416 bp, 11 predicted proteins | sample 1047351 | NCBI WGS metagenome assembly MWWF01 (sample SAMN06349970, study PRJNA376086) | soil metagenome | isolation source: MGM-3 sample Antarctic (ecotone) soil | place: Antarctica
AGATACACCTAGCCGTTATGGTTTTATGTTGCAGTAACCGGCCCTATTGTTTATTTAATGATAGGTCCTTATTACAGATAATAAGTAGTCAACCCTTAAGAACTCTGTAATCCACATTAAGCAAGAATTTGAGGATAAATAAAGTTATTGCAGACTGCAAGAAAACTGCAAATTGCAGTAAAATCCCTGCAAATTTTTTGTGTTATCACGAAAGAAAAATGAACTGCAACTTGGTTTTTACAGCAGTTATGAAGAGCAGCTAAATCATGGTCATCCACTGTACATTTTAGCCGGTCAGATACACTGGCAACAGTTCGAGCATGCATTCAGTAAACATTATTGTGAAGAATTTGGCCGGCCAGCCAAACCCATTCGTTTGATGGTTGCATTATTGCTACTAAAACATATCCGTAATCTTAGTGATGAAAGTGTTGTAGAGCAGTGGGCAGAAAATGCTTACTATCAATACTTCAGCGGTGAGAAACTCTTTGCTGCTAAAGAGCCTTGTGAAGCATCTGAACTGGTGCACTTCAGAAACCGTATTGGACAAACAGGTATTGAACTTATTTTAAAAGAAAGCATTCGCATAAATGGAAAAGATGCTGATGAAGATGAAGGAGTGGCAGATACTACTGTGCAGGAAAAAAATATCACTTATCCTACTGATAACAAATTACACCGCAAGATTATAAAAAAGTGTATATCCATTGCCAAAGATGAGCAGCTTGTACTTCGTCAAACCTACACCAGGACTTTAAAAAAGCTTGTACAGGAACAACGTTTTCGCAATCATCCTAAAAATTACAAACGGGCACGTAAAACCCAAACCTTTTAAAAGTAATACCTCTGTTTGCGAACAGCAAAAACTTAAAAGAGGATTTAAACGAAGGGCTGCTATTGAACCAAAAATTGGTCATCTCAAGCAAGATCATCGTTTAAGCCGCAACTTTTACAAAGGAATTAAAGGAGATAATATCAACATTATGCTTGCAGCAGCAGCAATGAATTTTAAAAGAATGATAAACATCTACAAAGAGGTGTTTTTGTCTTTTTTGTTAAGACTGCTGCAAACTCTCAAATTAAATGTTATTGCTTCGCAAACCATAATATTGACTTTTTAAGGGCTGACTAAGTAAGTGCCTCGGGCTCCATAAATTTATAACATCGACTTTCAATTCGTTGTAAAACATTCTATGCTACTACCAGTTTTTTAATGAGTAAAGTGTGCAAGGGCCAGAAAAGATTCCGGGTTAATGTAGTATTTAATTTTTTGGACCTAATATATTTCTGTGTTGCTATATTCAATTTCAGTTATCTCCAATTATACCAGCGATGTAAAATTATCCGCAATTTAAAATGAACTTTTATTTAAAAATGTTTGCAAGTAACGTAAATTTAAGCGTTGTAGTTCCTCTTATGTTTTCGGGATGCACAAAAATAATTTTCAGACTTGATCCAACCCGGTTCTCTGAATAAGGATACAACCTATCAATAAATTTTAAAAAGAAGCCATCATGTCTAAAAAGAAAAACGAGAAAAAAGTTAAAGAGAGAAACGAGCAGCAGAATGGAACCGGCTTAATGGCCACTGACCAAAGTAATAACCTTGAGAAGGAGACCGTAGAAAAGAAGACCAAAATCAAAAGCAAGATCTATGAAGAAGAAATGGGTAAACACCATATTGAATTAGTAAAATTACAGGAATGGGTTAAAAACAAAGGATTGAAAGTTGTTGTAATCTTTGAGGGTCGGGATGCTGCTGGTAAAGGAGGCGTTATCAAGCGAATTATTCAGCCCCTCAACCCCCGAGTTTGCCGCGTCGTGGCACTGGGTACAGCAACCGAGCGTGAGAAAACGCAGTGGTATTTTCAGCGCTATGTTGCTCAACTGCCGGCAGCAGGTGAGATGGTTCTTTTCGATCGTAGCTGGTATAACCGCGCCGGCGTGGAGAGGGTGATGGGGTTTTGTACGGATGAAGAATACCATGAGTTCATGCGTGCCTGTCCCGAATTTGAGCGTATGCTTATTCGTTCGGGCATTATCCTGATTAAATATTGGTTTTCTGTGAGCGATGCTGAACAGGAACGCCGCTTTCAGGATCGTATGTCTAATCCCACCAAGCGCTGGAAGCTAAGCCCGCTTGACCTGGAATCACGTAAAAGATGGTTGGAATATTCCCGCGCCAAAGATGAAATGTTTGCTCATACAGATATTAAGCAGGCGCCCTGGTATGTGGTTAATTCAGATGATAAAAGAAGGGCTCACCTCAACTGTATTCATCACCTCTTAGGTATGATTTCGTATGAGGATCTTACGCCGGAGCCCATTGATTTGCCACCGAGGCAGGAAGACACCGGTTACGTGCGTCCGCCGCTTACGGATCAAACTTTTGTCCCTGAAGTGTTCTAAAATTAAAGGTCACCAACCCTTCAAAATCTACATCCTTCTTGCACGTTAACAATAATAATAACAAAAGGTAGCAGCGAAAATATTTTTTGCATAGCCGAATAATACCAGATGAAACCATACAGGAAAAATTTACCGAGGTATTACTGCGCCGCAAACCATTTCAGCAGTTCAAAGAGGAACAATAGGCTTTGAAGAATGACCTCAATGAAAAGCAGTTGAATAAATTTTGGGGACGGCAGCCGGTAAGGTTAAACTTAGAGTGGCAGAAAGTAACTACTATGAAGCTATATTAGTTAATGGATTACTTTATTAAACCAATCATTTCCTGAAACCTGAAGGCACTTAAAAGGATCTTTCTTTTCTACATTTGCCGGATGAAAAAAGATATTGAGAACCGTGATGATCTTTTTTTGTTGATGCAAACATTTTATAGAAGATTATTGGCAGATGAAACCGTTAGCTATCTGTTCACGGACGTTGCTAAAATAGACCTCGACCATCATTTACCTGTTCTTGTTGATTTTTGGGACATGGTTTTATTTCAGTCAGATACCTACCGGAAAAATGCAATACAGCTACATATGATTCTGCATCAAAAATCACCTTTAAAACCAGAGCATTTCCAAACATGGCTTTCTTATTTTTCAGAAACTGTTGATGAATTATTTGAAGGTCAAAAAGCAACCGAGGCAAAAAAACGGGCTCGCAGCATTGCTTCTATTATGCAGATAAAAATTGCGCAATTTAAGAGCCCGGCTTAAATTATTTTAAATAAAATAAACCATATGCGGCCAGATAATCTTTTAGGAAATATTATATGGATTATATTCGGAGGTTTCTTTGCCGCCCTGTTTTATTTTATTGGTGGCTGTGCACTTTGCTTCACTATTATCGGAATTCCTTTTGGCCTTCAGTGTTTTAAGCTTGCCCTGTTTGTTTTACGGCCTTTTGGATTACAGGCAGTGACTTCGGAAAGCTCATCAGGATGCCTTTCATTATTATTAAATATTATCTGGCTGATATTTGGCGGGTTTGGTGCTGCACTCGGGCATCTTGTATTTGGTATTCTTCTTTGTTTAACTATTATTTTGATTCCTTTTGGCCTGCAGCATTTTAAACTAATAGAAGTTTCTTTAATGCCATTTGGTAAGAAAATCGTTTCTGTATAATCTTGCGGTTCATTTCAAATTGCGCAGTTTTATCTGCCGGGTTTTCATAGCCTAAGTTTTTGTGGATCACGGTAAGTTTCGTGTTGTTCCAAAAGTCTCAGTAAAATTTTATACTGGTAGTGAGCTGGCTATATACAAAAAATAGTGACGCCGGGAGAAAGAATTAAATTTAGTGAATAAGAATAACCATTATTTACAGAATCCGTATTTATATGTTGGAAGCCTGTGTAGACCTGCAAATAGCCAAATCTGTCTTCTTTCTTTCAACATAAAAATTGTGTTATGAATAAAAATACTATACGGAAGACAACAGGGTGGTTGTTGACCGTTCTTTTAATGCTACAAATACATACTGTTGCACAATGGACCAAAACAGGAGGCCCACCCGGAATAAATGTGAATGTGCTCTACCATAATGGTAACTCATTGTATGCCGGTACATCAGCACAGGGTGTTTTTAAATCAACAAACCAGGGACTTAACTGGTCAGTTGCCAATTCAGGAATAAAGAATAAAAATGTTTTCGCCATTATATGGGACAGCACTTATCTTTTTGCGGGCACAAATAAAGGTGTGTACCGCTCCTCGAACAATGGTAATAACTGGAGCCGGGCAAATACAGGTATTGAGCAAAAATTTGTGACCTCTTTTTTAAATGTCAATGGTTTTTTATATGCAGGTACCAGTGGCGGCCTTTTTAAATCGAACGATCATGGAGACAACTGGACTGATGCCAGTGGCGGCGCATTAGGAAGTTCTCAAATTCATGCTATAACATTTGCAAGCCCCAACCTTGTAGTAGTGGCGGATAAACTGATCTTTTACTCCAACGATAACGGAAATTCGTGGTACTATCCTACAACATCCCCGTTTATTTTAATTGGTCATTCTGCTTTTATCACTCATGGGGATTCCATTTTAGTATCTGCAGGAACCAATGTGTACCGGTCATTTGACGCAGGTGAAACCTGGGGCAATCTAATTAACATAAATGACAGCATCAGCATTAGCGGATTGGTGGAAAGCGGCAGTTACATTTATGCAGGCACCGGTTGGGGAATGTACAAATCAAAAAATTTTGGAAAGACGTGGACGCGGATACCGGCAACAGGTTTAAGATTTGGAAACCGTTTCTTTAATCACTTCGCTAAATCAGGTTCAAATTTTCTGCTCGCTTTTGATGAGCTGGGCGTAGCATATTCTTCAGATAAAGGAGCAACCTGGAATTATTCCTTAAACGGTTTTACAATTGCCTCCTCGATAGATAATGCGTTGGTTTATTCAAACAATTCACTTTACAGCGGAACACACAGCGATGGAGTTCATAAATCTATTAACGACGGATCCTCATGGTCAAAAATCGGGACGCCGGATAATTCAGATTCATTATCAAACTCAATAGTGTTTGCACTTTTGAAAGTGAATAATAATGTGATTCTTGCCGGCACCTGTGGATATGGACTATATCGCTCTGCTGATAGCGGTACAACATGGACGCATATAACCAACGGCTTGCCGAAGCAGGCGGGTACCGGCTTTTTATGTGTAAACAGTCTTGCAAAATCATCTACCAATATTTTAGCTGGTACCGACCAGGGGCTTTATTATTCCACAAACAACGGCACATCATGGCATTCTACTAATATTTCAGGAAACAGCTTTTATGTAGCAGGCGTTGCAGCAAATGGTGCCACAGCTTGTGCGGCGGTGCAGCGTTTAACAGAGCAAAATCAAATTTATCGTTCTGTTAATAAAGGTGTGAGCTGGACAAGTGTGTTTTCTGTTATAGACGATTTCACAACAATGGCATCTGACGGAGGAAATCATTTTTATGCGGGGTCATATGCTACTGGTTATGTATCCGCTAACAATGGCTCAAGCTGGGGAAGTTTTGGACCCGGAGTCTCAGGTGGCGGCGCCTTTGCCATTGCTGTTAAGGACAATAATGTGTGGGTGGGAAATTCTGAAGGTGTCTATTTCTCAAATAATAATGCATCAAGCTTTAGTAATGCCAATACAGGCCTTAATCCTGTACCAAACAGGGCAGTGGAGGGATTTGTAATTTCACCTGTCTATATCTTTGCCGGCACATTCATTAATGGCGTATGGAAGCGCCCGCTTTCTGATTTTGCAACTTCTACATTAAGCGCAAAGTACAGCACTATGAACGATCTGAAAATCGCCATCACTCCAAACCCTGTTATACATGAAGGCCTGCTCACTTATCATGTTGCAAAAACATCGCAGGTCATTATCAAACTTTTTGATGCTGCCGGTAGAAATATGAAAATATTGGTGAATGTAAAGAAAGAGCCGGGTGATTACCAGGCCCGCATCAACAGCGATACCTTACCCCGGGGAAATTATTTCGCCCTACTTGTGATAGGGAAGGTTCATACTATCATTCAATTTATTGTGGCCAAATAAACAGGACAACAATGAAAACACCATAAATCATTAACGCTTTTTTACCGGAGAGTTTTTTAATTCTTCCACCACCACCGTTCCCAGACGTTTGTTGAAGTATATAATAGTGGATTTTAAGTTAATAGAAGTGTTCTTTAATGCCATTTGGTAAGAAGATAGTAGCCACCTAAATTTTGAATAGCAGCCAATATGCTCTCAGTGTTTTCCTTGCCTTCAATTACGGTATTAATAGTTTGATTTGAATAAAAATTTTAGAAAAGCTGTTATAAAACCAAGCGTGAAATTAATAGTACCGATTGTTTAAACAGTGCATAATATTGTTGATTGAATTACTACCTTTTTTGCTGCATAGCGCAATATTTCTTCAACCAGTTTGCATTTTTAATTGCGGCTAAAGTGGCGGTATTATTGAAGTAAACATAAGCCTCTTTAATCTTGGTGTTTTGAATAATGATGTCTGCTACATGCTGCAGAGTTGTTCTTTTATATTGAGAATAATACAACTGCGGCACTCCATGAAACCGGTAATAAACGATGGGTGTATTAATTACAACTTCATCAGACAAGGCAGGGTGACTAATGCTGCAAAATGTAATGTTGTGTTTGGCAAGTTGCTGATAAACTTTTTTGTTCCACCAACTGTTGTGGCGAAATTCTACCACGTTGGTAAAGCTGTAGTCCATACTTTCAATAATGCGCTGTAAACGCTCTTCTGTGTAATTGCTCCTTTCCGGCAACTGAAACAATATGGGTCCACATTTATCACGTAGGCCTTCACGGGTGGTTCTGTAAAAATCACCTAATATTCGTGTTGTATCAACAAATTGCTTAAAATGTGTAATTACGCGGGGCGCCTTTACTGCAAATAAAAATGCTTTGGGGCTTGTGTTGTACCAGTTTTGTAAAAAACTTATCTGAGGAAAGCGATAGAAAGTTACATTTAATTCAAGTGTATTAAACTGCTCACAGTAAAAAGCAAACCATTTATTTTGGGCAAGCTTTTCAGGATAAAACGATCCTTTCCAATCTTTATAATGAAAGCCTGAGCAGCCAATATACCATTTCATTTTTTGTATAAATGTAGATATTGCAGGAATGAAATTATTCAGTTTTCAATTGTTTTCATCAGGTATTCTCTTATCATCTTTGTTCATTTCATCTAACTCTTCCTCCGCATCTGATTTACCTGTTAAGCCAGCTTCATAAAAATCTGCCCTGTTGCTTCCTGATAAATTATTTCCCGTTTCTACTCTAAGCGCATTGTGAAAAACAGCATCGAGTGTATCTGTAGTCGTGCCTGCGTTAGTGGCAAGGTCGTTTTCACTTTGTTCATCTGCCTGATTTCTTTTAGCATCGATTGTATTTTCATCCGTTGAAGAAAAGGCATTGTCAACTGCAGGTTCATTACCTTGTGAGGTATTAGTGTTGCCTTCATCTGCAGGCTCGGTATCATCCTGTTCAAGGGCAAGAAAATTTATATGCTTATCCCTGCTGGCTTCGCCGGGTGCTTGAAGATGGCCGTCTTGTTCTTCGTTCATATTTATAGGTTTAGAAATGAGTGATAACAAAGTTCCGAAGTTTATGGATGATTGATAATATTATTTGGAAGAAGCAAAATAAATGTGTGACAACTGCTACTAAGAAGTCTGTTGAAGATTAGACCTGATTTAAAATTACGTCAAATTCAAAGTGGAACCTTGAACCACGCCTTACCGGCCGGCCAGAAGCATGGTAAGAGAAGAATGATAGTATTTAAAATAACAACTACATAAAAAATATTTTTCTTTTGTCCTGTACATTAACCTTGGTCGCTTTTTTGCAGTAATGCCAACAAAAAACAGCTATGAAAAAGAAGATTTCATTAAAAGGAATGTGGGAGGTATTAAAAAACTCTTTTAAAGGTTTTGGTGAAGATAAAGTGCCTAAGCTTAGTGGTTCTCTGGCTTATTATACTGTTTTTTCAATGGCGCCCTTACTAATTATGATCATCTCATTATGTGGCCTGTTTTTAGGGCGGGAAGCGGTGGAAGGCAGAATTTATGGCCAGCTTGCAGGCTTTGTAGGGCATGATACGGCGGTGCAGCTTCAACAAATAATAAAAAATGCCTCGCTTGCCGGTAAGAGTAAGATTGCGGCCATTATTGGCGGCATTGCCTTGCTAATTGGTGCTACCACTGTTTTTGCTGAAATACAGGATTCTATAAATATGATATGGGGCTTAAAGCCTAAGCCAAAAAAGGGCTGGCTGAAAATGTTACAGAACAGGGTTTTATCTTTTTCTGTTATCATAAGCCTTGGATTTTTGTTGCTGGTTTCTTTGGGCATTACAGCCTTAATAGAAGGTTTCAGCGAGCGGCTGAAAGCAGCTTTTCCTGATGTAACAGTTGTTGTTTTTTACATAGTTAACCTGGTAGTTACTCTAATTGTTATTACCTTAATATTTGGGGTGATCTTTAGGGTATTACCGGATGCAAAAATTAAATGGAAAGATGTTTTGGGAGGAGCTGTTACAACAGCCTTACTGTTTATGCTGGGTAAATTTGGGATATCTTTTTATATAAGCAAAAGCAATGTAGGCAGCACTTTTGGTACTGCAGGCTCATTAGTAATATTGTTATTATGGGTTTATTACTCTTCTATTATACTTTATTTCGGGGCTGAGTTTACAAAGGCCTACGCCGTAAAGTATGGTTCCGAAATTCATCCCAATGAATATGCTGTAACGATGAAACAGGTGGAAGTAGAAACAGGAAATAGGTCGGTGCAGGAGAAAGAAACTCAAAAGCCGGAAATAAAAACTGATGGAGCTAAATAATTACTACATCAGCGGCCTTTCTTCAAAGGAGAAGGAAGAATTTGAAACTTCTCCCTGGAAGAAATATATAGAGATATTCCGAATCTTTTTTTATTTATGCTAATGCGATAATCCTGTTTCAGTTCTAACATCTTTATTTCCGGCATCATCATCATCTTCATCCACATCATTATCAACTTTCTCGTCTTCCTTAAGCTCTTTTGTATGTATTTCTGTTAAATCATCATCATCCATATCTTCGTCATTGTCCAAATTTTTTTGGCTTTCATTTATAGCTGGTGTTTGCACGGTAGTTTCATCGGTTTCAAAGAAACCATTATCAACCTCAGCATCTTTGTTTTCAGCGCCGTTTTTACTTCCTGTTGCTTCGTCGAAGTAATTAATTGTTTTATCGGGGTTAGTTTTATCAGGTGTCTTGAAGGGACGGTTTTGTTGTGGCATAACTAATAAATTTTAAAATGAATGAATAGTATATTCTAATGTGTTACGAAGATTATGCCATAACCAGAAGCTGTTTTAAACATCTTTCTCTGTTGTTTCTTTAAATAAAAATTTTGATTTGCCTTACATACAAAAAGCACTACGCCTGTAGTGCTTATAAAAATTGCAAACATTCAAACACTACTCATCTTTGTCTGAACCTCTGCCGCGGTTGGAACTGCTGTCTGCTGATTTGGATTGCTTTTCAGAAGCCTTGCCGCCGGTTTGTTTGCCTGAATTTGATTTACTCTTACCAGAACCCTGACCACTTTGGTTGCTTGAACCCTGACCGGAAGTCCCTTTTTTATTGTTTCTCCACGTCCTGGCATAACAATTAAAATTTAATGGTGAATAATACTTGTTATCAAAATTTTTATCACATCAATTGTGCCAGTTGTACATTGAAATATTTTATTTGTCTATCACTTTTACAGTAAACCCTGATGCTATGCCGCCTATCATCATAAGAATATAAAAAAGAAGTGAAAGTTGTGGATAGCTCCAAGCATAAGCAAGTGGAACAGCAGAAACCGGTACATATATTAAAGCCAGTTTTCTCAAGACCAGAAAACGTTCTATATCAACAGCTTTATGCAGGTACTTTTTACGGTAAGCCCTTGAGCCAATCAAAAAAATGAGAAAGGGAATAATAACCCAAACACACCCAAAGATAATAATGCCTACGGGGTTGCCCGGATACTCACCAATTAATGCGGTAGGAAAAGGAATAAAACAAAGTAACAACAGCAGAAAATTATTGAACCAGAGAATCGCATTGTCAACTTTATAAAACAGTTTGAATAACTGGTTATGAGTAAACCATAAGCTGGCAATGAACATAAAGCTTAATAAAAAGCTTATGAGACGGCTTTTCATACTAAGCAAAGCCCGCCATAGTTCACCTGCGGTTACCTCACCATGAAGCTGCGGTACCTTAAGATCGAGTACAAGCAGGGTGAGTACTATGGCAAATACACCATCGCTTAAAAATATCACTCTTTCGTTGCGATGAAATTTATCTAAAAAATCTTCCTGCATAAACGTTTTCATATGTGCCTTAAACCTGAAGATATCCTAATCTTTAACCAGATAATTACATGTTCCTTCGATATTGCCC
>MWWF01000281.1_pt1 | contig 10409 bp, 10 predicted proteins | sample 1047351 | NCBI WGS metagenome assembly MWWF01 (sample SAMN06349970, study PRJNA376086) | soil metagenome | isolation source: MGM-3 sample Antarctic (ecotone) soil | place: Antarctica
GCCCGTATAGTTGATGAAGAAAATATTGATACCAGTAAAGTTTCGATACTTACAAAAGTTACACTTACAAATATTGGAACAAAAAAACAAGTCACCTACCAGATAGTTTCAGAAAAAGAAGCGGATCTCAAGCTTGGTAAAATATCTGCATCCTCACCAATTGGCAGAGGTTTGTTGGGCAAAGTAATTGGTGAAACCACCGAAATAAAAATCCCTGCAGGTGTAATAAAATTCCGTGTTGAAAATATCACTGCATAAAACTACTACTGTTAGTTTTTGGGTTTGGCATTTGTTCGGCTTAGTAAATTTTATTTGAACCTTTCCGCTTTGGTAATTTATTCACATTCAAATTAATTTTGCTATGACAATATTTTCAAAGATTATAAAAGGCGAAATTCCATGTCACAGAATAGCCGAGAATCAAAATTTTTTAGCTTTCCTTGATGTATATCCTTTGGCAGAAGGACATACGCTGGTAGTACCTAAATTAGAAGTAGATAAAATTTTTGATATACCTGATGAATATCTTGGCGAAATGCTTTTGTTTGCAAAACCCATTGCAAAGGCAATTGAAAAAGCTTTTGATTGCAATCGTTGCGGCATAAGTGTAATTGGCCTTGAAGTACCGCATGCACACATGCACCTTGTGCCTATCAATTTTGCTGATGATCTTAATTTTACAAGAGAAAAACTTAAACTGTCTCCGGAAGAATTAAAAAGTGCTAAACAAAAAATCCTGAAGCATTTGCAATAAAAATTATTTTATCCTGGAAGGATTTTTTAACAGGAAATCTTTCCATCCATTCATCTTTTTTGTTGAACCACTTAACAAAATATTATCCTGAAAATGATGGCAGACGGCCACCGCCAATGCATCAGTTGCATCCAGGTATTTAGGATCATCAGTAAAGTTTAAAATTCTTTGCAGCATTTTCATAACCTGTAATTTATCAGCATTGCCATTTCCGGTAATTGATTGCTTTATCTTTCTTGGAGAATATTCTGTAACCGGCATACCTGCCTGCATTGCAGCGGCAATTGCTACACCCTGCGCCCTTCCGAGTTTTAACATGCTTTGCACGTTCTTGCCAAAGAATGGTGCTTCAATAGCAAGTTCATTTGGCAAATGTAATTTTACTAACTCACACACTTTTTGATGAATCAGTTGCAATCTTTCATAAGCATCTTTTTTTGCAGAAAGTTTTAATACATCCATCACTATCAGAGTAAGATCATTTCCTTTTACTTCAATAACACTGAAACCCATCATAATTGTGCCGGGATCAATACCTAAAATGATTTTTGATTTTTTATGCAAAGCGAAGTTTATTTTTGGCGGCTGATAACTGTGAAGTATTGTATGGATGCAAAGTAGAAAACATGTTTCGACCTGACAAAAAAATCAAAATATTCTTCAATTACATTTTGGGACCGTTGTTAGGTTTGTGGTTATTTTATTCATTATATAAACAGGTTAAAGAACAACCAAATCTGCAGGAGTCAATTCAATTAATAAAGCAGGCGCCTTTTGGCGAATACGCTTTTACCTTCTGGATTATTATTGTTTTAGTGTTTGTAAACTGGGGGTTAGAAGCAAGAAAATGGCAGGTAATTTTAAAAAAGCTGGAACGCATCAGTTACTTCAACGCATTCAAAGGAGTATTATCAGGTTTAACGCTTTCATTAAACACTCCCAACAGGATAGGGGAATATGGGGGCAGAATTTTATATGTAAAAGAAGGAAACAGGATAAAAGCAATTTCATTATCAATTGCAGGAAGCATCAGCCAGCTCATCATCACTGTGGTTATGGGCTGCGGCGGATTAGGATTTCTTATATATTCTCAACCTCATCATCTTGCCATAATGGGGCTTTCTTTTTTTTGGTTAAAAACTTTGTTGTTTATTTCTATTTGCTCGGCAATTATTTTAATACTTTTCTTTTTTCGATTATCCTGGGTGATCAGGATGATTGAAAAAATTCCTGCATTTTCAAAATATGTTCAATACATCAGCGTGCTTGAGGAGTTCACTCCCAATTTATTGTTAAGGTTGCTTTCCTTGAGTTTCTTTCGATACCTCGTTTTCGTTATACAATATATATTGCTGTTGCAGGTTTTGCATGTTGATATAATGTGGGTGCAATGCTTTTGGATCATCAGTATTTTATTTTTGGTATTGGCAATTGTGCCATCATTTGCAATTGCAGATCTTGGCATTAGAGGGAAGTTTAGCACAGAACTTTTAAGTTTGTACAGTGCAAATACTATCGGGATAATTGGCACAACTTTCGGCATTTGGTTCATCAATCTTTTTATCCCTGCATTGGTAGGAAGTTTGTTTATTTTAGGAACGAGAATTTTTAAAGAAAGATGATTAATTAAGATTTACAAATGAAAAAATTTTTAAGAAGTATAGCAACTCTTTTTATTTTACTGATTACTTTTTCATTAAAAGCTGATGATGAATTTTGCGGAACAAAGAATACTGCATTTCAATCTGGTGAAGTACTTGTAATGAAAGTTTATTACAGCACACTTGGTATGTATGTTGGCGCAGGAGAAGCAACGTTTTCCACCACCCTTGAAAAATTTAATGGTAAGATGACGTACCACTGTGTTGGCGACGGTAAATCATATTCTTTTTTTGATGGCTTTTATAAAGTGCGTGACAGGTACGAAACGTACATGGACACAGCCACAATGCTACCACTAAAATTTATAAGAAATGTTGATGAAGGAGGAACTAAGTTTTATAACAACGTTACCTTCAATCATGCAGCAGGCACGGCTGTAAGCACTCATGGGGTTTTTAAAATTTCAAGCTGCATACAGGATGTTTTAAGCGCTATGTATTATGCACGCAATATTAATTTTGATAAATATAAGCCCGGTGATAAAATTCCGTTTGATATGTTTTTGGATGATGAAGTTTTTCACATGTACCTGCGCTACATAGGCAAAGAAACAGTTAAGACACGTTATGGAAAATTTCGTGCAATAAAATTTAAGCCACTACTTTTAAAAGGAACCATTTTTGAAGGCGGAGAAAAAATGAATGTATGGGTAAGCGATGATGAAAATCATTTATTGCTTAGAGCTGAAGCGCCTATTTCTGTAGGAAGTGTAAAAGTTGATATGATGGGTTATCGAAATTTAAAACACCCTCTTAAATCACTTATGAGCTTTAGGGGAAATTAAAAACAGCTAAATTTCTGTCAATTTAAAAATCTCTTTCTGTCGTATGCCTTTATCCGTGAGCTGCAATGTGCAGCATTCGTTTATTGCATCATGTTCAAAAAATAAAATGTAATTATTTTCCTGTGCTTCTGTAAGAAATGATTTTTTTTCTTTCAATGTTTGCAGGGGTTTTGTATCGTAAGCCATCAAATAGGGCAATGGAATGTGCGCTGTTGAAGGTAGAAGATCAGCCATAAAAACTATTGTTCTTTCTTTATATTTTATTTGAGGCAACATCATTGCTTCAGTATGTCCGTTCATAAAACGTACGGTAATATTTTCTGTTAAAGAAATTCCATCTTTGGTTTGGATAAATTTTAGTTGCCCGCTTTCCTGTATTGGCAAAATATTTTCTTTTAAAAAACTTGCCTTCTCCCTTTCATTGGGATGTGTTGCCCATTGCCAGTGGCTTTCATTGCTCCAGTAAGTTGCATTTTTAAATGCAGGTATTAATTTATCTCCATCTCTTTCAACTGAGCCTCCGCAGTGATCAAAATGTAAATGCGTTAAAAAAACATCTGTTATATCATCTTTACTAAATCCGTTTTTTTCCAGCGACTTCTCTAACGAGTCATCTCCATGCAAAAAATAATGCGCAAAAAATTTTGCATCCTGCTTATTTCCCATCCCGTTATCAACCAATATTAATCTGTCTTCATCTTCAATCAATAAGCATCTCATAGCCCAGATGCACATATTGTTTTCATCAGGAGCATTCAATTTTTGCCACATGCTTTTGGGAACCACGCCAAACATAGCGCCGCCATCAAGCTTAAAATTCCCTGCATTTATACTGTATAATTTCATGCAACTACAAGTGTTTTTCTTTTTTGCTCAACAAAGAATAATAGAATTCCTCCAATGATAAAGAATGTCATTAACGCTAGTACTGAGTTTCTCATTCCTCCCAAAAATTCTGATACAAAACCAAAAGATAAAGTGCCGATAACAGTCCCTATTTTATCACACACATCATAAAAGCTAAAAAACGAAGCAGTATCTTTTGTGGGCGGTAATAATTTTGAATAAGTAGAACGGGACATGGATTGAATACCACCCATTACCATCCCAACCGTAAATGCCAATGCATAAAATTCATTAACTGTTGTAATGATAGATGCAAAATAGCAGATGCCAATCCAGATCATTATTATTATTCCTAATGTAAAAATATTGCCCAATCTTTTGGATATTCTTGCAAAGATCAATGCACCAAAAATGGCGACTATTTGAATAATGAGGACCGTAATAATAAGCTGGAATGATTGCAATTTTAATTCGCCAGAAGCAAAATAAGTAGCCATGTACATAACTGTTTGTACACCCATGTTGTAAAAGAAAAAACTTACTAGAAATCTTTTTGTTACAGGATAATTTTTAAGCTGTTCCCAGACTTTTTTTAATTCATAAAAGCCATTGGTAAAAATGCTGCGCTCTTTTATTTGTGTTGATGCAATTGATGGAGGCAAGCGGTTAAAAGTTATCTGGGCAAATCCTGCCCACCACAATCCTGTTGCGAGAAAAGATAATCGGGTAGGCCATGGATCCCACCCTAAATTCATTTTATCATTAAGTAAAATAAATACAAGGCAAACCACCATAAGTATTACACTCCCTACATAACCCATCGCAAACCCCCTGGCGCTAACTCTGTCCTGGTCTGGTTCGGCAGCGATCTCAGGCAAATAAGAATTATAAAAAACTATACTTCCGCAAAAACCAATCGAGCCCAGTATTGAGCAAATAATTCCAAATGAAATATTATCGCCTGTTAAAAAAGTTAAGCCGATACATGCTGCTGAACCCAAATAGCAAAAGAATTTTAGAAAATTCTTTTTGTTGCCTTTGTAATCTGCAATCGAAGATAAGATGGGAGATAAAAATGCGATGACTAAAAATGAAAAGGCAATTGAATAAGACGCAAGTGCAGTGCGTTCAAAAGTTCGTCCGAGAAAATGAACTTGGGGTGGTGCAATAAAAGTATAATACGCCGGGTAAATAGATGAAGTGATTACAAGTGAATAAGCGCTGTTGGCCCAGTCGTACATTGCCCAGGCATTAATAACTTTTTTTGAAGCTGTTTGCATGTTATCTTAAATAAGTTTTCAAGATACAAAAAGTGAATTGAGAAAATGAATTCAGGAATTGATGTATCCTGTATAAATTAAAATTATCAGAGCAATTCCAACAATTATTCTATAGACTCCCCACATTCTGAAGCCATGTTTTTTTAAGAGAGTAATGAAAAATTTTATCGCAATTAGTGCAACTACAAATGCAACCACATTTCCAATACCTAAAAGTTTTATTTGGTCAGGTGTAAATGCTCCATTTTCTTTTGTGTATTTGTAAAGCGTATAAACCGTAGCAGCAAGCATTGTAGGTACTGCCAGAAAAAAAGAAAATTCTGCAGCAGCACTTCTTGAAAGTTTTAAACTCATACCTCCGATTATTGTCGCAGCGCTTCGGCTCAACCCGGGGAATACAATTGACAGGCATTGAAAAAAACCAATCTTTAAGGCGGTGAAACTACCAACCTGATTTTCGTCATTGATCCTTGGCCTCTTAAACCACTTATCAACAAACAATAAAACAATTCCGCCTGCAAGCATAATAATTGCAATAATTAAAGGCTTTTCCAATATTTCATCAATATGTTTTTTAAAAAGCAAACCAAATATTAATGCCGGAATAACAGCAACCATGAGCTTAACATAAAAGCTCAGTCTTTTAAAATCAAAAAATTTTCTCCAATACAAAACAACAACAGAAAGTATTGCTCCTAATTGTATGGCAACCGTAAATGCTTCAGCAAATTTATCGGTATTGCTGATGCCTAAAAGATTTTCAGTTATACGCATGTGTGCTGTAGAAGAAATAGGAATAAACTCTGTTATGCCCTCTACAATAGCAATGATGATGGATTGAACAATGGTCATGCTTCTGATAAAAATTATGCAATAAAAAATGCGACGTAATATACATCGCACTTGAAATAAAGTTTATAAAAAATTATACGTCGCTTTCTGCACTTCTTGGTTTTTTCATAATGGCAAAAATTTCTATCAGTAAACCCGCAATAATCAAAATGGGAGCAATAGTGATACGGGTTGTGCTGTAAACATCTTTATCATTAAAAACATTGGGGTCAGGATTTTTTCCCCCTGCCATCAAAAAAAATCCAACAGCCATAACCACCAAACCAATAGCCATCCATTTATAATTTTCTTTGGCAAATAAATGACTCTCGTTTTTAACTTTTACCACAGTTGTTTTTTTAATTTCTGTTTTCATTTTTATAGTTAAGTCTGCAATATTAATAAAACTAAAAGTAATGGTTAATAGAGGTCATCAAGTTTCATTTTTAAATATTTTATAACAGACCTGTGTGTGCTGAACAGGCTTATAAATAAGCCTAATATAATTATCGCTACAAACAATAAAAGCAAACTGTTGTTATCATGTAAGGCAATTAAAGATGGCTCAATTTTTTCCACAACTCCAATAAAGGCAATCAGTAAACCAATGGCTACACCTGCAGCAATTAAACCGTTTATAATTGCTCTTACGTCCAGAGGTTTTGCTATAAAGCCACGGGTAGCGCCAACCATCTGCATGGTCTTGATCAAAAACCGGTTACTGTACATCGCAAGCCTTATTGTATTATCTATTGATATTATTACAAGTATTGATAGTAATATGGTTAATGATACAAGAATAATTGCGGAAGTTTTTGCAAACTTGCTGATTTTAACTATTGTGTCGGATGGAGTTTTCACTTCTGTGACAATATTAGGAAAAGTGGAAAGCAAATAGTTTTCCAGATTAACCATGCTGTCTTTTTCCATGAATTGCGCTTTCACATTAAAATCAATACTTGCTGGTAAAGGATTTTCAATTCCCAATTTTTTCCATAAGGTATCATTATCGGTATTATATTTTTGAATTGCCATTTCCTTACTTACATACTCCGCTTTCAAAATATAAGGGAGTGCTTCAACAGCTTTTCTTAAAGTATCAATTTGTTTAGGAGATGCAGTTTTAAATAAATAAACATGACCTTGTATGTTTTCTTTAAAATATTGCCCGGTCTTTTTTATATTTAAAAATATCCAGCCTACTATACCGAATAAAAATAGCACAAGTGCAACACCAATAATGGCATATATGTAAGAAGGTTTGCCACGTTTTGCTGAATATTTTCCGAATTGTGCCATGAAATTAGTAATGGTTTAGTGCCTGATGTTTTTGACTGATCGCAAAAATAATTGTTTTTGTACAGGTTTAGTATTTTTGCATGGTGAGCAACAGTTGCTAATATATTTTAGATAAATGTGGATTGGTGGATCATTCAGCATGAATAACATTTCTTTCACAATAAATATTTGGGTTACCGGCATCTGATTTTCATGGCAACATCGTTGTGTCACTCACTTGTACCGCATACATAAATTCAGCAAAAATAAAAGAACACCAAGCACAAAGAATGGAATATAATTCTAGAAAAATAGAAAAGGAATGGCAGCAAAAATGGAAAGATAGTGAGATCTATAAAGTCTCCAACTCTTCATCCAAACCAAAGTGCTATGTGCTGGATATGTTTCCTTATCCAAGCGGTGCAGGCCTTCATGTGGGCCACCCGTTAGGCTACATTGCCAGCGATATTTATGCACGGTACAAACGCCTGAAAGGCTTTAATGTACTGCATCCTATGGGTTACGATAGTTTTGGTTTACCTGCAGAACAATATGCCCTGGAAACGGGCCAACATCCGGCTGTAACTACAGAAAATAATATAAACACCTTTCGCAAACAATTAGATAATATAGGATTTAGTTATGACTGGAGCAGAGAATTACGCACCAGCGATCCCAAATATTATAAATGGACACAATGGATATTTCTTCAATTGTTCAACAGCTATTTCTGCCACACAGAAAAAAAAGCTTTACCTATCTCTAAACTCATAAATAAATACGCCACAAAAGGCTGCAAGCACTTTACTGCAGAGGAGTGGAAAAATTATTCGGAAAAACAACAACAGGATATCTTAATGAATCGCCGCCTTGCATACCTGGCTTACGGCGAAGTAAATTGGTGCGAAGCTTTAGGAACAGTGTTAGCAAATGATGAAGTAATAAACGGCGTTAGCGAACGGGGCGGTCACCCTGTAGAAAAAAAGAAAATGCGACAATGGTATTTAAGAATTACTGACTATGCAGAAAGATTATTACAGGGGTTAGACACAGTTGATTTCAGTGATGCAATGAAGGAAATGCAAAAGAACTGGATAGGGAAAAGTGAAGGTGCCGAAATGGATTTTGAAATAAAAGGAAATGGTAAAAAATTAAAAGTTTACACAACCCGTCCCGACACAATCTTCGGTGTTGATTTTATGGTGCTTGCACCCGAACACGAATTGGTTTCTCAAATAACAACCCTTGAACAAAAAAATGCGATTGAGGATTATCTTACTTATGCAAAAAGCCGCAGCGAACGTGAAAGGTTAGCCGAAGTAAAATCCATTACCGGCGCTTTTACCGGTGCGTATGCCGTTAACCCATTTGATGGAAAACAAATCCCGATCTGGATATCAGAATATGTTTTTTCGGGCTATGGTACAGGAGCAATAATGGCTGTGCCTTGCGGCGATCAACGTGATTTTAATTTTGCAAACCATTTCAATATTCCCATCACAAATATTATTGGGGAATATTTTAATAGTGAAGAAGCTGACCCAACCAAAGATGCAACCTTAACCAACTCCGGTTTTTTGAACGGGATAGTTATGAAGGATGCCATACCTGTTGCGTTGGAAAAAATTGAAGAAAGCGAAATTGGAAAACGAAAAATAAATTATAAAATGAGGGACGCTGGCTTCAGCCGACAGCGTTATTGGGGCGAGCCTTTTCCGATCATTTATAAAAATGGAATTGCTTATCCTGTCGATGAAAAAGATTTGCCTGTTGAATTGCCTCATGTAGAAAATTATAAACCCGGGCCGGAAGGTGAAGGGCCTTTGGCAAATATCACTGAGTGGGTTGATCTTCGTGATGGCGGCAGGCGTGAAACCAATACAATGCCCGGCTATGCAGGTTCTTCGTGGTATTTTTTAAGATATGCTGACCCACACAATGACGAAGTATTTGCAGATAAAAAAGCTACCGATTACTGGAATCAGGTTGATGTTTATGTTGGCGGAACAGAACATGCTGTTGGTCATTTACTCTACAGCCGCATGTGGACAAAAGTTTTATTTGATTTAGGATCGATAAGTTTTGATGAACCATTTAAGAAGTTGGTGAATCAGGGAATGATACAGGGAAGTTCAAGATTTGTGTATCGCCTGGATAGATATTTAGTGGAAAATAATAATGGAATCGAATATGTAAAGGAGCCGGTTTTCTTATCATATAACTTATATCAAAAACTGAAAGATTTCGACGTATTTGAAAACAGAGTTCATGCAATTCAGATTATCGATAAATTTTTAAATGTTCAAACGAATGAAATTTCAAATACATATTCTACCACAACTACCCCATTGTATGTCGACGTAAATCTTGTGGACGGCGTAGTACTGGATATTGATAAATATAAAAAAACAAAACCTGAATATGTAGATGCCAAATTCATTTTAGATGATGGTAAATACATTTGCGGAGTTGAGACAGAAAAAATGTCCAAATCAAAATACAATACCATCGATCCAAATAATTTGATTGAAAGATACGGCTCCGATACATTCCGCATGTATGAAATGTTCCTCGGCCCGGTTGAACAAAGCAAACCCTGGGATACAAAAGGCATTGAAGGCATTCATCGCTTTTTAAGAAAATTATGGCGTTTGTTTTATGATGATGTAAAAGGCACAGTATGGAATGAAGAAAAAGCAACTGATGCAGAATTAAAAGTGCTGCACAAAACCATTAAAAAAATTGAAGAAGATACAGAGCGTTTTGCTTACAACACCGCAGTGAGTGCCTTTATGGTGTGTGTAAATGAGCTCACAGATATTAAATGTAACAATATTAATGTAGCACCATAGTCTCCAAAATTGTCATTGAATGCATAGCTATGAACGAGGCCCGAACAGTGCATTTAGGAATTGATATTTGGGGTGAAGAAGGCACTAAAGTATATGCACCATTAGGAGGCCTCGTTCATAGC
>MWWF01000282.1_pt1 | contig 10383 bp, 8 predicted proteins | sample 1047351 | NCBI WGS metagenome assembly MWWF01 (sample SAMN06349970, study PRJNA376086) | soil metagenome | isolation source: MGM-3 sample Antarctic (ecotone) soil | place: Antarctica
GTGGTACGCCTCCGACAGCCTGCGCCACACCCGCGATCTGGACGCCTACCTGGACGATCCCGACGCCCTGACGATCAACAGCGAGACGGCGACCACCGACGCGGCGCTGGCGTATCTGTCAGACCCGACCGGACAGGCAAAACAGCACCACCGGATGATCGCCTCACCGTCGGTACAGACCGGACTCAGTGACGACTCCGAACACTGGCAGCACGTCATCGGCAGTTTTACCGGACACACGTCCACACCGCAGGACGCGATGCAGGCGCTTTTGAGGGCGCGGCGGGTGCAGGAGTTGACGGTTTACGCGGCACGCGGGCGGGGTGAGGCCGTGAGTGTACAAGACGCCCTCGAGGGGGCGGCAGCGGTCGGCGACTTCGAGAGCGCGGCGCTGGGACAAGACTACGGCGACACGAACCCGAACTACGAACGACTGCGCGCCGAGGTTGAATCGCAGCGTTCACGGCGGCAAGCGACCTACAAAAACCGGCTCGTTTTCAATGCGGCTCGGCTGGGCTACACCGTGCAGCTCGACGTTGCCCGTGACATCAAACCCGACGAGCTGAAACGCCGAGACGACCGCCGAGCGGCGCTGAAAGAATCCGGGCTCGAGCGTTACGTCCGCGACCGGGTGAGCGCCGGACGCATCGACGCGGCGACCGCCGAACGACTCAACGAAAAGTACAGCCGCTCGCAAGCTGAGCACTTCGCCCTCGAGCAGTACCAGTGCCGAGCGTTTTATGCCCTGCCGGACGACGTGAGCAAGGGCGACCTCGCCGACATGCTGCGCGCCGACGATTACAAAAGCCTGCGCGATAAGGTCATGAGGTACGAAAACCTCATAGAGCCGCGCACCGTCGCCGAGGCCCGCGCCCGTGGTGATCTCGACGCGGGCGTGCTGAGAAGCGACGCTAAAGGGTACATGCTGCGCCACGAGTACGGGCGGCAACTCGGTAGAATCGTTGGGCTCGACGCCGAAACGGAGGCCCACGCCGAACAGTGGCAGCATGAGACGAAACGGCTCGAGGCGGAGCTGCACGAGTTGCGGGCCGGAGCTGCGGAGGCGAGAACGCGGCGCAAGGGTGAGCTGAACCGACAGGTAAAAAGACTCGAGACCAACCTTGAGGCCCGCAGGCTACAAACGTTCGGTACGACTTATCGCGCCGACAGCGCGGCAGTCCGGGCGTTCGTGGCGTGGTGCGTCAAAAACTACCGAGCGTTGAAGAAAGCCGGACTCGTGACCGCGACCCTCGACAACCTCAAGGCTAAACCCCTCGAGACCATCGGCGACAGTCTGCGAAGATGCGGGCTCGCTCACCGTCACGACAACAAACGCGGCGCTGAGAAGTCCTACGCCCTGACCATCGTCAGCGTTTCGGGCATGTGTAATTACAGCCGTCCACGACGCAAAAACTGGACTTTTGCACAACAAACGAATATAAAGACTCTTGATAACGGTTTGTTGTGCAAAAACGCCGTTTTAGCGTCACAGACGGGTTTAATTACCCCTCCGCAAAAACCTAAGCACGACCCCCCGGCGCTGCACGGGCCGGACGACCTCAAAAGCTGGCTCGAGGCGGGTCGTCTCGACGGTTACGGGCCGGAAAAGCTGCACGTTATCCGGCGAAAGGTAGCCGATCAGGACGCCGGATGGCTGCACCGACTCGCAAACAGCCGCGACACCGGGCGCATGTTGGGGGTGGTTCGGTGAGCGCGACCCGCAAACAAAAACAGCCGCGTCTACTCTCCGCGTTCGCACCTATCCGAGAAGCCGACGCCCTCACCCTCGACGATCTGACGACTCGGTACAAGTGCCGCTGTGGAAACAGTGCCGAAACAGGTATCAAGCTCGACGCCATAACCTGCGTTCGCTGTGGTTCTGCAATGAAGGCGGTCTCGTGATACCCCACGGCACAAGCCCGAACGCCGCCGTCTCTCAGCGACCTATGTCAGAAAAGTCAGATATGAGGCAACATGACCGAACTCGTTAAAACTACCAAACGAAAAACCACGACAAAAGCCGGGAAGGGCGTCCGGGCGCTTAATTCGTTGCGTCACGGTATCCAAGCAAAAAGCGTCCTACCGTCAGAACAAGCCGAGTATGCGCTGCACCAAAACGCGCTGCACGCTTCACTCGAGCCCCAAGGCTATTTAGAAGAACGGCTAACCGACCGCGTAGCCCTCACCCTGTGGCGACTTACTCGCCTGGAAACCTGGGAGGCGTCTCTACTGACCGAGCGTCACCGCCGCGCCTGGGAATCAGCCCTGTTTCAAGACAGCGGGTTAAGCCGCTTGATCGACTCCCTAAGTGACAACGGAGCTTTGGAGTACAGGGAGGTCTCGAGCCTGAACCTGCAAGAGACCTTTAAGGAGTTGGAACGTCTTGCTTACGGCTCACCCGCCGAACTGTTACGCGATTGGGCAGACACCGCGCTTCATGCCCAGACGTTGCTAGAGGGTGCCGAACAGCTCACCCGCTTTTACGTGGCTGGAGGGAACACACAACCCGAAGTCACCGACGCTATGCTTTTAGCCCTCACACCTGAAGCCTGTAGTCCGCTAACGATCACGCTAGACGAAACACTAAAGCAATGGGGTGTGGGTGCTGAGACTATATGCAAAGCGGCGCTGGGGGACGCTTACGAACCGGGACACGCCGAAAGCTATGAGGTAGGGGACTGGGAATGGGAAGCTGCTGAACTGCCGGGACTGTGGCGACTCTACGCCGACGAACACGCCCAGCGAGACGACGTGATCAGCGCGCCTCACCTCGTGGCCTACCGTAAGGGCTGCGAACTAAAACAGGATGGTGAACGTATCCTCGAGCTAGGCGACCGGGCGTGGGCGCTTCTGACAGAGGAGCAAAACCACGCGGTCATGCTCAGCGAAAAAGACGTGCAAAAGTTGCAACGGTACGAAGGCCACCTCGAGCGCGTCCTCTACCGGGCGCTGCACGAACTCGAGGCGATGAAAGACCGGCGCAACGGGAAAGCGGCACCGCTGGCACGGGTAGAGGTGCATGGTGACTCGGCAGAATAAACCCTAAAAAAACCTAAAACCCGAACCCCACAAAACCCTACATCGGAGACGTGCGGCTCGAGTAAGTTGCTGCCTGATAACGAAAAATAACGTTTCGTCGCTTATCTCCAGCACCGACTGCACACAGCTCGAGCCGTCGCTGCCTGATAAGAAAGGACGCGGCGCGGAGGGGCATGGACTCCTATCCGTTGGGTTCGGGGTCGTCCGGGTCGTAGGGCTCGAGCCAAACGGCATCGTCGTCGTCGGGTCGGACTGCGCCGCCCGTTACATTTGGCTGACCGAAGCGGCCGCTTAAACTCTGCATGATATTTGCTGCAAGGTTGCGCGCGCCGCCGGAACCTTGAATCACAACCGCTGTTTTTCCGCTACCTTGAGGCGAAATAATTACGCTGATAGACTCCTGAACGCCCGTCGGAACACCAAAGAGATCAATCTGTGAAGACTGCGCTGCTAGGAAACCACCGGCTCGGTCGCTATCTGAGATAATCCAGCCCTTAGAGCGCCGTAAGGGTTCAGCCGTTGAGATGGTGCGAACGACCTGGGCATATACAGCGTCCGCTTCAGCTTGATAGACCACTTCGGGCGAGCGGGTTACGCTTGGCGCGCACGCCGCAAGAATCAGCGAAATCACCGCGACAGACAGAAGCAAGGCATGTTTACGCATAAGACAAACCTCCTGAGTTTGTCTCTGAAGCTTAAGAAACCGAGCAAAGTGGAGAAGTAAAGTATCCGTCATTTTCGGTGGCAGGTCAAAGCACTCCACTACGCCAAAACTCGACGCCTACGTATTCAATATCTAAAGTCTCACGAACGTATTGCAACCCGCGTGCATCGAAAAAGGTTATCAGATCGGGCTGGCCCGAGTCTTGCGCCTCACCTAAAATACGTTTAGCTTCAGCTCACTTTAGTTAGGAACGCGTGAAACTCGCTACGAACACCTTTACATAATTGCAGTTATGTGTAACTCCGCTACTACCTAGCGCACTCAGTAGCGCCGCACGGCTATCACATATGATAGCTATCTATTCCGCTACTCACTCAGTAGCGACGTGCTAGGGTTGCCCTCAAATGTCGGCAGACTCTGAAAAGCTCACCACCGCCCGCGAAACAGCGAGCGCGTTAGGACTCGGCGCTGCCATGCTGCGGCGCTACGCCTCGACGTACGAAGCGGTCAGCGGCGACGCGATAACCGTACATCGCCGGGACGGTCGGCTGTTCACCGAAACGCAGGTGCAGGTGTTGACGGCGGCGCGGTCGCTCGTGATGTTGACAAATGTTGACGTTGAAACGGCGGTTAGGGGAGCCCTCGACAAACCACAAGGGGCCGCGCCGGTTGCCCTGGCGCAGAGTAGCGCACTCGGTAGTGAGGTGCTAATAAAGGCGCTCACCGACGCCCAGAGAGAAGCAAACGCGCCGCTACTCGGTGAGCTGCGGAGTATCCGGGAAAGTCTCGAGCGTTTAGAGCGTACCCAGTTGGTAGAGCCTGAGACCGCCGCGCAAGTTGCCCAGCTCGACAAGCTCGAGGCACCAGCGAGAGAGACCGCGCAGACGAGCAAGAACGGGCCGGTCGTCCGGCTGGCGCTGTGGCTCGAGGGGTTGTTGCGGCGGTAGATTGTCGCAATGTTTGACGGAGCCGTACAGGTCGGGTCGGTTGCTACAGGTTAAAACTCTTTAACCCTCTCCGCCTAAGTCATGGGGTTATGGGCAAAAGACAACCCCGACATAACCTAGGTTAAGAGTTCGTGCGTCAGTGCTGCATTTTCAGAGGCTGTACTTTCGAGGTCTGCCCCTGACTTTTTCTGTAGTAGCAAAGTGATGCTAACAGTAAAATAGCTGTTGCAAGAGTTATGCTAACGTAGGTGTATGAGATGGACACTGAAAGACTACCTGACCGAGCACAATCTGACGCCCTACCAGCTCGCCAAAGTCACCGGCCTGAGCGTGAACACGGTCTATCCCCTTGCCCGTGGCGAGGCTAAAGGCATACAGCTCGAGACGCTTCAGACGGTGCTCGACGCGCTCGACGAACTGACCGGGGAACAAGTAGACGTTACCGATCTGCTCGAGCGCAGTCAAAAGCCCCTAGACCTAGCTGAAGCGGGTTTAGAGGACTACGCCGCCGCGCTCGCAGAGATCGACGCCGACGTACCACCTGAAGAACTGGCAGCCTGGAATGAAGCCTTCGAGCAGGCGTCACGTCCTCACCGATGAACCCGCAACCGTATCGGCGGGGTGACGTTATCCGGGTCAACCTAAACCCCGTCGTCGGCAGCGAACAGGCCAACACACGCCCCTGTATCGTTATAAGCGAACCGGATACCGCCCGGTCGTCAGGGGCGCGGCTGCTCTACGTCATTGTGCCGCTGACCCGTTCGGGGTCGCTTAGAGGTGCCACAGCACCGAGAATAGAGCAGCGTCCGGGCGGGCTGCCGTCAGATAGTACGGCGCTTTGTTTGCACGTTCGCAGTATCGACCCCGAGCGGGTGCTGGGCTACGTCGGCAGTCTCGAGGCGAGTGAGTACGAACCCGTCAGCCGGGGGCTGGGCGTGCTGCTGGGGTTTGAGTGATGGGGCGCTACCGGGTGAGTAGCGGAGTAGCGGGCGCATAGTGGGGCGGCGTCCTAAAGATGTGCCAAAAGGCGCACCACTAGGCGTAAAACGTCTGACAGAGAACCAGTACATTCTGCTCTCTAGTATCTTGATTCGAGCCTATAAACATCCTGGAGACAAACGGATACGTTTATGGCGAGAGTACCCGGTCGTGTGGAGTCCTAAAGAAATGTTAGGACGCTCACCAACGAAAAACGAGGCGGCTGCGTTATCTCGGCGGCTGGCGGCTGTCGTTGAGCATGGGCTTGTAGAAAAGCACGGGCGTATGGTCAGCGTCACGAGTTATGGGAAGATAATGTTACGGGTTTACTCGCTCGAGTGTGAAGCCCAGTCCCAAGACAGCCGTGCTTTTCGCTTGATACGGATGATTGTTGATAGACACGAGGCAGCGAGCAATATAGAGGCTATCCAGAAGACAATGAATATAGCGCGTACCCAAGGCCGATCTGACCTGCTGACAGCGAAACGCGGAACACTGCCCGATCTCTACAGAGAAGAGATTAAAAAACTCAATGAGCTTAGCCGAGAGATAGACCATGAGCTAATTACACACGTAAAAAACAAATAAGGCCAACTTTCCCGTAAAAGTTGGCTTTTTTAGCGACTAGCACGTAACATCTATTGCATTAAGAAATGGACGGTAGTAATATGTAAGCGTGTGGGGCCAACGATACATACCAACCATGTTTCGAGGTAAACTGCACACGTTAGCAAACCCTGCGCTAGTGGATTCGTCCAGGTGCAAAAAGGAGTCAAGCAAAAAAAGTGAAAGTGAGCGCCGTCCGCCAAGACATAAAAAGCGCTCACTTTCTCCCGATATTTCGCCCTCTCACTCGTCACAAGCAAAAGGAACCCTGTGTACCGAAACGTACCTATCAGAGCTTACCGGGTCTTATCAGACCTAAGCAGCTCTATCCGTACTATAACGGCTGGCATACTGTTTGACTACATACTGCTACTACTATTCCTATACAAAGCAGTAACAAGCAGTCAACTTCACCGGTGAACTTTTAGCTAATGCGAGACCCCGCTCGAGTGACACGAGCACGAGGTCCGTATGCAAACAGAGAAAGACGCTTACAGCAAAAAAGAAGCTGCTAGCCGCTTAGGACTAGGCGCGATGACGCTGCACCGGCTAACAAAAGACGGCACCATCCGAACCGTTAAAGCTGGGGGGCGCGTCCTCATCCCCCGCACCGAGCTCGAGCGGTTTCTGACGCCGACCGATCAGGCGGCAGCTTAATGAAAAAGTCCCAGACCGGGCGGGCTGAGACAGGGGGGGCAGTGCGGGCAAGCACTACATTTATTGTAGCACCTTGCACCGTCCTCAGCCCCCATATGGCGGCGACGGTGCAGCATGTCCGCTAGTGCCGACTACGCCAAACAGATCAATCGCCTTCACAAAAAGTCGGTAAGACACGCCCAGCAAGCCGTGCTAAATGCTAGAGCTGCGGGCGAACTGCTGAACCTTGCCAAGCAAAGTATGCCGCACGGCACTTGGATACCTTGGTTGGAAGTCAACTTCTCGGGAACTCCAAGGGCCGCACGAAACTACATGAAAATCGCAACAATGTGGCCCCATATTCTCGGCAAAACGGAAACGGTTGCCGATTTGACGGTTAGAGAAGCCTTGAGACTAGCCCGTTATGGACAAGAGGGGCGCGCATGAGCGCCCCCACTAATCCCCTCGAGACAGCCATCGACCGCGCCGATCTGCGCGACCTGGTAGCGGAGCACTACCCCGACGCCGGGGTAAACCCGAACCTTTACAAGCAACGTATCCGGGCCGTCTGGCGTGAAGGTGACGGCGATAACGTCAGCCTGAAAGAAAAGACCGCGCACGACTTCGTGAGCGGCGAGACCTGGAACGCCTGGACGTTTTTAACCGACGTTGCGGGGTACAGCAAAGCGGAGGCGGCCGCTTGCCTGCTACGCCGCGCCGGACTCGACGACACGCCTCAAGGGAAACGCAAAGCGGCGCGGCGGGTCGCTGCCGACAAACGCCGAGACGACCACGCCGAGAGGGTAAAGGCCCGCGTGCAAGCGGAGGCGCTGGCAGTACAGCGGACAGCCCCCACAGAGGGCGTCAGCGCGTATCTGGCGCGCAAGGGCGTAGCGGAGCTGTTCGGGTCGCACCGGGTCGCACCGGCGAAACTGGCGAGCGGTGAGACCGTCCCCGGACTCGTTTACAGCGCCGACGACACCGGCCCGTTTATTCAGCTCGTGCTGAGAGACCTCGACGGGTCGATCTGCGGATTTCAGCGGATTTACGACGGCGAGCGCGGTAAGCGTTTCGTGTTCGGCACCAAACCGACCGGCGCGTTTGTCCTGCTCGAGCCCAAAGGCAAGCCGCTACCCCGGACGACCGGAGCACTGGAGAACCTCGAGGTGAGCATCTGCGAAGGGTTTGCGACGGGCGCGAGCGTGTGCATGGCGCGACCCCGTACCGTGATGTTGTGCGCGCTGTCAGCGGGCAACCTGGCACCCGTTACGGCGGCACTGCGTCAGGTCTACGGCTACACCTACCGCGCCAAAGCAGGCCCGCTTGCGGCTTACTCGACCCAGTACGCCGTAGACCTGACGATCTGGGGCGACCTCGACGAATCCACAACGGGACAACAGGCCGCGCACCTAGCGGCGCTCGAGTCAGGCTGTTACGTCCGGCTGCCTAAGTTTCGGAAGGGCTGCGGCGACTTTAACGACCTTCACGCGGCCCGTGATCTGGAGGCCGTCCGGCGTACCCGGAAGGTCACACCGGACGCGGCGCTGGCGTTTGCGAAAGAACTGAGCAAGCAAAAGCTGAGCCCGGACAAGCACCTCGCACCCATTGCGCTACCGAGTAGCGGCGGCGCGCTTATCGTGCGAGCACCGCAAGAGACGGGCAAAACGCACCGGCTGGCGGAGCTGCTGAGCAATTCAGGGTTGCGCGTCTTGGTGGTGACGCACCGCGAATCACTCGCCAAGAATCTGGCGGCGCGGCTGCGTTTCGAGTGTTATCAGGACTACCCCGCGCACATGCTGCGCGACATCCCCCGGCTCGTGATCTGTTTCGACTCGCTGCAAAAGTTAGCGATAGGCGGCGCGCTGCCGGGGTACGACGTGCTCGTGCTCGACGAATCCGAACAGGTTTTACAGCACACGACCGGGCGGCATATCAAGCGCAAGCTGCAAAACTTCGCCGCGCTCGAGCATTATCTCAAGACGGCCCCGCGTATCATCTGCGCCGACGCCGACGCCGGACGCCTCACCGCCGACACGCTGAAGCGTTTTAATCCTGAGCGCGTCATCACCTGGCAGCGACACGACCACCACATCGCGGCGGGTCGTCGGCTGCGGTTCACCCACGACCGGGACGACGTGCTCGATGCCCTCGAGGGAGAAACCCGACCCATTTTCTACGCGACCGACTCACAGCGACATGCGAGAGACCTCGACGCCTATCTAAACGACCCGGCAGTTTTGCGAATCGACTCCGAAACGGCGACCACCGACGCGGCAAAAGCCTACATAGCGAACCCGAACGAACAGGCGAGCCACCACCACCGGATAGTTGCAAGCCCGTCGGTACAGACCGGACTTAGCGACGACTCCGAACACTGGCAGCACGTCATGGGCAGCTTTACCGGACACACGAGCACGCCCCAAGACGCGATGCAAGCCCTTATGCGAGCGCGGCGGGTCGGTGAGTTGACCGTCTACGCGGCACGCGGGCGGGGTGAGGCTGTGAGCGTACAAGACGCCCTCGAGGGGGCGGCAGCGGTCGGCGACTTCGAGGGCGCGGCGCTGGGGCAGGACTACGGCGACACGAACCCGAACTATGAACGGTTGCGCGCTGAGGTAGAGGCGCAACGTTCACGACGACAGGCCGGTTACAAAAAGCAGCTCGTGCTGAAAGCGGCGAAGTTGGGTTACACCATCGCTTACGACATAGCCCGCAACATCGGACCGGACGACCTGGAACGCCGCGACGGGCGGCGCAAAGACCTGAAGGAAAAGGGGCTCGAGCGTTACGTCAACGACCGGGTAAACGCCGAACGTATCGACGCGGCCCGCGCCGAGCAGCTCGACGACAAGTATTCACGGACGCAAGCCGAGCACTTCGCCCTCGAGCAATACCAGCTAAGGGCGTTTTACGCGCTGCCGGACGACGTACCGAACCCCGAACTAAAGCACATGCTGCGCGTAGACGATTACAAAAGTCTGCGCGATAAGGTCATGAGGTACGAAAACTTTATAGAACCGCGTGAGGTTGCCGAGGCCCGCGCCCGTGGCGATCTCGACGTAGGCGTGCTGAAGGGTGACGCTAAGGCCCACCTGCTACGGCACGACTACGGGCGGCAGTTGGGTAAGGTCGTCGGGCTCGACGCCGAAACGGAGGCCCACGCCGAGACTTGGCAGCGTCAGACCGAACGCCTCGAGGCGGAGCTGCGGACACTCAAGGCTGAAGCGGAGAACACCCAGACCCGGCGCAAGGGTGAGCTAGACCGGCAGGTAAAAAGACTCGAGACCGAGCTGGCAGCCCACAAACTTAAAACTTTCGGCGCTTACAATTTCGCCAGCGAAACAGTTAGGGCGTTTGTCGGGTGGTGTGTCAAACACTACCGGGCGCTGCACCACGCGGGGCTCGTGACTGCCTCCCTGGACAACCTCAAGGCTAAACCCCTTGAGACCATCGGGGACTCTCTGCGGCGCGCCGGACTCGACCACAACGACGACGGAAAAAGAGGCGCTGAAA
>MWWF01000283.1_pt1 | contig 10377 bp, 7 predicted proteins | sample 1047351 | NCBI WGS metagenome assembly MWWF01 (sample SAMN06349970, study PRJNA376086) | soil metagenome | isolation source: MGM-3 sample Antarctic (ecotone) soil | place: Antarctica
ATCATTCTCTGCTTCAAAGGCGCCTTCGTTTGCAGGCGAACGGTGATGCTCGGCAAACGTCCAGTTATTGTCAACATCTGTAAAAGATTTTGCCTGCAAATACAATGCAGGTATATTAAAAGGCAATCCACCTACGCCATTCATATCATAGGTTTCAATACCGCCTCCTCTTGTATCATCTATCAGTGCATACGTTGCTGCGCCGGGAACATAAATCTCTGATGTTGGATGACTGCTTGTTAACAGGTATCCGGAGTTAGGGTCGTTACCACTTATTTGTTTTGTTTTGATAGTCTGTGTACCGGCAAATCTTGTTTGCACCGTAGCACTAACTGAAGCTGGCTGAGGATTATTATTAGTTTCATCTACATGCTTAATGATTTTGTCAACCAATAATATTTTACCATTCACTGCATCCACATATATCCATGCCCTGCTGATAGGTTCTGCTGCATAGATGTTGAACTTATAAGCAAGTTTTACTTCGGGGATGCCTTTTTTATTAAAGTCTTTGATAATTACCAATTCACCTTTTGGTAAATATTCTTTCAATTCTTTTTGCAGTTCCGCTTTTATTGCAGGATTGTTTTTATTTTTTTCAATTAAATCACGGGCTTCTTCCCAGGCATATTTTTTTGCACCAATTCTATTCTTTGCTTTTGATAATGCGGTTTCTATGCTAAGTAGTGGCTGTGTGGGCAAATTTGATGATATATTATACCATGCACCATTATAAAATTGAACAACGCCGTTTTTAATAAATGCTTTATACCATGCATGTTCAACTTTTACGCCTTTATAATATTGCTGGTATTCTGCCACTTCAAAGTTGGTGGTAAGCCTTGTTGTTTTTAAAGGCATCAAGTAATCAATACCCTGGCGTATATCAAGGTAATTTGATAAGGCATATTCTGTCTGCGCTTTTGGATAAGAATTATTTTTTTCAAGAACGATAAGAGAAGGAGTTTGTCGTTCTTCCGACATGAGAACATCATTTACTTTGGAATCATTCAGAATAGCTTCCCGAATTTTTTCCACTTGTTCTTTTGTTCTTTGTGCATTTGCGTTGTTTAATAGGAAAATAAAAGACAGCAGCAAGCATAGCCTGCCAGAGGATAGAATTTGATTCATTTGGTTTATTTTAAAAGGTTTAAAAACAACACCATTAGTTTCCAGGTAGGAGATTATTCTAAAAAAATCTTCACATACATACTGAACTTGGTTTTTGCAAAGGATTTGGGCATTTAGGATTTGAGTTTTTCTGGCAGACATTAAACAAAGACTTTGCCAATTCTTAATGAAATGCTAAAACCCTAATTTTTTTAATTACGTAGGATTAAATAAAATGGATTCACTAAATAAAAAAATCCCCTCATCACTGAAGGGATTTCCAATATTCTAAAAATAAAATTATGCTTTCGATTCTTCCGTTACACTGTTCTGTAAATGGAAGATCAGTTTTCCAGCCTCTTTATCAAGATCCGCTTGCAATACATCGCCGGCTTTAATGTTCATGTTCAAAATTTCTTCTGCCAATGGGTCCTCCAGATATTTTTGAATGGCCCTGTGTAATGGTCTTGCACCAAATTGCTGGTCGTAACCTTTGTCTGCAATAAAGTTTTTTGCATCTGCTGTCAACTCCAGGCTGAATCCAAGATTTGCCAAACGCTTCATTACACCTTTCATCAAAATATCAATGATCTCGAAAATGTTTTCTTTGCTCAGTGAATTGAAAATAATCACATCATCAATACGATTTAAAAATTCAGGTGAGAAGGTTCGCTTCAATGCTTTTTCAATAACAGCTTTATTGTTTTCATCTGAGTTTTGAGAACGGGATGCTGTTGCAAAACCAACACCTTCTCCAAAATCTTTTAACTGCCTGGCTCCAATGTTAGAGGTCATTATGATAGTGCTGTTTTTGAAATCAACTTTTCTTCCAAGTCCATCTGTCAATTGTCCATCATCCAAAACCTGTAATAAAATATTGTAAATATCCGGATGTGCTTTTTCAATTTCATCCAATAAAATAACACTGTAAGGCTTGCGGCGAACTCTTTCTGTCAATTGTCCGCCTTCTTCATAACCAACATAACCCGGAGGTGCGCCAATCAATCTTGACACGGTAAATTTTTCCATGTATTCACTCATGTCAATCCTTATCAAAGCGTCTTCGCTGTCAAACATGTGGCGTGCCAACGCTCTTGCCAACTCTGTTTTACCAACACCGGTGGGACCTAAAAATATAAATGTACCAATTGGTTTTTTCGGGTCTTTCAAACCAACACGGTTGCGTTGAATTGCTTTCACCACTTTTGAAATAGCTTCATCCTGCCCAACAACCATTGCTTTCATTTCATCACCCATCTTACGCAGCTTTTGTGTTTCTGCTTCCACCATCCGCTTTACTGGAATACCGGTCATCATACTAATAACTTCAGCAATTTGCTCTTCACCAATTGGATAACGTTTGTGCTTACTTTCTTCTTCCCATTCTGCTTTTGCTTTTTCCAAATCTTCTCCCAAACGTTTTTCGTTATCACGAAGCGCTGCTGCTTCTTCAAACTTCTGGCTTTTTACTACCCTGTTTTTTTCAACTTTTATATCTTCTATTTTCTTTTCAAGCTCTAAAATATTTTCGGGAACATTGATGTTTTTCAAATGCACTCTTGCTCCTACTTCATCCATCACGTCAATTGCTTTATCCGGCAATAAGCGGTCTGTAATATAGCGGTCACTTAGTTTTACGCATGCATCAATTGCTTCCTGGTCGTAAACAACATTATGGTAATCTTCGTATTTGGATTTTATATTGTCCAATATCTGTATGGTGTCTTCAACACTTGGCGGTTCAATCATTACTTTTTGAAAACGACGGTCTAATGCTCCGTCTTTTTCAATGTACATTCTGTATTCATCCAAAGTAGAAGCGCCAATGCATTGCAGTTCGCCACGGGCCAATGCGGGTTTAAAAATATTTGATGCATCCAATGAACCGCTTGCCCCACCTGCGCCAACTATTGTATGAATTTCATCAATGAATAATATCACATCCCGGTTTTTTTCCAACTCGTTCATGATTGCCTTCATTCTTTCTTCAAACTGTCCACGGTATTTTGTACCGGCAACAAGAGCAGCAAGATCAAGAGAAATAACTCTTTTATCAAACAACACTCTTGAAACTTTTCTTTGAACAATCCTCAATGCCAAACCTTCAACAATAGCCGTTTTACCAACACCAGGTTCGCCAATTAAAATTGGATTGTTCTTTTTTCGGCGGGAAAGAATTTGAGACACTCTTTCAATTTCTTTTTCACGACCAACAATGGGGTCAAGCGTTCCTGTTTCAGCAAGCTTGGTAATGTCTCTGCCAAAATTATCTAACACTGGCGTTTTACTTTTTGCTGCACCGGCTTGTCTTGATTTTGATGATTGAGCATATTTTTTTTCTTCATCAAAATCATCATCATTCTCATCCTGGTATTCGGCACGAGGGTCATTTGATTTCATAACCCCAAGTTCCTGTCTGAATAAATCGTAGTCCACGTCAAATTGATTTAAGATTTGAGTTGCAATATTTTCTTTGTTTTTTAAAATAGAAAGCATCAGGTGTTCGGTTTCCACTGTAGGACTTTTTAAAGCCTTTGCTTCTAAAACCGTTACACGAATTACTTTCTCTGCCTGCTTCGTTAATGGCAGGCTGTTGATATTTGCAATATTTTTACCGGTCTTATCTTTTACTGCCAGTTCAATTTCTTTTCTTAATTCATAGAGATCAACATTAAAGCTCTTCAAAATTCGAACAGCAGTATTGTCTCCTTCTCTAATCAGTCCCAGCAATAAATGTTCTGTCCCTATAAAGTCATTGCCTAACCGCAGCGCCTCTTCCCTGCTGAAGGAAATGATTTCTTTTACTTGTGAGGAGAAGTTATTATCCATTTTAATTGGGTATGCTTTATACAATAATAAAAAATATTTTCGAGCTATTGTAAGACGTCAACTCTAAGTCTTACTTTAGTCCTTATGCAAGTCAAAACTGATACCAAAGAGAAATTTCATGTCATACGGGTGGAAACCCCTGAATTGTCTGTTAATATGGCAGCAGAATTGAAAAGCCAATTACAAGAACTAATTAAAGATACTACAAAGAACATTGTGCTGAATTTAAGCAGTGTTAAGAAAATAGATGAAGAAGCCGCTGAAGTTTTGGTAAGAACACAACAAAAATTTTACGAACAAAATGCCTCTTTCGTTATCTGCGAATTAACTAACGAAGTAGAAAGTTTTTTAGATGACAAAGAATTGTTAGAGCTGATGAATGTAACACCCACCGAAAGCGAAGCTTACGATATTGTGCAAATGGAAGAAATAGAAAGGGAATTATTGGGCGATGATTTTGAAGAAGAAAAATAATTTTTTTATTTAGCGGCAATGCTATTATCATCTTCTGTTGTGTCACTCACTTTTACGTTCGGTAATTCTATTGAACAAAAGTTTGAACCACGAAGTCACCAAGTTCCAAAAAGCCTTCGTGTTTCTTTGTGCCTTCCTGCCTTTGTAGTTCAAAAAAATATAAGAAGATTAATTTTTTGTCAAATCCTTTTGCTTTTATAAATTAAAAATCTGCATCAAAACTTCCACTTATTTGAAATAGAAAAGACTAATAAATAAATTTGTTTTGATGCACAGCACAACTTATCAACTTAATCAACTATTCAACCAGTCAACCTAATTTTGCCCGCATGTTATCTGTAACCATACTGGGAAATAATTCAGCTGTCCCGGCTTTCAACCGCCACCCTACAAGCCAGGTCGTATCTCACGATGGTAATAATTATTTGGTTGATTGTGGCGAAGGCACACAAATTCAAATGATCAAGTACAAGATCAGGAGAGGAAAAATTTCTCACATCTTTATTTCTCATTTGCATGGTGATCATTATTTTGGATTGGTTGGTTTGCTTAATACGTTCAATCTTTTAAATCATAAACAGGAACTGCATGTTTATGGCCCGGCATCATTACAGCAAATTATTGAAATACAATTAAAAGTTGCTGACACTAAACTTTGTTATGATGTGCATTTTCATTTACTGAACCAACCCGCAATTTTAGTTGATAATGAAAAAATAAAGATCACAGCTTTTCCAACTACTCACAGAATAGAATGTTATGGATTTTTATTTGAAGAAAAAGAAGGAAAGAGAAAATTATTAATTGACAAGGTTCGCAAAATGGAAATACCGCTTTCATTTTACTGGAGCCTGCAAGCTGGCTTAGACTACATCACACCAAAAGGAAAAATAATTAAAAATGATACGGTAACGGCTGCTCCTGAAAAAGGAAAAAAATATGCTTTCTGTGCAGACACAAAATACGACGAGAACATCATCCAATATATTTATAATGCCGACATGATCTATCATGAAACCACTTACCTTGATAACATGAAGGACAAGGCTCACGAACGTTTTCACTGCACTACCAAACAGGCTGCAGAAATTGCAAAAAAAGCGATGGTAAAAAAATTATTGATCGGACATTTTAGTTCCAAATACGCAACGTTGGAACAATTTGAAATGGAAGCAAGAGAAGTTTTTGCTAATACAGAGTTGGCGATTGAAGGAAGCACTTATGAGATTCATTAACTTAATTAGGAAACAACCATTTGTAAAATAAAGGAAGTTCTGCTCTCCACGTTTGCTCATTGTGTTTTCCTTCTGCCCGTATCACAGTCTTCATTTTAGCTTTTGAATGCTTTTCCATTTGACCAAACACATTCAGCATATCGGGAACCATGCTTTCACTTTCCAATTGACCCCCATAGAAATAAATTTTTCCTTTAACTTTTTTTGCTTTTTTAGGATCAATATTTTTTAATTGCGGAGTGATCCAAAATGCAGGAGAAAAAACACCGGCACCGCCAAACACTTTCGGGTATTTTAAAATGGCATAGAAAGAAATTAATCCACCCATGGAACTGCCTGCAATAAAAGTATTTTCTTTATCTTTTTTAGTGTGGTAATGTTTATCAATAAATGGCTTTAGCGTTTTTGCAAGAAAATCTACATACTGATCCCCTTCTCCCTTTCCATGTTTTTCCATATCGTAAGGCGAATATTCATTCAATCTTTTATCAGCGCCATTATCAATAGCAACAACAATTATTTCTGTGTGTTGCAAGGCTAATGTATCCAATGCTTCGTCAACGCCCCATTCGCCATAACCGGAAGTGGCATCATCAAAAACATTTTGTCCATCGTGCATGTACAATACAGGATATTTTTTCTTAGATGCGGAATAATTATCGGGCAAATAAATCCAGATTCTTCTATAACGATTCAATTGTGGAATAAAAAAAGCGGTATCAATAACATGAACATTTTTGGTAGCAGTGCTTATTCTTTGTTTTTTAGGAAAATGATTTGCCCAGTGTGTAATATCAGAATTAATGGTTTGATTTTCTTCTACAACAACTCTCCTGTTCTCTTTAGGAAAGCCTCCATCCAAAGATTCAACTTTGTCCCAACTTCCTTGCGTGAACTTATATTCATACACCCCTTTTGGAAGTTCAATTGTTACACTAAGCTTTCCATCATTTTGTTTAAGTGCATATTTTTCATCCTTTGGATTCCAGTTGTTGAAAGAACCGGCGATATAAATTTTATCGCCTGATTTATTGTAAGAAGGCAGCTTGTCAATGATGAAAGTAATTTTGAACTGGGAAAATACAAGGCAGTGGAAAAAAAGGAATGCAAAAGTGAAAAGATTTTTTTTCATTTTCTTATTTCAATGTGGGAAGATATTCTTTTACCTGCTTCATTATGCCTTCGCTTAATGGAACAAGTGGAAGGCGCAAATGATTTTGAATGATTCCCAATTCAGCTAAAAATGCTTTTACACCGGCAGGATTGTTTTCTGCAAACAAAATATCATATCCCTGAAGCAAAATATTATTGAACCTTCTTGCGGTGTCAAAATCATCTTCCAAAGCTGCGGCCACCATAGCAGAAAAATCTTTTGGAAAACAGTTTGCTGCAACACTAATAACACCACGCATACCACAGGCAATTTGTGCCAACCCCAAATTATCATCACCACTCACCACCAAAAAATCCTGTGGTTTGTCGCGAAGAATTTGCATGCACTGGTTCATATTGCCGCTTGCTTCTTTAATGCCATTTATATTGCTGAAATCATTGGCTAAGCGAATAGTTGTTGATGCCGCAATATTGCTTCCTGTTCTTCCCGGAACATTGTATAAAATAATAGGCTTTGCAGTTGCTGATGCCAATGCTTTATAATGCTGGTAAATGCCTTCCTGCGAAGGCTTGTTATAGTAAGGACTTGCAGATAAAATGGCTGCACTATTTTCTAATGGAAAACTTTCAATGTCTTTAATAACTGATGCGGTATCGTTGCCGCCAATGCCAACAACAACCGGCACTCTTGATGCTATATTTGTAAATGTGGCTTTTATAATATCTATCTTTTCTTCTTTTGATAAAGTTGGTGTTTCTCCCGTTGTGCCTAACGTTACAACATAATTCACACCTTCTTCTATTACAAAGTCAACAAGTTTTTTAAGACTATCAAAGTCAACACTTTTATCTTCTTTAAATGGCGTTACCAATGCTACACCGGTTCCTTTTAATAAATCTCTTATTGACATAAATAAGCTTAAAGTTTATAGTTCGAAGTTGGTAGTTATTTTATCCGAACATTTTTTTACTTTATAAATTTCGGTTAGATCGTGGTTTCTTTTCTATTTTCTCACACTTCATCATTCATCTGTTCCTTGTTCATCTGTTCTTCTACTCCTTTTTCCACTTCTTCTTCCCAAAAGCCCATCCTTCCAAATTTTTCAATCCGGTTAATAATTCGTTCTTCTGCAGCAATTGGTTTCAATTCTTCCAACACCTTCAACAAATGTTGTTTCAAAATCTGAGCTGCTTCGGCATAATCCCAATGAGCGCCACCTGCCGGTTCGGGAATAATTTCATCAACCAAACCAAAACTCTTCATATGGTCTGCTGTCAATTTTAATTGTTCAGCAGCCACTTCTTTTTTATCCCAGCTTCGCCATAAAATAGATGAACAACTTTCGGGAGAGATAACAGTGTACCATGTATTTTCCATCATGTAAACACGGTCGCCAACACCAATACCCAATGCACCGCCTGATGCACCTTCGCCAATGATAACAACAATCACCGGCACTTTCAGTCGGATCATTTCGTAAACATTTCTTGCAATGGCTTCACCTTGTCCACGTTCCTCTGCTTCCAAACCGGGATAGGCGCCAGGTGTATCAATCAATGTAATAATTGGCTTGTTGAATTTTTCTGCCAGCCGCATTAACCGCAATGCTTTTCTATAACCTTCGGGATTAGCCATACCAAAATTCCGAAACTGCCTTGTCTTGGTATTAATGCCTTTCTGCTGGCCAATCATCATTACAGTCTGTCCGTCTAATTGTGCAAATCCACCAATCATTGCCTTATCATCTTTTACATTCCTGTCTCCAAACATCTCCACAAAATTGGTGGTCATGTTTTGAATGTATTTCAATGTATAAGGTCTGTCCGGATGACGGCTCAACTGAACTTTTTGCCAGCTTGTAAGATGAGAAGTGATATCTCTTCTGCGCTCTAATATTTGCGCATCCAATTTTAAAATAGCATCGGAATAATCTATTTTTTTATGTTCCTGGGCATGGCGAAGTTTTTCTATTTCATCAACCAGGTCTTTAATAGGCTTTTCAAAATCGAGGAACTGTCTGTTTGCATTTGATGGCATAGGCAATTTTAGATTGGCGGTAAAATTAGGGAATTTGAAGTTTGAGGTTTGAAGTTTGGTTTTTGTTAATAGTGATGTGATTAACTCTTATGAACAAGACATAAAAAAGCCTCGAAATTATTCAAGGCTCTTGCGGACCGGACGGGTCTAATTTCACTTCTACGCATTTCTTCACTATACTCTTAAATGCAGTAATATCAATACTTTCAGCGTTTTTATGATGCAAACGAGTGCATAAAAAAGTAGCTAAATGTGGATAATGTTTACCCCATTGTTTACCCCGTTTTGCACTTAAATGCTTATCTTTATTCAACATTAAAACTGCTCGTAATGCCATCTGTTTCAATTATTTATCGTAAGGATAAAGTGAATAAAAAAGGTGCATCACCTGTTCACTTACGCATCATTAAAGATAGAAAAATTAGTTACATCTCAACCGGTATTTTATTACCTGAAGATATGTGGGATGATGAAAAAAACAGGGTTAAGTCTAAGCATAAAAATAGTGCTCGTTTCAACTCCTTTATAGCAAACAAGTTTGCTGAATTACAAGACCAGGTATTTGAGCATGAAACAGTTTCAAAATCCACAACCACCCGGCAGCTAAGAGATAAAGTATATGGCAAAAAAGCCGTGCCTTTTTTTCCTTTTGCTGACGAAGCAGTTACAGCCTATAAAGCAGAAGGTAAAATCAGTACTCACATTACACACAAAGCCACCATCCATACATTGAGGGATTATGTACAAAGTGAAAATCTGATGTTCCAAGATATTACACCGGAATTTTTAGCAAAGTATGAAAGGTATTTAAAGGGTACAATCAAAATCAAAACAAACACCATTCACAAGCACTTAAAGTTTTTTAGAAAGCTGTTCAACGATGCACTTCGTTTGGATATGATAGAATACCAACACAATCCTTTTCCGAAGTATAAACTTAAACTGGAAAAAACAAGCCGTCAATTTTTAGATGAAGATGAATTGAAAGCAATAGAAGATGTGCAAACAGTTCCAGGCGAAAGAATGGACCTGCATAAGAAGATGTTCATCTTTGCTTCATATACCGGTGGTTTACGAATTTCTGATGTACTGAAATTAAGATGGCAAAACTTTGATGGCTCACATATTCATATTGCCATTCACAAAACAAAATCTCAGCTTTCAATCAAATTGCCAAATAAAGCCATAGAGATAATAAACAAATTCCATAGCAAGCAAACCAAGCCAAGTGATTTTATTTTTCCAATGCTTGCTAACGGCATAGACTTAAATAACCCTCAGGTATCATATAATCAGATTTCCAGTGCAACAGCTTATGTAAACAAGAACCTTAAACTGTTAGCAGAAAAGGCAAAAATTGGCAAGCATTTATCTTTTCATATTAGCCGCCATACCTGGGCTACCCGTGCCTTAAATAAAGGTATGGGCATTGATAAAGTTTCAAAAATTATGGGTCATGCTCAAATAAGGGAAACCATGATCTATGCAAAAATTGTCAATAATTTTGAGAAGTCAATTTTTAAATTGTTGTTCACAAAAGCTTTGTTCACTGCTAACATCAAGGCTATCTTACGGGGA
>MWWF01000284.1_pt1 | contig 10368 bp, 8 predicted proteins | sample 1047351 | NCBI WGS metagenome assembly MWWF01 (sample SAMN06349970, study PRJNA376086) | soil metagenome | isolation source: MGM-3 sample Antarctic (ecotone) soil | place: Antarctica
GGGCAAACGATAGACACAAATAGCGCATGGATGGCCCAACAACTTAATAGCATCGGCGTATGGGTAAAACGCCGGGTGGCCGTAGGCGATGTGTGGCAGGAGATATGGGCTGCGCTTGATGAAGAGGCCAAACAAAGCGATATTATATTTATAACGGGGGGCCTTGGCCCTACAGCGGACGATATAACTAAACCGCTGCTTTGCGCCTACTTTGGCGGCAAGCTGGTGGTAAACGAAGCAGCCCTTGCAAATGTAAAAACCATTTTTGCAAAGTATATCAACCGCCCCTTGCTGCCCAGCAATATTAAGCAGGCTGAAGTGCCGGATATATGTACTGTTTTATTAAACAAAAGAGGGACGGCCCCCGGTATGTGGTTTGAAAAAGAAGGGAAGATATTTGTGAGCATGCCCGGTGTGCCACACGAAATGAAGGGGATGATGGAAGACTATGTTTTGCCAAGGCTGCCTTCACTTTTTAGCTTACCCACCGTGGTGCATCGCACCCTGCTGACTGCAGGTATTGGCGAATCGTTTTTAGCAGAGAGAATAAAGGACCTGGAAACAGCGCTGCCGGCATATATCAAGCTGGCCTATCTTCCCAATTATGGCATGGTGCGTCTGCGCCTTACGGGTACCGGGCCGGATGCTGCGCTTGTGACCAGCGAAGTGGAAATGTACTTTGCTGAACTGCAACAGCAGGTACAAGACGTAATGGTGATTAATGAAGACCTGAGCTTGCAAGAAGCTGTTGGAAAATTGCTCATGTCAAAAGGGCAAACGATGGCTACGGCGGAGAGTTGTACCGGCGGCTATGTAGCCCACCTGCTTACAAGCTTGCCTGGCGCATCTGCATACTTTTTGGGTTCGGTAGTTAGCTATGCCAATACTATTAAAACGGAAATACTGGGTGTTGAACAACAAACCCTTGACGCCTTTGGTGCGGTTAGCGAACCAACAGTATTGGAGATGGCAAAAGGTGTGCGGCAGACAATGCAGGCTGATTATGGACTTGCCATCAGTGGCATTATGGGACCCGGTGGCGGAACTGAGGATAAGCCTGTAGGAACAGTTTGGGTGGCCATAGCCAATGCTTCAACTGCGGTGGCGCAAAAGTTTCACTTCCGTTTTGACCGTATGAGAAACATTGACCTGACCGCTACAAATGCCCTGAACCTGCTGCGGCTGGTAATTACAGAAGCTAAGGGGTGAATGGCTTTTGTAAGTGTTGATGTTTAAAGCAGTCACAATAATTCCAGTTTGCTTCAGATGTTCTCAAGTGGCAATGCTGCTTCATTTTTTGGGGTTTACAAAGTACGAACTAATGCCCAGCGACACCACAAACAGCCCGGCAATTAATAATAAATAATCAACCCTTTGCGTTTTGGTGTACTTGTATACAAAAAGCCCGAGGAAAAAATACCTGCACCGATTGAAATAAGTAAAGCGGTTCTGTTGTTTTTCATGGTTTGGCCCGGCTAATGCACAAAAAGGTTTAGACGAATGTAAAACCTGTAACCCAAAATCGGCCCGCACCACAGGTACTAACTTTGTTATGTGCAGCAAATCGAACATCTTTGCAGCTTATGACCAGGCATTTCATGTAAGCGGCAAGAGCCGAAATCAAGGAGCAGCAGGACAGAAATATTTCCGATACAAACATTATTCTAAATTATTTACACCGTATGGCACTAGTTGATCTGATCATGCCGAAGTTGGGAGAGAGTATTATGGAAGCCACTATTCTTAAGTGGACGAAAAAAACAGGTGACAATGTGCAACAAGATGAGACCGTTTTGGAGATAGCAACAGACAAAGTTGATAGTGAAGTGCCCTCTACAGCTGAAGGTATATTAGCAGAAACGCTGTTTAAAGAAAACGATGTGGTGCCTATTGGATCTGTAATAGCACGTATAGAAACAAACGCAAGAAGCCAACCGGCAGCACCTGCCAAACAAGCACAAACTGCAGCACCGGCACCTGAGAAAGAGGAAGAACAATCTGAAGAATTGGTCCCCTTCATCCCGTCTACACAAGACAATTTTACCGGAAAAGGTTTAAATAATGGGTTCTTTTCGCCCCTGGTACTAAACATTGCAAAAAGCGAGGGAATTGCCCTTAGTGAGCTGGAGAAGATTGCAGGAACCGGAAATGAGAACAGGGTAACTAAAAAAGACATTCTTCAATATATAAATGATAAAAAAGCGGGCAAAGCTTTGGTGCCTGAACAGAAAGCTGTTGCCATACAACAAGCTGCCGCTCAACAAACTGCACCGGCACAGCAACCTGCACCCGAATGCAAACAACCCGCACCAGACCATGATGCTGCGCCAGTTGCTGCTACTGAACCTTTAGCACAAGGCAATGTAGAAATAATAGAAATGGACCGGATGCGGAAGATGATTGCCAAGCACATGGTAAACAGCAAGCATGTTAGTCCGCATGTAACCAGTTTTGCTGAGGCCGACGTAACCAATATGGTCGTATGGCGCGAAAGGGTAAAGAAGGATTTTGAAAAACGTGAAGCATCACGCATCACCTTCATGCCGCTTTTTATTGAATGCCTTACAAAGGTTATTAAACGTTTCCCCTACATCAACGCTTCTGTAGACGGTGACAATATCATTTTACGAAAGGATATAAATATTGGGATGGCCACTGCCCTACCTAATGGCAACCTGATTGTTCCTGTAATACGCAACGCAGATTATTTAAACCTGGTAGGACTTAGCAAGGCTGTGAACACACTTGCAGAATCTGCACGTACCAGCAAGTTGAAACCTGAGGACACTGCGGGAGGAACTTTTACCCTGACCAATGTAGGTACGTTCGGTAGTTTAATGGGTACCCCAATTATTAGCCAGCCGCAAGTAGCTATTTTGGCTGTAGGTGCTATTAAAAAAAGACCTGTTGTTTTAGAAACTCCTGAGGGTGATGCCATTGGTATACGCCATATGATGTACCTGTCGCTGAGCTACGATCATCGTATTGTTGACGGCAGTATAGGAGCCAGCTTTTTGACCCAGGTGGCCAAAGAGTTTGAGAACTGGGATCCTAATCGTAAGTGGTGACAGTACTTTTAAACCTTGCGACCGAAAGGTTGATCTGCCCTAAGTCGCATTCAAATCTTTATTTCAGCACTACTTTCTAAGTTGTACATTTAAAACGGTCTTTTACCGACGAAATAACGCAACATACGTGTGTACAACCTACCGTTTTTCTGCGGCCCGCAACCAGGCTCTTCTCTTTGGCAAAAGTGTTTGCCTGTTACTGCTTGTCTTTGCCAGTTTCCCCGGCGTTGCGCAAAACGATAAATTGGGCACCTGGAACATTGTCAATGTTCAGTATCATTTGAACCGTAAATGGAATGCATTTTTCGAGCACCAGCTACGGTCACAAAAAAAATTTGATGATTTTTTTTACCATGAACTGAAGTGGGGTGTGGGATATAATGTAACTGATAAGCTATCGGTATTGGTGGGTAATGGCTTTTACCGAACCTACAGCATTGGAGGAAACTTTAAATCACCAATAACCAGCAGCGAATACCGCCTTTGGCAACAAGCTGTGTTAACCAACAATATTAACCGGGTTAAGATTGAACATCGGTACCGTGCAGAACAACGTTGGTTTACAGATGGGTTTAGAAACAGGTTCCGGTATCGTGCAAACGCTATTTTTCCCCTAAACAAACCTTCTATCCAAAAAGGAGTACTCTTCGCTTCAGCGTTCAATGAGGTTTTTCTTACCGACAAATCCCCTTACTTTTTACGTAACCGCTTTTTCGCAGGAATAGGTTACCAGTTCTCAAAACCCTTTACCCTGCAAACAGGGTTTGTTCGGCAGGCTGACAACAATGGCCAGAGAATGAATGGCAAGTCCTTTATTCAAACTAGTTTGTTGTTTAACTTCCGCAATCACAATGCGGAGCGTGAACAACATCCCAGTGCCATAGATTAACGGCTCACTCCTTTATAAATATTTTGAGCCTTGCATTCTACACGGCCAACATAATCATTTGTGGACCGGTCTTCAAATTTCTATATAGCTTCTGTTGCTGCCTGCTCCGTCATTTTTTCGGGACCACTCGAGTTCGGCAAGCCATTATGCCGCTTTTTCCGCCTGGTTTTTTCCAACAGTTTTTTCTTTGCAGCTTATTGAATGAAGCAAGCATTCCATACTGCAAAAAATTACTACGATGCAAGCAACCGCTAAATGCAGTTTTACCTCCTTAAATAATAAAGATTGCATTTTCGTTAAATTAATACTTCGATGAGGCATATTATTTAAATTAGGGTTGCTATAGTGCGTGTTAAAGCAATATGCAGCATTAAACAACAGGGCTATTGTAAGAGTCATTAGCTAGAAAAACGATTTACATGAAAACACTATCAGAAACATGGTTTGCAGAAGGGTATATTGATTTTGAACTGAAGAAATATACATTGTTGGCTTACCTGCAGGAAGTGAGTAAATTTTTTAACGAGAACAAACTTTACCCTCAACTTGCTGATGTAATCTTTCATTACAACAACATTGTAGCTTTTAGAGAGAATAAAAAGTTTCTGCAGGATCATTTTCCCAAGCAACTTACAGAAGTAAACATGCAAAAACTTCAACTGGTGTATGAGCGCATGATAGAGGACGATGAGCTAATGAAAGAGCTGGAAGACATTATACATTACTCTGCCAATAAAATTAAAACAACGATACAAACCGGTGCAGAGATATACGAATTTGTGGAAGCCAAACTAAATATATCGCCTGTGGGTCTTATACCGCTGGATGTGAATGAAGGGTATCTTTTTCTGCATGATGCTCGCTACAGCGCTGTAGTAGTGTACCAGTACCGCCTTACCATTTTTGAAAAACATGATGAGAAATACCGGGGAATTCGCACCGATTATGTGCACCAGTGGCAACGCACGTTAAGCAACTCCCCCGAAAACATAAAAGGCGAACTAATACGCAGCCGTAAGGAGTTGCCTAACCCCGCAGTGTATAACATAGAAACGGAACTGCGTTTTCCCCTTGAAGAAACTTTATTGCCCATTGCTAAAAGATCGTTTGTGAAATACCTGAGTAGTTAAGGTTATAGCGGATTACTTAAGTGTGGAATGCTGGCGAGCTTAATAGCATATATTGACAGAAATTGATGACTCCGGAACCCGGGCTAAGCTGACAAGATGCTTGAAGCGAACTCCAATGTTTATAAGCTTATCTTTCTAAGGTTTTTTTTGGGACCAAGCTGTTGAATAATGATTTAACATCCTTGCGTCGCACACTTGTACTTTCGATTCAATAAGCAGCTTCTTACACCGCAGGTAGTTACCCCCAGACCTTTATGTTATGAATTCGACCTCAGGAAGAATGTTCGAAATCGGCCGAGCCTACGGCTCTACCAACGCAATTATCTATTTCTATCTGAGAAAAAGATAATCGAAAATTGTTTGGCTATTGGCTGATGGTTGATTTCTATTGCCTATTGTCTGTTGGCCATTGCCTATTGCCTATTGTCTATTGCCTGTTGCCTATTGTCTATTGCCCATAGGCTGTTGGCTATCGACTATCTACTATCGACTATTGTCTGTTGGCTATTGGCTACGGACAATTGACTATTGACTATTGACTTGCACCTATATCTTTACACCAACTTAACTAAATCCTTACATGACCACATTTTACAGGCATGGCTTTTGCCAAATAGGCCGTATGAAAAAACTTTATTTCTTTGCCACCTTGTTACTTAGCTTGGCTGTATCGTGTAACAACGCTGATCAAAATAATGACGATGATGATGATTCTCCCTCAACGGAGAGCGGGTCCTCAAAAAAAATATCGAGCCGAAACGTTAGTATTACCCCTGCCATAGCGTATTCCGATTTGTTTTTAGACAGTAATGTTGTTGCAGCTTTCCTGGATACAGTAAGCCTGGAGAAAAAAAATAAGCGCCGCATTCTTAGTTTTTACAACAACCGCAACTATCAATATGCCTGGTTTGCTTCTGATGGCTTAACAGAACAAGCACGCGGTTTCTATAGCCTTTACTCTTTTGACGCCAGCCACAATTCCGACAGTTTAATAAAGGATAAGAAGCTTCAGCTACGCATGAATAATTTGTTTGCAGCAGAAGACCTGAAAGTAAGTACCAGTGATAAATCGATACTTGACACAGAGCTTAAGCTAACGCGGTTGTTTATAGAGCATGGACTGGAGGTATATGAGGATGGGTATGTAAAACGCAAAGAAATGGAGCGTTTCGTACCTTATAGAAAAGTGGATGCATTGCAAACAGCCGATTCATTGCTGAATAAAAAACATAAGGATAATAAATACTTTGAAGACATTAATGAACCTTATGCAAAGTTGAAACAAGAGCTGGCTAAATATACACAGATTGCGAAAAAAGGGGGCTGGCCTACAATAGCTATGAGTGAGAAATCACTGAAAGCAGGTGCGGTTTCTCCATTGGTTACTACCATAAAAAGAAGGCTGCAAATTACCGGTGATCTTGCAGTTGCTGATACAACGCCAAAATTTGACTCCGCGCTGGTTGCTGCAGTAAAAAGTTTTCAGTCGCGGTACGGCTATACCCCTACAGGTGTAATTAATAAACAACTTGTAAGCGATTTGAATGTACCTGTACAAACCAAAATAAAGCAGTTACTTATCAACCTTGATCGTATGCGTTGGATGCCCTCGCTGCCAAAAGGTAAAATGATCCTGGTAAATATTCCTGAGTTTGTTTTGCATGTGCGGGAGGGGAAGAACAAAGTTTTTGACATGAACGTAGTAGTAGGAAAAGAGGGGCATACAACTATGATGTTTACCGATAACCTGAACCAGGTGGTGTTTAGCCCATATTGGAATGTGCCCACGAGTATTGTAAAAGATGAGATTGTTCCTAAAATGCAGGCCAACCCCGACTATCTGGCCGGACAAAATATGGAAGTGGTAAAAGAAGAAGGTGGACTTCCAGTGATAAGGCAACTACCCGGTCCAAAAAATTCACTGGGGAAGGTGAAGTTTCTTTTCCCGAATACCTTCAATATTTATTTTCACGACACGCCGGCAAAAAGCCTTTTTAGCAATGATAAACGTGCCTATAGCCACGGTTGTATTCGCCTGAGCGATCCGGAAAAAATGGCCGCGTACTTGCTGCAATCGCAACCGGAATGGACCCCTTCCGCCATTGACGAAGCTATGAATAGCGGTACTGAAAAAGTCGTACGCCTTAAGCAGCCTGTACCTGTGTTTATTACTTATTATACTGCCTGGGTAGATGATTCTGGTAAGCTCAATTTTAGGGATGACATTTATAGCCATGATAAAAATTTAGCTCAAAAGATGTTCACCACTGCATTGTAATGGTGGAAGGCTTTACGCTAATTGTTGGCAAAATATTCCGGTGGTTCTCAGTGGTTGTTTTATAGCCACAGAGAATCACCGGAGTTGTTACACTAAACAGTGGCGTAAAAAACTAAAGTCTAATGCTACACGTAGTTGGCGCAAGCAAACAGTCTGCATTTGAATTAAAAATTTGGCACTATTCATCCAAACCAGGCAGGTTTACACGCTTTCCATCCCTCCCATTGCACATCGTCTTCTCTTTGTTTGCTGCAAATTTGATTAACTGTTCGTATTAGCATTTTTGTTGCAGACATAAGCCTGGCCTATCCTGTTGCTTTCCCCCTATTGATGCTACATTGCAGCGCGTTTTGCACCCGTTGAAATCACAAAAATTGTTCCGGTAGATGAAAATTCAATTATGGTCGGTGGGTAAAGCACATGAAAGCCAATACAAAGTGGCCATTGAAGATTTTAGCAAACGCATCTCTAATTATTACCCGGTTGAGTGGAAGATTCTGGCCCAGGCAAAGCAGAACGTAAACAGTACGGAAGCCATAGTAAAAAAATGTGAAGCTGCCACAATATTGCAACATCTTTCTACCGATGATTACCTTGTGCTGCTGGATGAAAGAGGCAAACAACTTACTTCGCCGGAACTAGCCAAATGGCTGCAACTACGAGCAAATGAGCGTACAAGGCAATTGATCTTTCTTATTGCCGGCGCCTTTGGCGCAGATGAAAGTCTGCTAAAGCGAGCTGATTTTACCTGGTCACTTTCACCGCTTGTTTTCCCGCATCAACTCGTGCGGATTATATTGGCCGAGCAATTATACAGGGCTTGTTCCATAAACCGAAACGAAAAATACCATCATCAATAAACCCGTGCCTTTTCATGCTTAGTGTAACCCTTGTTATTGTACTGCTGACCGCCGTTATCTCCTTTACTTCTTTCAACAATCCAAAGGTGATTAACGATCTTATTTTTACCCCACCCGCCATCACTTACCAAAACCAATGGTACCGTTTTTTTTCATGCGCACTTATTCATGCCGACTTGCCGCACCTTCTATTTAACATGTGGGGACTATACATTTTTGGGGAGAACCTTGAAAAAGCCATGCAATACATTTTTCCGGGAAAAGGAAACTTCCTGTTTATTGCGCTCTACTTGTTTGCACAATTCTTTTGTCTTATACCTACCTACTTAAAGCACAAAGACAACTATGGATACCGCAGCCTTGGGGCATCTGGTGCGGTATCGGGTGTAGTGTTTGCCAGCATCATCCTCTTCCCTACTGCCAAGCTGGGCCTGCTTTTCATTCCCATTGGAATCCCCGGTTTTATTTTCGGTTTTATTTACCTGGCCATCTCGTACTATATGGCCAAACGTGGCAGTGATAACATTAACCATGAGGCGCACTTCTTTGGTGCACTTGCCGGGGTAGCTTTTTTGGTGGCAGCATGTTATGCTTTCAGCCCGTTTGATCCGGTGCAAAATTTTACCGGGCAGATACGGGAATTTCTGAACTTTTAAGTGCGACAAGTACTTGAGCAATGTTTATTATGCCTGACATAGAAGCAACTTTCCAGTAAAGCGGCGATAGGAACTGATTTGTGCCTTACACGAAAACAGCTTAGTCAAACAACGATAATTACGGAGGCACTGGCGTGCTTGCAATCTTTTTGGACCGAACAGAAGACTTTCAATTGGACAGCCGTTGCTGCCTGCCCGTCAATTTGCGGGGTCGCACTCTTGTACTGTTTTTTATGCTATTCAGCCCTTCATCATATTAAGCTTAAGTAATCGGGATTTGATTGGTGTATATAAGATGTTATCTAATGGAAACTTTGGTTCCGGCTTTTTCATCATTTTTTTTACATCGTTGCCTGTTCCGTTTACCACAAAGAACAACCAGAGAAGAAATCACAGAGAATACAAAAGAAGTGGTATAAAGCGCGGTACCAATCTGTACTCACATGATGCAATAGGGATACAAAGGCGCACTCCAATGCACCCATCGTTTGAATATAAAAATGAAAACACGAAAACGTAGTCAACAGTAAAAATTTCCACGGTAGTATTTTGGCTGCTATGCGTTGATGCCTTAATATTGCAGCCCTGTACAGCAGCCCTTTTGGTGTATCGGTGTTCATTTAAATAGTATCCATATCATATGGATCAATGCCCGGGTGGCGGAATTGGTAGACGCAGCAGACTCAAAATCTGCCGTTCGCAAGGATGTGCTGGTTCGATTCCAGTCCCGGGCACCTTACAACCTTGTATTTCTTTGTTTTACATTGATTTACAAGGGTTTTTGCTTTTCAGGAAATCGCTATTTGCCCCTTTTTCTCACTTTCTACCTCCATTTCTGGCGAACAGATTGGCGAACATTTGATTTATATTTAATTTATGAATATAAATATTTCAACTAAGCAGTCCCGTGACAATCAAAAAGTATGGTACTATTTAGAATGGGGAATCCACCGGCCAGCGGAAAACAACTGAAATTTATACATGGACAAAGCCAAAGAATCTGGTTGAGAAGAACCATAATAAAGAAGCACTGGCCATTATGGAGACAAAGCGTTCTCACATGGTATTAGCCCAACAATCTGTAAATTCTTCCTACGTTCCACAGCATGAACTGAAAGCAAATTTTTTAGAGTACTATTCAGATTATATCAAAGCAAATAGAAAAGCGGGCAATCGACATTTAGAAACAAGCCTTTCTGCCTTCAAGAAATTCCTTCTAAAGGATTTTGTATCACCTGCTGATATCACGGAAAATTTATGTGAGGGATATAGAGATTTTCTGCAAAAAAGGTAAAATGGGGAAACCCCTGCCAATTATTTTATGCGCTTTAAAAGTGTTTTGAAGGCTGCCAAAAAAGATGGATACTTCAGAAATAACCCCGCTGAGGACGTGGTTGCAAAGTCCAATAAAAACAAACAAGTAAAAGAGATTTTAACTGAAGAAGATTATCTAAAGTTGATGAATAGCATAAAAAACAGTACAAGAG
>MWWF01000285.1_pt1 | contig 10368 bp, 9 predicted proteins | sample 1047351 | NCBI WGS metagenome assembly MWWF01 (sample SAMN06349970, study PRJNA376086) | soil metagenome | isolation source: MGM-3 sample Antarctic (ecotone) soil | place: Antarctica
GGGGGGGGGGACTTGGGCCTTGGCCAATCCTATCGGCCCCAACAGTCCCAATGCGAGCAAGCAAGCGCAAAACAAACACCCAAGCTGGCTTAGGGGGGTTGAGACACGGCCAGAAATAAAAAAATAACGCTTGGGGTGGAAGTGGAGCATGAAAATAACTAGAATATTACTTTCTCTATTATGACTAATGCTTGAAGATAATAGTCCGCATTTAAAACTCTTCATAAAGAGGAAGAGGACGGGCAACCAACGGCCCAGGGGCCGGCAAAGTATTCTAGCAAATGGGCACATCTGCACGAATTCTAAGCGGGTTGTTATGACGCCAATTACGCTCAGCGATAGGGTGGTTCAACTGGACGCTATGGGGACTAACCACTGCGTCAGACGAGGGAGAAAACGGTACGAGTCCCAGCAAAGTACAACCGTCAGCAGCGGGCCAACCCGCACCGATTCCAAGATGGGGATTATAACTATTGTTATGTTAAGGGACGATTCCGTGAAAGAGCACAGCCAGCCAGCGGCTCGTTTCGCGTTTTTATCTAATTACAAGGGCACCCAAATATGCAAGCTGCATCTTTGCTGTATAAACCCAGTTCCCCTCAAGAATCGGCATAAGGTTTAAGTGTAAACATCGACTTTTACTGTCTGAACCCTAATTATAGCCCTGACAAATTGCCTGACACTACCACATATGCTTCCTCAGCACAACCAACGTTAATAGCAGACCAGCAGGCTTCTGCTACATATTTTCCTGTGTTAACAGGCGTCCGCGCCCTGGCTGCCTATACGGTGTTTGTTCACCATCAGCCCGCAGTAACGGGCAGCTTTTGGGCCTTGTTTAAAGACCAGCTATTTATCGGGGTGACCGTCTTTTTTGTTCTCAGCGGGTTTCTCATCACCCTGCGCTATTATGACCGAGTAGACTTCACGGCACGCTGGCTACTGGGCTACTTGCGAAGAAGAATCGCGCGGATTTATCCGCTATATCTTCTACTTACCTGCCTCACGTTTGTGCTCATGCAACGTTGGCCAGCCCTTTACGCAGACCCTGTCTGGCTACGCAGCATCCACTGGGACAAGCCCGTGGTAATCTTCTTGAACCTGACCTTTCTGCGTGGATTCTTCTTCAACATTCACCTGTCAGGCATTGCCCAGGGGTGGACTCTAACCGTAGAGGAGTGCTTCTATTTGGCAGCTCCTAGCTTGTTTCTGGCCTTTAGGCGCAGTAAATGGATACTGCTTGCAGCTCCGATTTTGATGGCCCTGTTTGGCACCGGCTTGGTTGTGCTGCTCAGCCCCGGGCACACATACGGCTTATTTTCTGACCAAGGGAGCATGCTATACATTACTTTTTTCGGTCGCAGCTTCGAGTTCATCTGCGGCATGGTGTTGGCCCTGCACGTTAGAAAGGCCCCCTCACTGACTGCTCATGGTATTGCCAGAACCGCGGGTGGGTTCCTATGGATAGGGGGATGCATTGGGGCGTTGATGGCGATAGGTGCCACTTTTCAAAACACACATGAGGGCGTCCCGTACCTGTTGGCCATCAACAATGTGGTGTTGCCGATAGGCGTGGCACTCTTCTTTTACGGGTTATTGTGCGAGCGCAGCTGGCTACGAACCCTGTTGGAAACGCCCTTATTGGGTGAACTCGGCAAATCCAGTTATGCGTTTTACCTCATTCATATAGGGGTGTTCAATGCCCTACTGGTTCACTTTTTGACCCCCAATCCTTACTTGCGGTTCGCGGTGCTTCTAGTGCTGGCGTGGGCTTTGTATCGCTTCATTGAGCACCCGATGCACGGATTATTAGCTGGCAGAAAGAAATTGACACTACCAGCACCTCAATCAATGCTACTGCAACATTCGCAGTAGCGCCGGAACAGCGGCGTCTGTCTGTCGCTCCAGCTTCAACAGCCGTTCATGCCAGCGGGTAGGCTTGCCCATGTAATAGAGTTTGCGGCCTTTGCGCATTTGGGCTTCCCACGCCCGATCAACGCCGAAGTAGTTGCTCAGGCCCCGGAACCGCTTGTTTTCCAGCTGCGAGTCGTAATAGAGCCGTTCCCCGGCGAAGGCGCTGCGGTGCGCGAACACGCCGGTTCCGCTGCGCAGGTAGAGCACCGTGGCGCGGCGGCCGGTAGTCGGGCAGACCATGTACCACCGGTGGCCCACGACCACGCCGGGCAAGTTGCTGGGCTGCTGCTCCAGCGCGACCCGGTAATCGTAGCGCCGCTCGCCGTTGATGGTGTAGTAAAGGCGGAAGTAGCTGCTCCCCTCTGGCTCAATGTGCGCTTCTAGGCCAATGGAGCCGCTGGGTTGCCCCCGGTTGCTCCATTGCAGCGAGCGGTTGTGCCACCCTGGCTGGAGGACGCCGATTTTACGCAGGTAGGCCAGTTCCAGGCGCTGGGTGCCTTCGCAGGTAGTGGGAAAATTGGGGTAGCGGGGCATGGAAGACAGGGGGATTTGAGGAAACCGAAATCCTTAGGGAACGACTCCGAAAACTCCGATTTTGCAGGGGTTTAAAACCGCATAATGGAAGGCAGAATGTGGCTGTATCGCTTCCATTCGCGGTTTTAGATTAGGGTTTTGCGTTGTCTATAAAAGTACGGAATTGTCCGGGTTTGTCGGGTCGTTAGCGCACTGGCCACGCGGCCGACTTTTGGGTTTGAATTATGCACGAGTGCGTGTGCCGCTGCAACTAACGGTGTGCATTGGAACGGCGCCAAGGATTTGGGCCCCCTTCCCCTTGGCAGGACGTGGCCAAAACTGTTTAGTCTGTTTAGTCGTCCTGGCGAAAGAGGAGGCAGGCCCATAATCGGCCGTACTTAACGGGCGCACCAGGTCTTTGTGCGCTATGGTGCGCCGGGCCAACGGGCGGTGCTGGATTGCGTTGGACCAGCTGTCGGCCGCGGCGATTGCGTTGACTGGCTACGGGGTGTCCTGTGTAGATAGCCTCGAACTGCGCCGTAATCGCCGTATTTTTCGGGACGGTGGTTAGCAAGCCATGTTAGGCAGCGGCCAGTACGAAGGCGCGAATGGGTTCGGGCACCCGTACAAACTCGCGAATCGAGAACAGCAGCGGTTGGCTCTCTATCTTGAGCAGGGTGCGCCGGGCGTTGTGGGCTGGGTTGCTCGCTGCGTTGCGGCATTTCTTGTCGCAGTATTTCGTGCTGGGCTTGCGTTCCGGGGCTAGGGCTTGCTCGCAGGACTGGCAGCAGCGCACCCGTGGTTGGGCGGTGGCTGGCTCTCCTTCGTCGAGGGGGTGGAGGTGGTTGGATAAAGTAACTAGCAAGCCTTCGGCTCTTCGGGGAAGCTCAGTGGTTTTTTCCTCTTCTTGAGACCTAATCAACACTCTACTCAAGGGGTTAATTTGAGTGGGAGTGACCTCCGGAGCAGCACTCCCTGCCAGACTTGGCATTGGTTCATTCAGGAGTTGTTGCCAGACACTTCGCAGCCCTTGGGTGGCGGCTTCCAACGCAGTATCCGTTATGTGCTGCGCGACAAGCTCTCGGTACTGTTTCAGCTGGGTTCGCAGCTTGGGTTTCGGCAGTTCCTCCCAAAACACGCCTCTGGCACCATCGCGCAACAACCGCCGTTCTGCCTTGCGCAAGGCTGGGGGCAACTCACCAGGTGCGGCAAAGAGCACCTTGGCTAACTGAGCGGACAGCATCTCGCCCATTACCTGTAACGCAACGGGGTTTTTCAGGTCAGCCAATGTTTCAATGCCGGCCTTTCTCAAAAACTCCATCTTTCGGGCCTTCAACTCTACCCGCAACAAGGGGCCGGGGGGAATATGACCGGTATCGACCAGTTGCGCCTCTTTGTCGTACGCCTTGAAAAAGTACTGCTGATGGGTTGCTTCCCGTAAGCAGCCGCGCCCACCCCATGTGCGAAGTCCTATTGTCTGCGTGCTGTGGAGCACAGCCCGGCGCAGCAGTTCCCTAGCCGGTGCCGGCATGGGCACGTTAGCGCCAAACTCCAAGCCGTGCAATTGGGCCTGGGCCGGGTCAAACTGTAGCTCGGTGGCCAGCTGCTGTATGGCTTGGCTAACGGCCCACAAGGGAAACTCGCCGCCGTTGTGGCTGCGGCTCCAGTACTGGTGCAGGCTTCCACGCAGCTCGGTGCGGCCGTTGGTGAAGATGGAAATTTTAAACGGGCCGTGTAGTGCCTCTTTCCAGTCGCCCAGCTCGCCGGTATCATCGCTGACAGTGTGCTTAAATGTTAGGCTAGGACACTTATCGAGGGTGCCGGGGGGAAGCGTGATATAGAGCCAATCAACCATTCAGCAACGGATAACGCAAACGACCAAAACAAAGCCCCCGAACGCAGGTGAGAGCTGCGCCGGGGGCTAACCTGCAGCTGCTGGTGCAGCAACAGGCGGAGTAAGTCGTTCACGTCTCTCACGCGTGAATCATCTAGGATGATAGGCGAAGATACGGCGAATAGCTAACCTATTTCTTATATAATTGGGTAAATACTACTGTTTTTAGTAGTGCAGCGCGCGCAAAGTCCCTAGCTTCGTGTTTTTTCGCGCCCTCTGCGCCGTTCGCGCCGTTGTTTGATAGAACCTCACCCCTAAAAGCCAATCGTTGAGCCTTGGTCCGTTTCTTAACCAAATTCACCCATTGACTGTCGAGGTGTGCCCCCAAATTTACAAGCTCTGGTCTGGGGTGGTTCGTTCAAGTAATCAGATTTCATCGCATTACGCCTTTTTAGAGCTTCTTTAATTATAGTTCTTTCCTTTTTAGGGTCGCCATAACTATTTGTCCAGCAGTATATTATAGCACTAACTATGTAGAACTCCCCCGGTGAACTATGTAGAACTCCCCCGGTGAAAGGACCCCAACTATGTAGAACTCCCCCGGTGAACTATGTAGAACTCCCCCGGTAAACATGTAGAATAATTTATTGGCCTACATAGTTGTAGCTTTGGGTCATAACAAATCTCCTGAATCATGCCGCATCTGTCGCTTCTCTATCTATTGGACAAGAAACGCACGAACCTAGGCGGAATGGCCCCTATCATTCTTCGTGTGACAGTTGACGGAAGTCGGGCGCAGTACGCTACGGGGGTTCGCGTGGCCGCTGCTGATTGGGACGTTGCCCGGCATCAAGTATTGGGGGAAGGGCAAGCGGTAGAGGATTACAACGCGCTGCTGCTTAATCTGCGGGCGAAGGCGCTGCGGGTAAGGGATACACTCGAAACAGCAGGCAAACCCGCTACTGCTGCAGCTATCGTTGAAGCACTCCGGCAAGGGGTGCAGGCCACAGCCGTAGAAGTGGAGCCGGGGCCGCTATTTCCACCCAAGCCCCTCACGACTACGCTTACACTTAGCGATTCCAGCAACCCCAACCGACGCACAAACACGGTTGCGTTCCAGCACAACCACCTTATCCGCACGCCGCTTCGAATGGGTGTGCTAGAGGCGCGAATCTTCGTTGAGGCATTGCGAGGCATCAACCACGGCCCCAATGGGGATACGGTTCTTCCTCCTATCGACATTCCACTAGCTGCAGTTTTAGGCCGGGACGATAGCGCAGCTGCTTACACTGCTGTACGCCAGGCGTGCAAGGATTTGTACTCGAAGGATATTAACCTGCTTCAAGTGGGTGCCCGCAAGGAGAGCTACCACCGCACGCGTATTGTTTCGGATATAGAGCTACTAGCTGGCAGCGGCCGGATACGGGGCAATTTCGCACCCTTGATGCAGCCTTACCTGCTCCAGCTCACGACCACCGGCAACTTCACCAGTGCCGACATTGCCACGCTGCTTACCCTCTCTCCTACGGCCCAACGGCTGTACTGGATTCTCAAGAGCTACGCTAACTTAGGCGAAGGGCGGGCGGTGAAGCGGGCGGAAACCTTGGTTGATTTGAAGCGGCTGCTGCTACAAGACGAAACACTTTATCCGGTGTGGGCAGAGTTCAACCGCTGGGTGCTAGAGCCTATCAAGGCAGAATTTCATGCACCCGAAGTAAACTTTCCGGCTACTTGGGAACCTCAACGAACAGGCAAAAAGATAACGGGGCTGCTGTTTACTATTCCGAAGGTGCAGCAGCGCCTAGCCGCGCCAACAATGACCACCGCTGCTGCAGCTCCCGTTGTGCGGCCGGACAAGTTCACGGCCTGGCTGGCTGGGCAGAGCGATAAGCTACAGCGCGCTTACCAAGGGCTTACGAGTAACGCCGGCACAAGCGCAAACCATCTGGCTCCGTCTGTGGCCCAACGCATTCTCAAGCACGTGGCCGGCAAGCCAGAACTGGAGCAACAGTTATTTCGCACCCGCCACCAGATAGCCACCACGAAAGAGTCCGTAAAAGACAAGGCCGGCTACTCTTACAAGCAGCTGGCCACGGCATTAGGCAAAGAGTTTCGATAGGAATATGGGTGTGGAACAGCACCTAAAAAGAGCAGCGTTTTAACACCTGTTTTTGGGTGTTATTCTACACCTTTTTTATACTTTCTCTGTTCCCGCTCCAGTTTCTCTGCAATGGCCTCTAGCAGCCAATCCTGGGTAGATATACCTAGCTTGGGGCTGGTGGGCTTGCGGGGCCTCTTCGCTCTCACTTCGTCAATGCTGGCCAAGGTATCGGCCGGAACCTTGATGTTAAAATTCTTGAGCTGAGCCGGGGCCGGTCGCGTTGTCCCCACCGACGAACTTCCTCGGTTTATAATGGCATTAATCTTCTTCTCATTGAGTTGGCTGGCAGCTGGGCCAGCAGCTGGAGCACTCGGCACAGCAGCGTTCTTCTTTGGGGGCGGGGTGACAGCCATTGCTTCTACTTGGTGAGGTGGGTAATGTGGCGGAACAACCCCTCCAGTTCAGCTACTGCCTTGTCGTCCTGTGGCACGGATTCAAACACAGATAGCCCCTTGCTGGCAGCGGTGGCAAATGCCTTGCGGCTTACTACCGGAAAATCGACGTAGTTCAGTTCCGGATTCTCCCGCAATACTTCCGTTGCTTCGCTGTTGTCAATGCCTCGCGTATCGGCCTTGTTGAGGAAGGAGTAAATCTGCAGGGGAGTAGCGCGACCTGGTTGCACCTCACCTAGCAATGCCAGCACCTTGGATAGCGTCCATATTTCGTAGCTCCGTGGCGCGAAGGGCAGCAAGTACACATCGGACACGAACAACGCCGCCCGTTGGCTGGCTGTGTCGCGTCCACCAGTATCAATTACAATGTGGTCGTACTTGGGACGCAGTTGCTCAATCTGCCGGCGCACGGCTCCCCCGGTGAGTTGAACCAAGGTGTAGCCTAACTGGCCTTGGTGCGTTTCATCCCGCCAGGCGGTGAAGTCAGAAGCAGACTCTTGCTCGTCGGCATCTACCAGGAGCACGTCTGCTCCCTGGCGAGACAACCAGATAGCCAAGTTTGTGGATATGGTTGTTTTGCCTGTCCCTCCTTTGATGCCTCCAACGGTGAATATCATGCTATTAACAGAAGTTTCAAGGTGTTGTTTTGGGTGCAAAAGCTCAACTGAATTTTGGTGCGTAATAACACCTATACTCCAGCAGGCTTGCCAAAAGTAGTTACAGATAACCCGCTTCTAACAACTGGTAAAGGCACTCAACCCGTAGCTGGAGCAGGAAGCTCACCGCTAGGTAGTCCAGCAACGCATACACCAAGCAGAGTAGTAGTATAGCTGCGGCGGTGCAATACCCATATAAAGGTTTAGTGGTGTAAAGCGTAAACGGAAATGGGTCAAACGAAAGGAACAAACTATTTTTCTTAACCCAATGAGAACAGTTTAACGAAATAGTATAATTACTTCACTCCAAAACAACGCGTAATGAAGTCCGAATCACAAATTCAACAAGTCTATACATTATAGTATTTATGCAATAAACGGAGCTTAAATTTGTAATAAATATGGTAATTACGTATTAGCTTTAATATTTTATTAACTTTGCGAGGCGTGGAACCAACTAACACACCTGCCCTTGTCTGCTTCTATTCGAATTGATCGCATTAATATCAATATTAACAAAGTACTAAATTCATCAACTTACTACCCTGCGTTAACTGGCCTTCGGGCCGTGGCTGCCCTCATGGTGGTGGTCTTTCACATGGTCCAAAAGATGGAGTTGGCAGGGCTGTCGCCGCTCAAATCATTGCTGGTGCGCTTTGCTGCGCAAGGACACATCGGTGTGACCGTGTTTTTTGTGTTGAGCGGGTTTCTCATCACCACGCGGTACGCGGCCCGAATTGAGCCCACCTGGACGTGGGCCAAGCGGTACCTGCAGAACCGCTTCGCCCGCATTTACCCGGTGTACTTTTTGCTGACCGCCCTCTCCTTGCTGGCCTTGGCCCTATGGCCCAATCAAGAGTTTTACGCTTGGCCGGCTCATTACTCGACTGTGGACAAGGTCGCCTCCGCGTTGGCCAACTTGACCCTAACGCGGGCTTTCTTCGAGGACTTCACCTTTACGGTTGTGCCAACCGCGTGGTCGTTGACGGTGGAAGAATGCTTTTACGTATGTGCCCCCTTCTTGCTGCTACGACTGAAACGGAACGGCCGGCGTTTCCTGCTTTATCCGGCGCTTTTGTTGGGGGTGGGCGTCCTGCTCGTGGCTGTCTGCTCCCGCCTGCCCGCCTGCTACGGCTTGATGGCAAACATGCGCTTTATGCTCACATGCACGTTTTTTGGCCGGAGCACGGAATTCATGTGCGGCATGGGCTTAGCCTTGTGGGCGGCCAAGCAACCGCTGGCCACGGCCCGGCCCTTTCCGTACACTGCCCTTGGCGTGGGGGGTACTGGGTTGTTCATGGCCCTATTAGCCGTGCTGCACTATTATTCCTTCCCGGGAATTCCCGCTTCGTCGGAGTTGCCCTATGTGCAGATACTAGCTACGTCACTGGTGTTACCCCTGCTCATTTGCTCTTTGTTGTGGGGCTTGATTAGCGAACCCACCCGGCTGCGTTCGTTGCTGGCTACCCCGTTGTTTGACTTGTTGGGCAAAAGCTCGTACGTACTCTACTTGCTTCATCTGGGGGTGTTCGACAGCCTGTTTCGGCAGCATATTTCCAGTAATAACTTCGTTTGCCTGCTCACTTATACACTGGTAGCCATTGCGGTATACAAGACGGTGGAACACCCCCTGAACAACCGGCTGCGGGCAGGATCGCTCCAGCGGGCGCCGGCCCCGTCCGATGCCGTTCAGCAGCGCGCGTACGGCCTCTCGCAGCCGCTACTGCAACGTCACACGGCGGCTTAGCACTTGCGCCCCGGTTAGCAGGCGCAAGGTATAAACGCCGGGGGCGAGGCCAGCGGTTTCTATCGTCAGCACCGCGCCGGCGCGGCCGCCCGCCTGCGTGCGCACTACCCTGCCCCGGGCGTCGAGCAGGAAGGCTCGTTCCGTCGGGACGGCGGCGTCTGGCAACCGCACGGCCACGGAGTGATGAGCAGGGTTGGGGTACACCTCCACCCGGGAACGGGCTTTGGCTCCCCCAGCCGCCAAGCCTGTTCCCGTCCGGGCGGGAATGATGAGGGCCGTAGCGTCGTAGGCGGCGTTGTACACCCGTTGGCTTAATTCGGCCATGCCCGCCGCGTCGTAGTGCACCCCATCGTATGTAGGCAGATCCGTGGTACTGACAAAGCGTACGTTTGCTGGATCTGCCGCGGCCACGTTCTGTTTGGCCACATCGGGGTTACCCCCCGCTTTAAGGCCCACCAATAGGACGCGGGTAGCCGGCTGAATCACGCCCGCCACACGCAGATTATTTAGTAAGTCCTTCAACCGCAGCTCGTAGTCGGCAACGCTGGTAGTGTTGTCGGATTCGCCCTGAATCCACACAAAGGCCTTCACGGCGGGCACAGCCCCGACAGACAAGAGTTCGGCCTTGGCTGCATTGAAGCGGTTAACCAAGACAGAAAGGGTTGAACCGGGTTGGGTATTCCAGTTGTCAATGATGCCTGCGTCGCGCACCTGTTTGACTGCAAAGAAGTCCCCCGAGCGGTGTTCCTGCTCCCAAAGCTGAGCGTAGCCGGTTTCCACACCGAATGATGGGGGGTAAAAGCCTTTGCGAAGGGTTTGGGCGGTGTCCCCTGCGGCCAAATTATTCGTGCCGGGCACCAAGTGCTCGAACACGTTCCGGTAAGGCGAAAAAATAAAGGAACGCACAAAGGTGCGCCGCATGTCAGGCGTAATGGTATGGAGCGGGGCGTTCGAGAGAGCACTGAGCACGCTTCCTCCCAACGCATTGCTTTGCCCTGACAACACCAGCATGTCCACTGCCAAGGGGGGGGGGGACTTGGGCCTTGGCCAATCCTATCGGCCCCAACAGTCCCAATGCGAGCAAGCAAGCGCAAAACAAACACCCAAGCTGGCTTAGGGGGGTTGAGACACGGCCAGAAATAAAAAAATAA
>MWWF01000286.1_pt1 | contig 10358 bp, 8 predicted proteins | sample 1047351 | NCBI WGS metagenome assembly MWWF01 (sample SAMN06349970, study PRJNA376086) | soil metagenome | isolation source: MGM-3 sample Antarctic (ecotone) soil | place: Antarctica
ATTATGTACCGCTATAGATTTCGTTAAGGATGGTTAAAAAAAACACTAATCGTTCGGTAAGCTCATAGCCCGTCCCCGCCAAAGGGGGAATGATAAAGGTCTGAAGCTTCATCATGATATGAATTTACACCGTTCCCTTTAACTAAATTGCGACCCAAAAGAAAGCAACATGAGTTTGGCAGTTATTATAAAAGCGGCGGCGGCAAAAGCAATAAAAGATTTGTATGAGGTTGATGTAAGTCTGCACGACGTTACGCTCAATCTAACCAAGCCGGAGTTTGAAGGAGATTATACAGTTGTATTGTTTACGCTGATAAAGCAATTACGCAAATCGCCGGAAGTTTTGGGAAAGGAGATTGGTGAAAAGATGCTCCTGTCTCACCCGCTTCTGTTTATAGCTTTTAATGTGATCAAAGGCTTTTTAAATTTGAGCATTGCTGATGCTTATTTTACTAACTACCTGCAGGAAAATTATACTAAAGAAAAGGCTGGCAACTTTTTAGCAACGGGTAATAAAGTAATGGTGGAATACTCCTCTCCTAACACCAACAAGCCCTTGCATCTTGGGCATTTACGAAATAATTTTTTAGGATGGAGCGTGGCGCAAATTTTAAAAACAACCGGCAATGAGGTGATGAAGACCTGTATTGTAAATGAACGCGGCATACATATTTGCAAAAGTATGATTGCCTGGGAACTCTTTGCTGATGGCGCAACACCAGAAAGCACCGGCATGAAAGGTGATCATTTTGTAGGTGATTTTTATGTGAAGTGCGAAGGCCGGATTAAGATTGAAGCTGTTGAACTTTCCGCAAAAATTGATGCGGAAGATTATACTGCTTTTTCAGATGCCGATAAGCAAAAATTAATTGAGCTGAAAGAATTATCAGGTGCTGTTGTGGGTGAAACTGATAAAGATAAAGAGCGGCTCAAAAAGATTGAAGATGATAAAAAGGAAATCATTCGTGCTGCTACGCCGATAATGAAAAGGGCACAGCAAATGCTGGTTGATTGGGAAGCCGGAAAGACTACAGTCATTGAGCTATGGAAGAAAATGAATGGCTGGGTTTATAAAGGTTTTGATGAAACCTATAAAAGAATAGGTAGCGATTTTGACAAGGTCTATTATGAAAGCGAAACTTATTTATTAGGCAGGCAAACGATAGAAGAAGGTTTAGCAAAAGGCATTTTATTTCGGAAAGATGATGGCAGTGTATGGATTGATTTGACGGATGAAGGTCTGGATGAAAAACTGGTGTTGCGCCGGGATGGAACCTCTGTTTACATAACGCAGGATATTGGCTTAGCTGAAGAAAAGTACAAGGAATTTCCCTACAACAAAAGCCTCTATGTAATTGCCGACGAACAGAACTACCACATGAAAGTTTTAGGGGCCATTTTAAAAAAATTAGGCATGAGCTATGCCGATGGGATTTTTCATGTAAGCTATGGGTTGGTTGAATTACCAGGCGGACGAATGAAAAGCCGTGAAGGTACTGTGGTTGATGCCGATGATTTAATAGATGAAATGGTGAAGGAGGCCGCAGCTAAGACTTCGGAAAAAAGTAAGGTGAGTGAATTTAGTGAAGCTGAATTAAAAGAGTTGTATGAAACAATTGCTTTGGGTGCGCTAAAGTTTTTTTTATTGAAAGTGGACCCCAAAAAGAGAATGGTTTTTAACCCTGAAGAGAGTATAGATTTTCATGGCTTTACGGGGCCATTTATACAATATACCCATGCCAGGTTAAAGTCAATTTTAAGAAAGGCAGAAACCAGTTTACCTTTTACCGTTCACAGTATACAGTTGTTGCCGCTGGAGAAAGAGTTGTTGTTGTTGTTAGAGCAGTATGAAGATGTAGTGCAACAGGCAGCGATTGACTACAACCCTGCTGCTATTGCAAATTATATTTATAGTGTAGCTAAAACCTGCAACTCTTTTTATACTGAGCATAAAGTTTTGAAAGCAGAGAATGAAGAGAAAAAACTACTGCGCTTACAGCTTTGTAGTTTAACGGCAAATGTGATTAAGGAAGGAATGACTTTGCTGGGGATAAAGGTGCCGGAGAGGATGTAAACGGTGCAGGAGCAAAGTTGTATTTGCCAAAGTTTTGAAACTTTCGTTTGGCCGGATTTATCGTTGAAAAATCAAAGAGTAAAAAACATTGTTTTGCATTTTGAACCTTAAAACTTTCGCCTATTTTTGAATTGGCAGAAATTAGTTGATAGCTTCAAACTTATCAAAGCTTATGGACAAAAAATATTTTTTTAATGACGGCAAAAAGCAATTCGGACCTTTAACTTTTGACGAAAAATCTAAAATGCCGCTCAAAGTAACTCATAGTGTTTGGGTTGAGGGTTCAGAAAATTGGAAGGACATTACTGAGTAGATGAGCTAAAGCCTTTTATTATCAAAATGCCTCCGCCAATTCCTAATGGTGACAAAAAATCAAAATTTATAGCGAAGGAAATAAAAGTAAATTTCAGGCTCATTCTAATTGGTCTTTTAATTGGTGCTTGTTCGTATCCCATAATTGCATATTTCAACCATGGCTTTAAGTCTTTGCACTATAGAAGCGAAAATCAAAAGCTAACAAAGGAATTTTATGGTTATGACGGAAGTGTAACAGATTCCTTAACCGATGAACAAAGTAATAGCAAAAGATATGGTGACTTCAAACTTAAACAAGAGCAACTGAAAAGTGAGATAACTAGTTACATGCCTTCTCAAGACATTGTTCTTGTTAGTCCTTCAATTCCATACCAAACTAATTACGACAGGATAGCTTGGGGTTCAGCATTAGATAATAATATTAAAAGGGTATTTGGAGCGGAAACTATTCGGAGTTCTATTGGCATTTTTTTATTAGTATCCTTTATTTTAATAATCGGAAGATATATTTTAAAATATAGCAAGAGCGGAATAAAATGGGTTAACTCACACGCAAAGGAATGACTATGAATTTAAAGAAAGTAATTTGTAACAATGGTAATAATAATCTATATGATTATTTTATTCTAAAGGAAAAAAGTGACATCAAAATAGACAAAGAAAGCTTAGCCTACCACTTTGACAAAACAGATGACCCTACTTCTATAATTAATCAAGAGGGGATGGAAAGCAACCTTGATTTGATACTTGAAATAAGACTGAAGAACGGAGAAATAAAAGGAGCTGTGCCATGTAATTTGGAAGATGTTGAATTCATATCACTTCTGCCAACATATAAGGATTAAACGAAGTTTTGCGCAAGAGGTGTCTGGGAACTAAAAGAATGTTGTTGCGCAAAGGTTCTATTTAATCCTTTGTTGAATGAAGCTTCAGAAGCGGTTCTCTTTATTATGGGGATTCAATAAGATGGTGTAAGGCGGTGGCCATATAAAAACAGGGAGCATTTTTATTTTTGTCAGATCCGCTGTATAAACAGGTTTATTTTTACAAGTATTTTTTTCATTAGTTCAGTCGCTGCTGCTGCTACCCTTGCCTGCCGGCAGGCAGTGATTGAATATCTTGGAAGGTATACCCATAAAGTAGCCATCAGCAATCATAGGATATGCAGTATAAATGATCAAGACGGTACGGTAAGTTTTGACTATAAAGATTACGCTGATGCAGGGAAACAAAAGCAAATGACACTAACCATTGCTGAATTTATCCGCCGCTTTGAGCAGCACATATTGCCTGAGCGGTTTACTAAAATAAGAACGTATGGCTACCTCGCTAACAGGAACCGGCACAGTCGCATTACGCAAGTATTGAAGAAAATGAAACTGCCTTTGCATAAGGGCATTGTGAAGATACCTGCGCAGGTTCGCATGCTGGAGCAATTTGGTATTGATATCCTGGAGTGCCCATGTTGTAAGAACAAATCGTTGCAACTGCTAAAAATATTTTATCCCTGCCTGTCCGGCAGGCAGGCGTGGACAAAAGCCGGTGATGGATAAAAAGTTCCGAAGGCAGACATTTATTAATGCGGCTACCCGGCAACGTTATAAGGGCGTGATAAAGAGGTATGTACTGCAATTAAAAAAAGACGGCTAAAAACGCTTTAGCGGCAATATAAAATCCTAATTTTAAAACATCATGAAGTGCAGAGCATCTGAAACACGGCAAAAAAATCAACATCGCTTAAACAATATTTATAAAAACAACAAAATAGAAAAAAGAAGGCTGATACTTTATACCCAATAGCGAGCCTGGAGCCTGCCCTGACATACGGAAGGGGCGACATCAGCCAACTCAAAAGTATACCGCAAAGCCCCGCAAAATGATTTTTAACGCGGGGCTTTATAAGGGGGCTTTTCGGATACTTTTCTAAGTGTTGGCTGCAAGCGTATCGCCGGTTCAATAATCTAACGCAACGCTTGCATTAGTTTGAACCTCAAAAAGTTGAATGACTATTTTTTACCAATACCCTCATAAGAACCAATGTGGGAGGGTGTTGGTAAAAAATAGGAATGGAAAAAGCAGAGTAAAAATTTGATCTTTAGTCAGTTAAATCGTTGCGTTAGAACATTGAAACCACCTGTTGGACACACTCTAATAATTCAAGAGTGACAAAAAGGACAAATACAACGGATATGAAAACTCAAAACTATCAACTATTAAGAGACAATAGCCCACCAATTTTATTATTGCCTGCAATGAATTGTTTGAATTTATATTTCATGCAACGGAAACATTAAAATGGTTGTCAAAGCCTATATTAAATAAGTTAAAACATTTTTTATGAAAATATGTACAATTTTATTCTTCGTGCTTTTTTGTTTTTCTTGTAACAAGGAACATTCTGATAAGGATATAACCAAAACATGTTTTAAAGGCCGGTACGTTGGAACTGGTTGCTGGCCGGTTATCCAGATTTTGGAGCCTTTGTTTCCAGGATTTAAAGACTCAAAGTGGGGAAATAGAGATAGCATATATGAATATTCTGCTGGAATAGGCAGTTTACCGGACAAATACAAAAATGGTAATCCCTTTTACTTTACAGTTAGCAACATAGATTCAAACCTTGTTCATACAATGAATTGTTCTATTCCCAAATATTATGTTGCAATAAATACTTATTCAGACAGTGGCTGTACTCAATCTGACCAATAATTATACTAATCAAATGCACTATCATGAGAAAAATTATAGCTTTCGCCATCCTTTGGCTTACAGTAGCGACTTTAGCGTATTCTCAAAACAATTATTATTGGTATAAAGCCAATAAAATTAATTTGAATACCGATAGCACCATTTTTTATCTGCGATACAAAAAATCATCAATTACTCCTCAACTTATTAAGTCAGAAATTGCTGCTATATTTAAAATTGATAACTCGGCTATCCATCAATTATCAGATAGTGAGTTTACTATTCAATCAAAAGCAAAAATAGATGCTGGCACGCTTGTAGAACAAGCAACAAATCTTAAATATATAGCTCCATTATTAAAAAATAATAATGCCACAATGGTCGTTCTACCATCCATAGTTGTAGAACTAAAGGAAGGTCATTCTATTGAGGAGGTTTTGAATTTATATAGAAATAATTTGACGCTTATAAAGAACAAAGGTTTTAATACTTATGAGTTACAAGGTAACGGTAAATCTTTCAGAGAAATATTAGATATTTCTAATGCTTTGTATGAAAAGAGTGGAATTGTGGTATGGAGCGAACCAGAGTTTTATAGTAATTATAAGCCAGACGACGATCCTCTTTACCCCAACCAATACTATTTGCACAATACTGGTCAGTATGGCGGAGTATCTGGAATAGATATTAATGTGGAACCTGCTTGGATAATAACAAAAGGATGTAATACTCTTCGGATAGCTGTGATAGATGAAGGTGTTGAAGACCATGAAGATTTCACTGGCAGAGTTTTGGCAGGTTTTACAGCTGGAGCAACTACAAGGGAATGGAGCGCCTCAAAATGGAGTAAAAGGTCACGGAGTAGCTTGTGCTGGAATAATAGCAGCAACGCACAATGATACTGGTATTAAGGGTGTGTCTCCAAATGTTTTAATTCTTCCCATAAATATATTTCCTAATACACCGGATCCCTTCACAAACCCATCAGGAGCTGCAACTAACGATCAAATAGCTGAAGCTATTGATTGGTCTTGGAATCAGGGTGTAGCAGACGTTTTAAGTAACTCTTGGGGCGGTGGGGCACAGTCAAATAATATAGATGCCGCTATTGGAAGAGCAAGAACACAAGGAAGAAATAATAGAGGATGCCCGGTTGTTTTTGCATCTGGTAACAGTAATCCTTTCCAAAATGTATTATATCCTGCAAATCTTGATGGAGTTATAACTGTAGGCGCTTGTAACAATGCGGCACCATCTGGAGATATATGGTATTATAGTGACAGAGGTGCATCAATGGATTTAGTAGCACCTTCTGGCGATGTTAATTTGAGCGGTGATGTTACGACTACGGATAGAATGGGTGCTGATGGTTATGAAGGAGGAAATTATACTCAACGCTTTGGAGGTACTTCGGCTGCTTGCCCGCAAGTGTCAGGAATTGCGGCTTTAATGTTGTCAGTTAATCCAACTTTAACTGAAACACAAGTCAGGAATATTCTACAGACAACGGCAACAGATATGGGAGCAACTGGTTTTGATAATACTTTTGGGTTTGGAAGAGCCAATGCTGCAGCCGCAGTTAATCAAGCACTCTCGGTGATATATAATGTATCGGGTGATAATAATTTTTGCACCACTTCAAACAATTACACTGTTACAAATCTTCCAATCGGAGCGACAGTACAATGGCAAGCTTCACCTACAGGTATTGTAACTGTCAACTCTCCCAATTCATCACAAACAACATTAAGCAAAAATGGAAATGGCGTCATAACCTTAACCGCTACCCTTTCAAACTTCTGTGGAGCACAGCAAATAACACTTAGTAAACAAAATATTAGAGTTGGCGCTCCTGACGCCTACACCTTAACACCAACGTTCACAACAGAAGGTTATTCCAACTGGTTGCAAGACTGTAATGTCCTGAGAACTTATGCTTTTCCCGGCATGTACAGCGGCAACGTTGATGTAAGTGATCCGGTAGCTACTTCTTATACATGGACATTTGTTAGCAAATATCCCAGCACGGCTATTGTAGGCATCAGCCCTAACCCTGACTGGCAGCATGTTGCGGTAACCGTCAAACCACAAGGCGCCAGCGTAATCTATCGGCTAACCACCGCAAACAGTTGCGGTTCTTATTCGCATGACTATACCTTTGTTGCAAACGGCATTTGCTTTGAAAGCCCTAGTTCAGAACCACCCTCAGAACTTTCTATTGCCCCCAATCCGGTGACAGGTTCATTCACAGCAACTTTAAAAACAGAAAACAAAGCTGCCGCTATCAAAGAACTAATTATAACCAATAAATTTGGAGCAGAAGTAAAACACATGAAGTTTAATGATAACAGCAAATCTCAGTTGGTGAATATACAAAGCTTACCAACGGACGTATATGTGGTTCAGGTTTTTGACGGCGAGAGATGGCTAAGTGAGAAAATAACCAAGCAGTAAAGGCAGGAAAAGGTAGCGGACAAAAACGCTACCTTTTTTCATCTGTCCATGCTTAATTTTATTGACAATTCAACAACAAGATGAGAACAACAGTTGAACCAAAACAAGGGCTGCTTACAGTCGAGTAAGCAAGGGGGATTTCGCCCCCTGCTCCTCGCAGAACCGTACGTGAACCTCTCGATTCATACGGCTCTTCAAGATGCTTCGACCAATTGGTAAACTTGCGCTTGCCCAATTGTTTGTAATCTATTTAAAGACAATATTAAAATCATAGAGACTACCTTAGAGCAATGGACGCTAACGTCGGTTTTTGTGCAAGTGAGGCTGAACGAAAGTACAATCAACATCTTGTAAAACCAGACCTTTGCTCCAGCTGGACATTACAAGATTCATTCTGCAAGACGTACTTTTAAAAAGTTATCAATATTGCTCTAACAGAAAACTGTTATTTACCTAAAATCTTGGTTGTATAAAATTAACAAAGACGCTATTATTGACTATTACAAGAAATTTAATAATATTTCCTTGGTTTATTTTTTAATTATAATTTATAGTTGACCAACAATGCGAAAAGAATTTGAATCCTACTTAAAATCCTTTTATTGATTTATATTTCAAGTATGATGGAGCTATTCAGAAAAACTCATGTTATCTATAATTAAAGCGGACAGTATCAAGCGTTCAATATAATCACCTGCTATGAGAAGATGTCGTATTTACTACCCCAGTTTTCTACTTTTACTACTTTTTGTTTCAACTGGTAATCCATCTTTATTTGCTCAGAATAAAAAATATTCTGCTGAAATAGAACAAAAGATCAAAGCGGTAGAACAAAACCTTGCGTCATGGGTTCAGATAGATGGTTCTCCCAAATGGACATTAAAGGAAAGAATGAAGGTTTATAAAGCTGCCGGAGTAAGCATTGCCGTTATAAAAGATTATAAAATTGAATGGGCACGAGGTTATGGGTGGGCAGATAGTGCAGAACAACGTCATGTAATCCCTTCTACCTTATTCCAGGCTGCTTCTGTCAGCAAATCAATAAACGCTTTAGGCGTTTTAAAACTGGTGCAGCAGGGAAAGTTAAACCTGTATGAAGACATAAATCAATATCTTAAAACATGGAAGTTTCCATATGACTCATTATCTAAGGGTAAGAAAATAACCCTTGCTAATATTCTAAGTCATACAGCAGGACTAACAGTACATGGATTTCCGGGATATACAAAGGGTGATTCGATACCAACACATATTCAAATATTGAATGGTAAAAGACCTGCCAATACTGCTGCTGTTCGCTCTGAGTTTGAGCCATCACTCAAATACCAATACTCAGGTGGCGGTATTACCATTTCTCAATTAATTGTAGAGGACATTACTCACGAACCATACGATGTATACATGTGGAATAATGTTTTAAAACCTTTGGGAATGACTAACAGTTTTTTTACACAACCACCGGCCAATCAAAAAAAGAAAAATGTAGCTACTGCTTATAATGACGGAAAGGAAGTGAAAGGAAAATATCATATATACCCTGAGCAAGGTGCTGCTGGTTTATGGACTACTCCAACAGATTTAGCAAAATATATTATTGAAACACAATTGTCCTTGCAAGGCAAATCAAATAAAGTGCTTTCTCAGAAAATGACTAAACTTCGACTAACTCCTTACATTGATAGTTCTTCTGCACTTGGGGTATTTATTATAAAAAAAGGTGATGAAATTTATTTTAACCATGGTGGTCAAAATGAAGGCTTCGTTAGTCAAACTTTTGGAAGTATTCAGAATGGTAATGGCGTGGTAGTGATGACCAATACAGTTGGAGACATACGCGATGAAATAGTTAATAGCGTAGCAAGAGTTTATAACTGGAAGGATTTTTACACTCCAAAAATTAAAAAGCTAATAAATCCTGGGAAAGATATTTTAGAAAGGTATATTGGAAAATATAAAATTATGGCAGATACGTATACTATTACAAAAGAAAATGATAATCTGGTGTTTAACGATGGTAGCAATAAATTAAAAATGTATTTTACTTCGGAAGTGGATTTTTTCGTTCAGGAACTCACAGAAGCCGAATTTAAATTTTCAAAGGATCCACAAAATGTAGTTGATGGATTTTCCTTTAAACAAGGAAGTTTTGAAATTAAAGCAAATAAATTAAAATAAAATAGACCGAAGTTGAGGCCTAGGCGTGGTCCTTTGACCTGCCGTTGAATTCCCTGCCTTCGCAAATACTCGACCAGTTAGCAGCAACCAAGAAGTTGCTGATAATTATTTAAAAATTGCTTAATGTAACCACCCTTCCCTACTAGTGGAACCTACTTACATTTTATTCCTATTTTTATTGTCTATTGGTTTCGTACGCTTTGCAAAAAAAATATTCACAAAGCCTCATACATTGTATAGTACTTTTTATAGTCTTTACACTATTAAAAGTGGTAACAGTTAAAAGTGAAGTGTAACAAGTAGAAAAAATAATTTTGATTAAACGAACAAATTTGAAGTCATGAAAAAAATGCTGCTCTTATCATTAGTCCTTTTTGTTACTGAAAATGTTTTCAGCCAAATTGATAGAACACCAAATTGGCAAAAGGATATTGATTTTTTAATTACTGAAATCAAAAAACAACATTATGTTTATAAAACCAAGGACTTTCCAGAGGCGCTGACAAAAAAGATTGAAAGCCTGAAATTAAATATTACTAAATATAGCGATGAAAGAATGTTGATAGAGTTGGAGCGTTTGATGTTTTATCTCGGTGATGGACATTCGTATATTTTTCCATTTGGCGCAAACATTACAAAATCATTTTTTTTG
>MWWF01000287.1_pt1 | contig 10353 bp, 9 predicted proteins | sample 1047351 | NCBI WGS metagenome assembly MWWF01 (sample SAMN06349970, study PRJNA376086) | soil metagenome | isolation source: MGM-3 sample Antarctic (ecotone) soil | place: Antarctica
ATGGCAACAAACCTGCGGGCCGCACTAAAAAACCTCAGGTAAGTTGTTTGCATCCTGTAATTTTTGGGGGGGACCAACAATAGGAATTCTATTAAACATCGTTGCGACGCTCCATTGTACTGCAACTTTTCATAGGAGCTTTTTCCAACTGTCTTCAAACCCCTACATGTATACATGCTTCAATATTTTTTGCATCAATAAATGAGGGAAATTTTGGCCATAAGCGCTGCGTATAGAATAAAAAGTAGAAGAGTGCGACGCAAGAAAAGCTAAATAGTAGTGCTACGTTTGGTCCCAAAAGAAAACTTAGCTAAAATATCTATTTGTAGAAAAAGGGTTGCATCGGAACACAACGCAAGAAATTCAGTAAATTATTGAGTACCGCAAAAATTGTATCCCAATTATTGGGTGTGCAGAATTAATTTTTATTGAAGAAGAACTGGAAAGGTTTGAGGCTGTTTTCGCGTATGATTTGTTCTATGATATGTGGTTTTGATATAATCTTGTAGCGGTTAATATCAATAACTTCAGTAACAAGGCAAAAAGTAGAAAGGGCCTCCACCTGGTAAAGCAGTTGATGTAAAAGTTCTACTTCATGCTCCAACGCAATCGGATCAAGTGAAACTTTTTTGGAGAGCACCAGTAAGTCTCTGTTTGAAGCTTTCATAGTATCAAATTTATCAAAAGTGAACCAACACTAACATTAGCCAACCGATTTTTTATTCACACCGGGACATCCGCAGCCCTTATTTCCACCGGATTTGCCAAACACGCCACACCCGGTTGCCGCCATTGTCACTACTAAAAACAATATAACTGATATTTGGTTTAATTTTTTCATCATCAGATTTTTCAAAATTAATTTATTTACATCAAGCAACTTCACAATCCCATTGGTATCAAAAAAAAACATACTGATTGCTCCACTGGATTGGGGTTTGGGGCATAGCACCCGTTGCATTCCCATCATCAGGTTACTTAAACAGCATTACAAGGTAATCATTGCTACAGAGGGCGCTCAAAAAAAATTACTGGAGGATGAATTTCCGATGCTCACCTTTTTGCCGCTTCGAGGGTACAGGGCCAGGTACTCAAAGCATAAACGTCTGTTACCTTTAAAAATTTTACGTCAGCTTCCGGGTTTATTTTACCGTGTATATGCCGAACATGTTTGGTTGCAGAGGATTACGAGGTTGCACCATGTCGACCTTGTTATTTCCGATAATCGTTTTGGCCTGTGGCATGCATCTATTCCAACTGTTTTCATAACTCACCAATTGCAAATTAAAGGTGCAAACAAATGGATAGAAACACTGCTGCGTAAAGTGAATTACCACTGCGTTAACAGCTTTACCCAATGCTGGATACCGGACTTTGCAGGCACCCCCAATCTTGCAGGGGGGCTTTCGCACCCGGTTGCAATGCCGCGCATTCCCACTATCTACCTGGGCGCTTTATCTCGATTAACTGCACAGGAAAATTCGTTGCCGTTGTACGACTTGCTTATTATTCTGTCGGGGCCCGAGCCACAGCGTACTTTATTGGAGAACATTATGCTTGAGCAAGTAAAACTGACACAAAGCCGCGTATTGCTTGTACGTGGCTTACCAGGCGAACAAAAAAAAGTAGCTGCCCCAAACAACGTACAGGTGCAAAACCACTTAAGCGCAGCAGCTTTGCAGCTAGCTGTAGCAAAAAGCAGCATGGTATTAAGCAGAGCTGGCTATACGACGGTAATGGACCTGGTAAAGCTAAAAAAGCGATCGATATTGGTACCTACGCCAGGTCAAACAGAGCAGGAATATCTGGCTACTCACCTGCAGCAGCAAGGCATTTGCTTTAGTGTAACCCAAGAGGGATTTAACCTTGCCATAGCATTGCAACAGGCCAATTCTTTTCCCTACAGGCTACCCGCATACGACATGGAAGAATGGAGCAATAAATTGACAACACAGGTTAAGCTGTTGCTTAAGGAACAATAGATCAGCCCTCCCCTTCCAATGTATTAATAGCTTCTAAAGCTAGCTGCCGGTGCTGAATAGCCGCTTCTATATTGTATAAGGGGGTATACATACCAAGGCTACATTCTTTTAATACCGAGGCAAGTTGTTGCAAACCCATTGCTTTATCGGGATGTTGCTCAGAGTAAGAATCGAGTTCGGCCAGCGACAGACTAAAACGTGCCAGCAGCCAGGCCGTTATACTGCGATGCAACTGCCGGTAGAAAGCCGGGCCTTCGCCTCCAGGTTCCAATTGCCTTATTTCGTACACATACTGGTCACTATCGGGCGGTGGCTGTGGTGGATCAATTTTTTTTGGAGGCAGGGGATCTGCTGCAACCACCTTTGGTTTTTGCGCCCTGTGGTACCACATTAAACCAAAAAGAACAGCAAGCAGGGCTGTGCCAAGCAGAATATATAAACGGGTGTAAAATGCTTTATTGTACTCCTGTCCTTCCTTTCTCCCAATAGTCTTATTTGCTTTTACTACATTAATGCGCAATGGCTGCGATTTAAGTGTTTCATAAGTATTCTTCACAGGATCGAAATAGCTGAACTGTAAAGCCGGAATAATGTAGTTGCCGCTTTTTGCAGCTACAAACGGATAGGTAAAGGTTTTTCTCACTTCGGCAGGATACACCGCTTTGTTCATTTGCTCCTGTTCTGTAGCCTCAAAACCTTCCAAGCCGTTTGGCCATTCTACCACAGGCGTTTTTGTAGGCTGAAGGTTGCCCTCACCTGTAATTACCACCAGCAGTGCATTGTCAGTAGTTGCGTGCTCGTTTGCATTTATGTTGCGCACCTCTAAGCCAAACCTGCCAACCGCACCAGCAAAATTTGCCGGAGCAGGTGTGGGCAAGGGCTTAATATCTACCTGCAGCGGCGTGTTTTTTAGCGTAACGGAAAGTTCTTCAGGTTTACCTGTAGGGGTATTGTAAAAAAGATCGCGGTAGTTTACCTGGCCTGCGCGATAAAAAGTAACTGCATTTTCTACGGTTGCTGCGGGCAGCTCCAACACACCAGCTTGCAAAGGGATCAATTGCACTTGCCGAATGATGTAAACATTGAACCTTTTACCACCAATCGTTTCTTTGCGTGGCAGCGCATCATCGGAGGTCATTTCAAGAACAGTGCACCCGCTAAAGGCAGGCTGTTTTATTACCCGCGACTGCGACCGGATGCGGGTGCATAATTTATACGTTACCAATAGCGGCTCACCAACGTAAGCGCTCTTCTTGTTCACCTCTACCTTCACCATCAGGTTGTTCTGTATCTTGTCGCGGGCATTTTCGCCTTTCTTAAGTACCTGGTCGTCATTAACCGGTTCCTCATCAAATTCGTCGCGTAGCGTTGGTGGGGTAAAGCGTGGGCCGGGCGCTGTACTGCCCTGCATGTGAGCTTCATCTTTTACTTCTATCGATACATTATTGCTCAACCTGGTTTTGTTCTCAATCGTAGCTTTTGCACCCGGTACCACCAGTTTGCCTGTGGCCTGTGGCTCAAGGGTAAGCGAGTATATTACCTGTTGCTTTACAATATTGCCGGTCTGCAACCGGTTGCTGCTAAAGTTGGGGCCACTTAAAATGGACCACCCTTTAAACACAGGCAGCACCAGCTCCTGCAGGTCCAGGTTTTCGGCTATGTACTCAACCTGCAGCACATCTTTTTTACCAATCACTGTAGAGGAAACTTTGGTGGTAAACGACTGGCCAAATACCATGTTTGCCGCCAGCAGCAATACCAAAAAAAGTGGAACGTAGAAATATTTCATAGCGTTGACTTGCGACGATGTTTTTGGACCAGGCAGGTTAATTGCAATTGAACAGTCGTTGCACCTACCTCTATGACCGTAGAGGTCGCACTCTTATACTTTTTGTATTCTATTCGGCCCGGCACTATTTCAAACCTTGCAAGCAAATGTAATAATTACCCTTTCGGTATTTGTAGCAGCCGGGTTAAGTGGCCGTTAAAACAAATAAACATAACTGCGTCTATAACGGGTGGGCTCTTGCACAATCCCTTAATGGATTTGCACATCTTTCGTGTAAAAGTTATTATTTTGTCCGGCTTGTCATTGTATAACGCGTACCCAAACCATTCACTGCATTTTACCACTTTTACCTTTAGCTTACTACAATCGACAACTGTTTTTATTTAACTACTCAAACCAAAAACTCAGTATGAAAAGAAAATTACGGTTCGGCATGATCGGCGGCGGTAAAGATGCATTTATAGGCTCCATACATCGCCTTGCGGCAAACATGGATGGCAAGGTAGAACTGGTGTGCGGCATGTTTAGCATAAACCCCGACATCTCAAAAGAATCAGGTAAAGAGCTGTTTATTGCCGATGACCGGGTGTACACCAGTACCGATGAAATGTTTGCAAACGAAAGCACTTTGCCCGCTGAGCAGCGTATGGACTTTGTTACTATCGTGACGCCCAATTTTGCCCACTTTGGCCCGGCTATGACAGCTTTGGAAAACGGTTTTAATGTAGTGGTAGAAAAGCCGATGACCCTTACCCTTGATGAAGCAAAACAATTAAAAGTAAAGGCTGAAGAAAAAGGATTGACGCTTTGCCTTGCACATGCCTACTCCGGTTACCCCATGGTAAAGCAGGCAAAAGCTATGGTAAGTGAAGGCATGATTGGAAAAATAAGAAAGGTATATGTAGAGTATCCACAGGGTTGGCTGAGCCAACTGTCAGAAAGAGAAGGCAACGCACAGGCAGCGTGGAGAACAGACCCAAAGAAAGGTGGCAAAAGCGGTTGTATAGGTGATATAGGTACACATGCTGCACATTTAAGCGAATACATTACAGGTGCTAAAATCACCCACTTGTGTGCAGACCTGCACATATTGGTAGAAGGCCGTATGCTTGATGATGATGGCGATGTGTTGTTACGCTTCGACAACGGTGCCCGTGGGGTGCTAATGGCTTCGCAGGTGGCTGCAGGTGAAGAGAATGCACTAAAAATTAGGGTGTATGGCGAAAAGGGTGGAATAGAATGGGCACAGCAAGAGCCAAATACGCTTTTGGTAAAATGGCATACAGAGCCAACACAAATCTATCGTGCTGGTAATAATTACAAATACCTGTCGCCTTTAGCACTGCACAATACCCGTACACCGGGTGGCCATCCCGAAGGTTTCCTGGAAGCATTTGCCAACCTGTACCGCAACTTTGCCCTTACCGTTTCAGCCAGATTGGAAGGCCGAACACCAGAAGAGGCTTGGCTTGATTTTCCTTCAGTTGATGAAGGGGTACGTGGAATGGCCTTTATTGAAAACGTGGTGGAGAGTTCTGCTTCGGATGTTAAGTGGAAGGAGTTTGTGGTGTAAAGACCTTTAAGGGCGAAACTCTTTGAACAGATTATATGATAGATGAGGGTCGATTTATATACTGTTTTGTAAAACAATAAAGAGTGCCTGGTGCACTCTTTATTGTTTCTTCCAATCCTATAATTCGCACATACAATGTGGTGTTTTGTGGGGTGTGGTGTTTTTGTATACACCTGGTCGACAAAGGCAAAATTAATGGCATACTCCAACTTAATTGTACTACGCATACACTATGTTACCCTCAAAAAATTAGCCCCTTAAAATTCCGGCTGCACAGGTTTGGTTTGTATAACGTTTTCTATATGCCCCATTACCTCGTCCGTAAGATTTGGCAACACTTCGAGTGCCTTTAAATTTTCGAGGAGTTGCTCTTTTTTAGTTGCGCCCAATATGGCTGTAGTTACATTGGGATTTTTGATGCACCAGGCAATACTTAATGTAGCCAGCGAGCAGTTTAACGCTTGTGCTATGGGCTCAAGTTGCTTTACCTTTTCAATCTTTGCTTCAGACACATGCTTGTCTTTCAGCCAGTCAAAACCCTCCATGGCTAAACGTGAACCTTCGGGTATGCCATTGTTGTACTTGCCCGTTAAGAAACCTGCACCAAGCGGGCTCCAGATGGTAGTGCCAAGCCCTACGTTTTTATATAACTGCAGGTAATCTGATTCTATTTTCTCGCGGTGAAACATATTGTACTCGGGCTGCTCCATTGTTGGGCCAAGCAGGTGGTATTGGCGGGCAACCATGTGCGCTTCCATAATTTCCTGTACGCTCCACTCACTGGTGCCCCAGTACAAAATTTTGCCTTGCTGTATTAGTAAGTTCATTGTCCACACCACTTCTTCTATAGGTACATTTTTGTCGGGCCTATGGCAGAAGTACAAGTCAAGGTAATCTACCTGCAGGCGTTGCAATGCCTCGTGGCAAGCTTCTACAATATGTTTGCGGCTTAGTCCTGTTTGGTTGGGTTTGTTGTTTTTGCCCCGCCAGCCAAAGAACACCTTTGAGGATACAACGTACGATGTGCGATCCCATTGTTTGTCTCGTAAAACACGGCCCATCATTTTTTCACTTTCGCCAAGGGCATAGGCTTCGGCATTGTCAAAAAAATTGATGCCGTTGTCATAGGCTATCCCCATAAGCTCATCTGCGCTATTGTCTTCTATTTGCTTATGAAAAGTAACCCAGCTTCCAAAGCTTAGTACACTAAGTTGCAATCCCGATTTGCCTAACCTGCGATATTCCATAGTGGTTTTTTTTTAAATGTTAGATAGAGTTTTACAGTACATAGGAGTGACACAACGATGATGCCATACCAACTTAAAGCCGGTGCAATAAACCACCTTACTGTGCTAAAAATGAACTGTCGGGGATGTTAATGTAACCATAGGCGTTCTTAATGGTAAACCATTTAAAGCCCTGGTCGGCAGTAAGGCCGGTACCATAAATTTTTTGGTCGGGCTTGCGGATGATCACATTTTTGTCGGTGTAGAAGATCTCTCTGCGTTGATCCCAATTTAATTCGCGGCATAGCAGGGTATCGCCGCTGGTGTTAAAAACAATAACGCTGTCTTTTAGAAATACTTTATTCTCATTGTCGAGGTAGGTACCATACCTGGCAAAAAGCTGGCTTTCCACCTGTATGTTTTCACCATAAAAATCAACATGTAAGCTTTTGGGGAACTCAGTTTTTGGTGTATCATACTGGTAGCGCAACATTAAAGGGGCGGTCAACTTTGCTTTTACCTTTCCTTCCTGGCTCAGGAAGCTTTCAATTTGCCGGCCTTCCTCCACATTAATTTTAGGCTTGCCAAGGTTTTGAACTTCATTATAATTGTTCTCACAGGCATATACAAAAAAGCAACTCACCAATAGAGTTGCCCAATGCTTTTTAGTAAGGTGTCTCGTATTAATCATACTTCTTAGGTATAAACCATCTGTCGCTTAAACTAAACCCTACAGAGAACCGGAAGAAACTCTCAGTAATGTTGTTCACCTTGCTGCCCCTTCTACCAAATTCCAATGCAGTGTGAATGTTTGAATATTGATAAGAGTAGTTATTGCGTTTCATAACAGGAAAACCTGCACCAAGGGTAATGCCATACACCTTCAATTCGTTGTTATCGGCGTTTATATAATCTTTACTATAAAAGAAGCCCGTACGGTAGGTTACTCTGCTCCAAAAACTCTGGGCTTTAAAGTAATCAGGCGATAGTTGCGCACCAAACCTGACCTGCCAGTTATCTACCAATCTATCAGGTTGATCGTAAAAACGGTACTCGCTCCATTTGGTGCTTTCATACTCAGCGCTTATAAGCGTACGGCTAAGGTCTTCCTTTGTTCGGGTTTCAAAAGCAATGCCGGTTGTAAAGGTGCCCGGCAATTGTATCGTTCCTTTACGGTCACTTATCTGCAACGCACTGTCTAACCGGGTTACGGTGCCATTGGCATCAAAGAAAAAAGTCTCTTTTACAATATCCTGGCTCGCTTTTAATGTCTCCTTCATTTTTCCGGTAACCCCCAGGCGCACAAGGCTATTGGTTCCTGTCTTAAACTGGTATTGCAATCCACCCATAAGCGAAAAGTTGGTAAACGAGGTTACAACAGCACTATTGGCGTAATTGTAATTAACCGAGTCGTTTAGCAGAATAACCCTGGTATCAGTTTCTTTACGGCCAAACGAAAACCCGCCATTTACACCAATGCTTAAGCCACCCCATCTTTTGGCAATGCCCACAAAGCCCTGGTTCAATCCACCTTCACCTTCATATAAAGTACCTACACTGTCAATGCCCGGTATACGTGTATTTACAACTACTGAATAATTAATTTTTGATATTGGCCGCAAGCCAAACACCAGGCCCATATTTCTTTTTTTGCTAAGGGGCATACCCAAAACAACATAAGATGGACTAAAGTTGGTAGAGCTAAATTTTTTAAGTGGCTCTGCACTGCGCAGCACCTTATTGTCTATACCAATACCAATATCGTAGGTTACAAGTGATATACTACTGTACGATGCAGGATTATAAAAATTAACCGACTGTCCCAGGGCATCGCGGTAGGCTGCCGATACGCCGCCAATACCTCTGTTTACCACATGTTGTCCGGGAAAAATATTGCCGATACCGTAGCGAGAGAAAGGAGAATTCTCCTGGGCCGAAGCGGTGAGACATCCTAAAAACAGTATAAATCCGAGCTTAAGTTTTGGGGTGATTATTGTACTCACTAATCGCATACAGGCCTTTGTAAATTAAATAAGGGTCTGCAAATATCTTGTTTTTGAGCAGAGCGCCAAAAAAGGCCGTATCACCCCCGGTTAAATGGACGTTAAAGTTGACGTATTTTTCTCTGTATAAATCGATTACGCCATCTATCTCTTTAGCCATACCCAACATAACGCCCGATGTAATATTTGTCTCCGTATCGTAGCCTACCAGCGGAAAATTCCAGTTGGGTTCCACCAATGGCAAACGTGCAGTAAAATGTTGCAAACTTTTAAACCGCATCTCCATACCAGGTGAAATACTACCGCCCAAAAACTGGTGGTATTTGTTGATGAAGTTGTATGTAATGCAACTGCCCAGGCCAATTACCAGGTTATGTTGCTTCGGATATTGATCAATGGCTGCCACAACCATTGCCAGGCGATCCGCTCCAATGGTAGAAGGTTTACCTACCGGGGTGGTAATAGGAAACTCGCTTTGGTGCGATAGTTTATGAAAAACTGTTTTGTACGCCATAATCTTTTCAAACTCAGGATTATGGTCTATCACCGAAGAAAGGATGGCATGATCGGGTTGGTAGCGCTCAATAAGTTGATGTGCAGTTTCTCTCGAATCATTCTCCAACACAAGCAATTCCTTAAACTGCCGGTCTTCAAATATGGCGCATTTAAGCCGCGTGTTTCCAAAGTCAAAGCATAACGTTCTCATGCCGGCAAAGATGGGATTTTTGTTTTTGCTTATGCACACAAATTCTGGTGAAATGCAAGGCGTTTTTGGCATTACAATCCAGAGTTTGTTTTTTTGGTAGCCAACGGCAATTCAATGGGCTTCATCGTTGCCACGCTCGTTTCAAAGGCACTTTTTATAGCAGCTTTTTACAGGCTTTTTATATCGCGGTGCCCCTAACTACTTCGGAGGAACAGATTTAAATCATAACTCATAACTCTCAACTCAAACCTCACATCCACAGCTCTCAACTCACATCTCACACCTCACCCCCTTCACTTGCTTTGCTTTTTTGCGGACATTGGCGACCATGGCGAATTTTTATCAACGACTCACCACTCAATTACCCACTTTCTCAATGTTCAATTTTGTATTTATTTTTTATTTTTCATTCTCGCACCACTCATTATTCAAACCTCACCCTCATACCTCATACCTCAAACCCCACCCCTCACCTGCTCCTTTTAAGCACATCGTTTATGTAGTACAGCACATCTTCATTGGTGCGGTGCTGGCGCAACCACTCGTAGGTAGGACTGTGTTTAAGTATAAATTTTTGAAGCGCTTCTCCTTTTAGCCCGGTATACATGGTAACCAGTTGCGGCGAAAAACGATAGGTTACGTAGGCGTTCTTCTCCAAAGCATTAAATACCCTTTCTTCACTTTGTTGGTTGCGGCCTTTCTTCTTGAACCGATCAAGGTTTATTATCACACCAAAGCCCGGGCCGCGGTTACCTTCTACAGTATTGTGTACCGTTCCCCTATCCTGGTCAAACTCTGTACGCCGCTGTAAACTGTCTAGCTGATAGCGGGTATATTGAGCAGTTACGATTACGTTCGGCAATAGGTTTCCAACAGGCGCTAAAAAGAAACTGATGGTATCAACAAAAAGAATGGAATAGTTCAGGGTATCGTAGCGGTAACCTGTTGCTGTTGCAAATATGAAGTCGTTGGGAGAAGCTTCTATTTTAAAAAAGCCATTTGGGTCGGTAGTAGCTGATCGCTTAGCCGTTACATTAGTGATTTTTCCCTTGCCAATTGGGGTTTCGGTAAAAC
>MWWF01000288.1_pt1 | contig 10349 bp, 14 predicted proteins | sample 1047351 | NCBI WGS metagenome assembly MWWF01 (sample SAMN06349970, study PRJNA376086) | soil metagenome | isolation source: MGM-3 sample Antarctic (ecotone) soil | place: Antarctica
CTCGCCGGTATGAGTTGTGATGGCTGTTCAGTTTCTACTGTTGGGGCTACCGCTCCTGCTGCTGAAGCACTGATGACAGGTAATATGCCAGGCTTACCAAGAATTAATTAACATCATCCTGTACTTTCGGTTGAAGCCGGCGATGAATTTATGGAACCTTTTCATTTAGCACGGCAGGGTAAACTAGGAAAACAATTTGTTGTTGTTTATGAAGGCTCAATTGCAGATGAAAGATTGAATGATGAGAACGGCGGCTACTGGGTTGGGTTAGGAACAAGAATGGTGGATGGCGAATCGCAACCTTTTCCTACAGCAGATATGCTTAAAGAAATGTCACCTTATGCCGCAGCAGTTATTGCTATTGGTACTTGTGCAACTTGGGGAGGAATTCCTGCTGCAGCAGGCAACGTAACTGGCTCTATGGGCTTGATGGATTTCTTGGGTGAAGATTATCGCAGTACTTTTGGATTGCCGGTTGTAAACATACCGGGTTGTGCACCGCAGGGAGATAATTTTACAGAAACTGTTGCTGCAATACTTATGTTTTTGCAAGGCATTGGTCCTTTACCTGAATTTGATTCTCTTGGCAGGCCAGCCTGGCTTTTTACTGATACAGTTCACACAACCTGTACCCGTGGGGGGTTTTATGAGGAAGGAACGTTTGCAAAAAAATATGGTGATAAAGAATGTTTGGTGGAAATCGGTTGCTGGGGACCTGTAGTGCAATGTAATATTAATAAGAGAGGCGCTATAAATCATGTAGGAGGTTGTATGAATGTGGGTGCCCCTTGTATTGGATGCACAATGCCGGGTTTCCCTGATAATTTTTCTCCTTTTTATACAAAGCCTCCGGGAACAATTGTTTCATCAACGGTATCAAAAACAACCGGTTATTTTATTCGTAACTTAAGAAGGTTTTCTATGATGTATGCCAACCGTTCAGTAATATGGAATAAAAATAATCATGTGCCCTCAGGTTGGGGACATGTGGAAGAGGCGAGTACACTACAAAAAGTATCGCATTATTTTTATAGCAAGATTCAGTTTCACAACAGTGTTCGTCCCGGTATGAAATCGAAGCCTCATCATGCGGCTCAAAAGAAAACAGAAGAAATAAAACAACAATAAATATGAATGACGCAGAATACTATAATCACTTTTACATCGGGCTAGCGCTTGCCGGAGCCATTGTTGTAATTGCTGCTGTATTGCTGATTCTTATTTTGGTTGCTGCAAGAAAAATATTGAAATTAGCGGGTGCAGCCTTAGGAATCGTGGTAAATATTAAACAAAACACAATGAGCATTTGGGGGCTGCAGGATACCAATCACACAGCCATTAAAATATTAAACGAAGCAGATACCATATTATCTAATGCAGGTGCAGTAGCAACTGCATTACACGAAACTGAAAAACAATCGTAATGGAAAATGTAAGTCAGGAAGCAATTACACAAGTTTGGGAAATCTGTCTTGTATTGGGTTTGGTGGTAACCATTGTTGTTGCGGTCCTGCTTATTCTAATCCGTAATACTGCCCGTAAAATTTTAGGTGGTGTACAAAAAATATGGATTGAGGGTAAGCTTGTAGCAAACAACACGATTCAAATTCCGATTTATTTAACTGTTACCAACCAGGTAGTTTCAAAAATTTATGATACAGCAGTAAAAATTATTGGCGGGGCTGCAGCCATTGAGCAGCATGCAAGCGTTTGCCCCGGTTGCCCGGCCTGTGTTTTAACGCATAAAAAAGCAATGTAAATGTCCTACACATTATTAATGATATTAACGGTTTTGCTTGTGTTGATTTTTGTTGGCGCATTGATATTTTTTGTTGCATCAATTCATCGGTTGCTTGTAAATATTGGTGGTGATGGAAATAGTTTTTTGGCTAAGTTAAGATTAGGATTAAGAGCCATTGAAACTGAAACCGGACATTTGCCGGTAGAGGTTACCAAACTAAACGAAACATTAAGCAATACGGGTGCAGGTTTGAAGGTGGTCAACACACATTTGGAAGGGACTATACAGGCAGCAGTAAAACAAAAAAACATTTAACCATGATGCCGCAAGCTGTATATATTTTATGGATTATAGTGTTAGCGGTGGCACTAATTTTATTTCCATTTATAATAAGGTTATTGCATAAAACTTTTATGGCTGCAAAAAATATAGAAAGATATTTAAGAGAAATGAAAGAAGCCGGAATGGGCATTGCAAGTAATACATCACATGTAACCGCTTTGGATAGTACCATAAATGTTGCAGTTGATATTTTAGACAGTGCCGGAAAAATAAATTCAAATGCTGAAACCATAGAAACCGTTATGGCTGACAGGTCAGCAAAATTTAATTAATATGGGAGATTATTTATTTATAGCCACGCTGATTGTTGTTGCACTTGTTGTGCTTGTATTAGTTATTTATCTTGTGGGTGTAATTATTTATTTATTTCGGGCTGCAGGGCATTTGAAAGATCTTGCAGGTGGTTTGCAGCAAATTGAAAATGACACCCTTCCTTTGGCAGGTAAATTAACAACAATAAATGGAGCGTTGGATACTTTGCATGGTGGGCTGTCATCAGTGAATACGCATCTTAGCGCTATCGCAAAGGTTTTGAAATTGTAAAGAACAGATGCCAAATGGTATGCAGATGAAGTGATTGCGACGCAATCCCGAAGTTTGGGGACTATGAAAAACTAAAGCTGGTACCAAAAAAATAAAAATTAAACGGTTGCAAAAAAGTAAGCTATGTGTTTTAAAAATCTTCCGATAGAATTTGATGAACAGGGTGTAGCAACTTTAAAAGAAGGGGTTACCAACCCATATTCTTATGAAGTTGTTGACCTTGGCAAACATGAGGATAAGCTAAAGGAATTGCTTGCCAAAAACGGGCATTTAAAAAATGTAGATTATGATCCGGTAACACGGATTGCCGGTGCACTTGCTTTTCACAGTGTGGTAGATCTGGAAAATAAAAAAGTTATTTCTTCTAATTCTATGGCAACATTATTCCGCGGCTATGAAATTATTTTAAAAGGAAGAAGTCCGCTTGATGCTGCTTACATAAGCAGTCGTGCCTGCGGTGTTTGTGGTGGAGTGCATTCAACTGTTTCGGCTTTGGCGATAGAAATGGCTCTGGATATAAAGCCGCCGCCTCTGGCAATTGTGATGCGTAATATTTTATTGGCAGTTGAATATTTATATGATCATCCGCTGCATTTATTTTTACTTTCAGGTCCTGATTACTCCGAGCAATTAACCAGCGAAACCAATCCTGAAATTGTTGAGAAAGCAAAAACAACACCGTGCAAAAATACTTCAGTGCATGGTTATAAGATGATGATTGACATCATGCATGACCTTAATCCTCTCACCGGAAAATTATACATTGAAGCGCTGGAAATGACACGTGTTGCAAGAGAAGCGTATGTTTTAATCGGTGGTAAATATCCGCATCCGCAATCAGTTATTCCCGGCGGACTTTCGGTTACCATTAATATCACAGTGCTGAATGAATTGTACCAACGCCTCATTAAATTTTTTGATTACGGACAAAAAACTGTAGGGCTTTGGGATGATGTTTTTGATTTCTTTTTAGAGTGCAATCCTGATTATGCAAAAGTAGGTGCCCGACCTGCAACCATGATAGAGACAGGCGTTTGGGATCACCCGGATTATTATGATGCCACATTTAAAAATTGTGACACGTGGGGGAATGCACGCTGGTCAACCCCCGGCGTTTTAATTGATGGAGAGTTAGTAACAACAAGTTTAAAACAAATAAATGCCGGGCTTGAAGAATTTGTAGAACATTCTTATTATGAAAAATGGGAAGGTCAACGATTTAAAACCGACATGGAAGGCACACCATTAAGCCCTAATCATCCCTGGAATAAAGAAACCATTGCCAAGCCGGGCAAACAAAGCTGGCGTGACAGATACACCTGGGATACCTGCCCTACATGGGACCGTAATAGCGTGGAAGCCGGCGCTTATGCCCGTTTGTACATAACCGCAAAAGCTAATAAAGTTGTGAGCCGCAGGTTTGTAGAGCCTACCGGTCATAGTATGATATTGCACATGCCAAAACATAATCTTCCGGCTGCAACAATGGAGTGGCACATACCCAAAGACTGGAATGCTTTTGAACGCAACCGTGCAAGAGCCTTCTGCATTCCTTACAGCGCTTTGGTTGCGCTGGATAACTGGTACATGGCAATGGATTATTTGCGCCAGGGCGAAACGAGTATGAGCACACCATTTACCATTCCTAAAAAAGGCACACAGATCGGCGTAGGTTTTTGGGGGGCAGGTCGTGGCTTTTTAACGCATCATCTTATTATTGATGACGGTGCCATTTCCAACTACCAGATACTTACCCCATCAACATTAAATGCCTCGCCAAATACTCCGTGGGGTACACCCGGTCCTTACGAAGAAGCGGTCTTAAATACCCCTATATTAGAAAATGTTGACATCACTAACCCCGACAAAAAATTTAAAGGCATTGATATTCTCCGTGCTATCCGCAGCTTCGACCCTTGTATGCCATGCACTACACACATACAGGTGGAGAACAGTGACTACATGGTTACAAGAGAAGTAACTACTTGTGCTTGCGGGTTGGAGTAAGAACATATGTAACTTACCTTAATGAAAAAAACTTTCATCGGCACCGTCGGTTATCACAACCTCCGCAATCATTCTATTGGTCCTGCTTTGCTACCGAAGTTGCAAGAAATGAAATGGGTAGAAGGAGTGGAATTAGATGAACTCAATTGGGGACCGATTGCCATTGTACAAAAATTTCAATCGCTCCCCATACCTTTTGATAGGGTGATATTAATTGCAGCTATTGAACGACCTGAAAGAAAAATCGGAGACATCACCGTTTATAAATGGATGGGGAAATTGCCTGATGAAGAATTGATACAGCGTTGCGTTGGCGATGCAGTAACCGGCGTTATTTCTGTAGAAAATTTATTGATCATTGGCGAATATTTTAAAATATGGACAGGTGAAACTTTTGTAGTGGATGTAGAACCCGGACCGGAAGAAGCCGGCGAAGATTTTACTGAAGAAATGCAGCAGGCTATTCCTGATTTGATTTTAACGCTGCAGAATCTTACAAAGGAAAACCCAACAGAAAGCATTAATTTTAAACCAATGTACGGCGATAGTTTAATTGTAGAAAAAACGGATGCCTGAAAATAATAATCATATTAATAAAAATGCAGTGGATGCACTATTCTGGCGGGAAGAGATTCTGCAGGTATTGTATTGGATGGAAGGCGAAGGGTTGGAAGATGCAGTTCCCTTCAGCCGGTTACTTTCTTTATTAAATACAACCAGCGAAAATCTTTTACTGCATCTAAAAAAAAATGTTATAGCAGGTTATTTACAAACAGAAGATGAAGAACTAAGTGAAAACAGTTCCATAAAATTAACGCCATTCGGTAAAAAAGAAGGTGGAAATATTTTTAGAAACGCCTTTGAAGGCATGCAAAAAGGCGGTCATGGTGAATGCGGACCGGATTGTGAATTCTGTTACGACGAAGGTGAGAAACTGGAAGACTGCGTTCATAATTGTGCCGACACCCGCCATCATCATTAATCATGCAAAGCATTTTTTTATCAGATACTGAATATGAACAACTGGCTTCTGAAACGGAAGAACTTATTGCGCAAATCGATAATCTTCCTTATCCCAAAGTAAAAGACGATACGCATCAATTGTTGCAAAATTTTGACATGATGCACAGGGAAGCCTTAACGAGATTATTCAAAGAAATTATAATCAATCACCCGGACTTGCATACAAAAATGGAAAGCGATAAAGCCGTAAATTTATTGTTCAGCCTTTACGATCTTTTTCATACCGATATTCAAAATAGTCACAACGGATTGGAACCCTCTAACGGAATTAATAATGACAAATATCCTCGCTGGATACCTGTAGGAAAATTTGATAAACTTAAAGAGAACACTGCCTACAAATACGCCGAAGAAGGAGAAAATATTTTAATTTGTAAAACAGAAGGCAGTGTATACGCTGTAAAAAACACCTGCAGTAATACAACCTTACCGTTAGATGGCGCTGTAATTGAGAAAGGTTATCTTATTTGTCCGTGGCATGGTTGTGCCTATCGCTTATCGGATGGGGTTATGGAAACCAACCCGATTAATAAATTAAAAACATATCCCGTTACAATAAGTGATGGAGAAATTAGATTAGGATTAAATATATAATTATGATGAATAAGTTTTGGGCAACATCAATCATTTTTTTTATGATTGTTATAGTATCCTGTAAGGAACAAAAATTTACAGATACAAAAAATCACATGTCAGACACCAGTGGTTTGCCGGTAACCATGGATGATTCATCCCGTATAATTATTGATCGGGCCATAGCTTATGCAGGTGGTTATGATGAGTGGCAGAAAAAGAAAACGCTATCCTTTGATAAAAAAAGCACAAGTTATGACAGCACCGGAAAAATTATTCGTGAAACTGATATGCATTTAGATTATATGATGAAGCCGGAGTTTAGGGCAAAGCTTACATACAAGCTGCATGATACAATTATCACCTTACTTCATGACGGGCAAAGAGCATGCAAAATGTATAATAGTAAAGCATCTGCAGAACAAAAAGATATTGATGCAGCGTGGAATTCCAGTTTCGGATCGCAATATGTTATGTGCATGCCTTACAAATTAAAAGATCCGGGCATAAAAGCTGAATATGTTGGGGAGGTAACCATGAAAGATGGTGTGGCTGCGCAAATTATAAAAACTTCATACAGTAAAGGCGCAGGAAGTAATCCTGATCATATTTGGTATTATTATTTTGAACCGGGAACAGGGAAGTTGCTTGCTAATTCATTCCTTGGTAAAAACAATTCGTGGGATTATACACGCTATGAACAATTGGAAAAAGCAAATGGGTTGATGTTGCCTTCTGTTCGTAAAGGTTATACGGCTGATACTTTAAATAATCCCGGATGGATGGTTTCCGAAAGCAGGCACAGCAACATTGTTTTTGATAAAGAATTTTCTGCAGATCATTTTAAAATACCGGATGGAAAATGATCAACCTAAAATATTAATTGCAGGGGTTGGAAATGAATTGCGGCAGGATGATGCCTTTGGTGTTTTGCTGGCGCAGAAGCTGCAAGAGGAAGCAGCATTTCCCTCTACAATCAACGTGATGGAAATTGGTTCAGCAGGCATTCATTTGGTGCAACAGTTATTTGATAAATACGACATTTTGGTATTGCTGGATATTGTAAAATGGGGAGGTGCTGCCGGAACCATTCATTTTAAAGAAGTAGAGGTAAAAGATATTTCACAATTACCTGATGATGAGAAAAATGAATTTTTGGCTGATATGCATTATATCAATCCATTGAAAGCATTGATGATGGCGAAAGCATTGAATGTTCTGCCAAAAAAAGTAATTTTTTTAGGTTGTGAATCTGAAGAGCATGAAGAAATTGGGATTGGAATGAGTACAGCGGTGGAGAAGGCTTTGCCGTTAGCTTTTAAAAAAATTTGTGATTGGATAAATAATACAGGGCCTCTGGCAGTAATATAAATTTGTAAAGCAGATTAAAAAAATTAAATTACATATCTAAATTTTTCAAAATGAAACATTCATCTTATTCCGACGGTGACGAAAATGTAAAACTTCCCTGGAAGACGAATTGGAAGTGAAAGATCTTATAAAACCCATCACGTTTAGGCGTGTACGCATGGTACAAATCATAGGTGGCACTCTTTTACTATTAGCGTTTATAGTTTTTGGCTGGTGGTTTTTTACAAAACCTGTTTCAGGTGAAAAGATAGTAAAGGAAATGATAACCGCAGCCGGTGGCATGGCACAATGGAAAAATATTCAGGATGGAAATTTTGTGCGTACGCATCGTAGGTATGATGAGAATGGAAAGATCGTTCAACAATCTGAAGAGACCTTTTTCTTTATTAATAATAAAGAAGGTCACCAGCTTTTAATAAAGTCCAAAACAAATGGGGGGGATAATGTAACAGTGGGTCATGATAAAGCGGGTTATTGGGCTTCATTAAATGGCAATGAAGTAAATCCTGTTCCGTTATCCAAAGAGCTGGAATTTATGTGTGATGGTGATGAATGCTCTCCGCTATGTTCCAGTGAAATGGCATTGTACCGAATGTCTTTCCCCTTCAAACTAGCAGATTATGGAGTACAGCCACGCAATGCTGGTACAGCTATATTAAATGGTGAAAAAGTAATGTTATTGGATGTAACTTTTGATCCTAAAGTTGGGCATGACAGGTGGGTTTTTTCTGTTGATCCTTCTTCTAAATTGATCAGGAAGATTGAACACTATGCATCAGTAAAAGACAATGCACAGCCAGAAGAAATATATCTTTCCGATTTTAAAAAAGAAGGCCCTATTGTTTTAAGCCACTCCAATAAATATTACCGCAGCAATGGAAAAATTTTAGAAGAATATCTGATCTCAAATGTAAAATTCAATTCTTCTTTATCTGCTGATATTTTTAAAAGACCCCAGCAACTTAGTATGAAATAATTTTTTGGCAATAAAAAATTAAGGGATGGTCTGGTGATCGTCCTTTTTTTATGCCTTTACTTTTTCCAACAAATCAGTTGCTAATTGGTTGATAGCTTTTAAAGCGGGAGAATTATTTATATCATTTATATTTAAAGAACCATTTTTATCCGCTTCTGAAACGGTTGCATCCAAAGGGATAACTGCAATCACAGGTAAATCTGTTTGTGCACAAAACTGCCGGATGGCTTCTTCATCTTCAGGATTTTTTACTTTGTTGGCAACTGCAACAATATTTTTTATTTCCAGTTCTTTTCCAAGTCTTTGAAAACGTGCTACCGCTTCCATAGATCGATAGTAGGGTTCAACAACACACAATAAAACATCCACGTATTTTGAGGTCCCCCGTTTCATTTGCTCCAGCGAGGCCTCTAAATCCAATAACGTTACCTGGTCACTTTCTTCCAGTGCTGTATGAATAATTTCTCTAACAGTGGTGTGAATCCCACACATACATCCTGTACCTGCATGTTCCGGCTGACCCACTGCTAATAAAGTAACATTGTCATTTGTTTTTATTCCGTATGCGTCCATTACTTCGGCTAAGGGCACATTTAATTTTGCATACTTTTTCCCATCATCTTTTGAATACACTTCCAGCAGTTTAGAAGTTAAACCCTTTGGCATGGCAGCTTTAGGGTCTATGCCCAGGGTAAGTGCAAGATTGGGATTAGGATCCCCATCAATTGCTAAAATAGAGATTCCCCTGCTACCCAAAGTGCGGCATAATAAACCACTAATTGTAGTTTTTCCCACTCCGCCTTTTCCGCATACTGCAATTTTCATATAGAATATTTTTTTAAGAAGAATTAAAATAGATAGAAATAATCTAATCAATTCATTAGTAATGTATGAAAAATTATCAGTAAATATCTTTTCAAAAATGAATATTCCTATATTTTCCTTTCTAGCTGCTTTCTCAATTTATCTAGAAATTTTTTTAAGTATTTTTCTTTGTTTTCAGGATTCTTATAAATAATTGGAATTCAATGTAAATAGTAGCCCTGGCGAGGCCACAAAAGTTTTTTAAAGGACGGCGTAAAATTTTCACCACATTTTTTATTCACTTATGGTTGTCCTAGTTGTTGTCCCGATAAAGGTATAGGGCTATAGTAATTAATTTCTGTTGCTTCAAACAGGCAAACAAATGAAAATTTGGGATAAGGTTTCTAAGCATTATGAAAATAAAAATGAAATAAGATCTTAAAAAGATTCCTAATTTTAATTTAGAAAATTGTTTGGAACGAGGGTGATTTTCGTGCTCGCCTGCAAGTGGAGGCGATTAAGGACCAGGAAATACTTAAAAATTTTTATTTTAAGTTTTAAGTTGTTTCAACACATTTGTTTCAATAAGATTTTATAATACTATTACGAATAAAGAAAAGAAATTTGAAGTGCTTGGTAAAGGTTTAACGTCTGGTCTTGTAGATGACAGGTAAAAAAGCGGCAACAACTTAAACCTATTATTGGCAATCATTTTATCATGTGCGCAGAAAAAAACTAATTCATACTCAAACAAACAATTATGAAAAAATCGATCGGTAGTACATTTTTACTTGTTACAATGTTCCTTTTTTTAACTAAAATATCTTTTGCGCAACAAGATGTTCCCAAACTTTCTTTAACACAGGAGGATTATCTAAAAAAAAGTAAAAGACAAAAAACAGCCGCCTGGATATTTACGGGTGTTGGCGCTGCTGTAACCCTTGTATCATTTGCAGCATTATTAGGCTC
>MWWF01000289.1_pt1 | contig 10349 bp, 10 predicted proteins | sample 1047351 | NCBI WGS metagenome assembly MWWF01 (sample SAMN06349970, study PRJNA376086) | soil metagenome | isolation source: MGM-3 sample Antarctic (ecotone) soil | place: Antarctica
TATTGGCTCAGTTTCATTTGCCGGCAGTATGATTGCCTGGGGGAAATTAAGTGGCAAAGTGAAAGATTTCTCTTTCAGGGGCCAGCATATTGTAAACATCTTACTATTGCTCGTGGCGATTTCTTTAAGCGGCTTTCTGTTATTCAATCTTGCTTCTTCTACTTATTTTATCTTTTATATTATTTTCTTGCTTGCCCTTTTATATGGTATATTTTTCGTATTACCTATTGGCGGAGCCGATATGCCGGTAGTTATCTCTTTACTCAATTCCTTTACAGGAGTAGCTGCAGCCTGTGGAGGGTTTTTATACAATAATAAAGCAATGCTTACCGGCGGAATACTTGTTGGTGCAGCAGGAACACTTCTTACTATTTTAATGTGTCGGGCAATGAACAGGAGTCTTAAAAATGTTCTTATAGGTTCATTTGGCGGCGGCGCAAAATCTATCGCCGGAGTTGTAAACCAATATGGCAATTATAAAGAAATATCACTGAGCGATGCTGCAATGGTAATGGCCTATTCAAAAAAAGTTATAATAGTTCCAGGTTACGGGCTGGCTGTAGCACAGGCTCAACACACCTGCCACGAGTTGGAAAAACAATTGAATGAAAAAGGCGTGGAAGTTGAATATGCAATTCATCCCGTAGCGGGCCGTATGCCTGGCCATATGAATGTATTACTTGCTGAAGCCGATGTAAATTATGAAAAGCTATTAGAAATGGAAACTGCAAACGATGAATTTAAAACTACAGATGTCGTATTAATACTTGGTGCCAATGATGTAGTAAATCCTGCTGCAAAAAATGATCCATCATCGCCAATATATGGTATGCCAGTACTTGAAGTGGAGCTGGCAAAAACAGTTATTGTGAATAAAAGAAGCATGAAACCTGGGTATGCTGGTATTGAAAATGAATTATTTTTTCAACCCAAAACTTCTATGTTATTTGGCGATGCAAAAAAGGTGCTGCAGGACTTGCTGATAGAAATAAAAAATACCTGATTTATTTTTTACATTTTCAAAAACCCTATTTATTTATTTTATTCGAATGCAGGATTTTTTATTGCATAACTTAATCAACACAATTTAAACACAACACATATTCTGCAGAAGCTCAGGTAATAAAAAAACCCCACAATTGCGGGGTTTCTATATCAAAAGATTTTATCTTATTTCTTTACAACACTTTTTTCTACAAGCCTTTTACCCTTCTTAGTCTTTACTTTAGATGTGCCTGTTGCTGTTTTAGTTTCTGTCTTCACTTTATCATCTTTTACTTTTAGAGTGGTTTTACCATCAGTAGAAGTTTTATTTGTGGAAGCCCAGGTATCATAAGCAGCTGGTTCGAGAACATCACCAGTAAGCTTTATTGATTTTATATCATCTGCCCCGGCAAATTTTACTGTAAGTGTTTTATCAATATGGCCCAAATTAGCAGCATTGTAAGTTGCTTTAATATACCCTGTCTTACCTGGAGCTATTTCAGATTTAGTATAATCAGAAACAGTGCATCCACAAGTGGGGTTTGCCTGTTCAATCAACAAAGATTCTTTACCAATATTTGTTACTACAAAAGTGGCCGTTGCGGGAACACCTTGTTTTACTTTACCTAAATCATAAGTTTGAACATTGAGTTTTGCTAAATCATCTGCTTTTTTTTGAGCAAATAATGATGTTGAAGACATTGCCAGAATTGCGAATAGTATTTTTTTCATGCTAATTGTTTAGAAGATGGTTATTTATTGTTCGTTTTTTAAAGAATTAATTTTTGTATTTTCCGGTGCAGAACTTACAGGAGTTTTCCAAACTTCTCCCTTTATAATAATTTGCTTGGTTTGATTACCATTGTAAGTAATAGTAACAGGTTTTGCAAAGGATCCTTCATTTTGTGCGTTGTAGCCTACAGTTATTTTGGAAGTAGCGCCGGGGGCAATTACATCTTTATTCCATTCAGGGGTTGTACAACCGCAACTTGCCTGAACATTGTCAAGTGAAAAAGGCGCTGAGCTAATATTTTTAAATTCAAAAATATGCGTAACAGGCTTGCCTTGTGGTATTTTTCCAAAATCGAATTCAGTTTCTATCAGGCTGATTGTTTCAGTTGCTGATTTAGTGGTATCACTTGCTGGTGATATAGGTGTAGTTGTTGAGTTCTTTTCTTTTGAAGTATTTGTGGAGGTTACTGTTTTAATCTTTGTTTTTTTTTCGACATTGGTTTGGGCAGTAGTTGAAAACGAAATAACTAACCCACAAAGAATTGTAAATATAATTTTCATGTATTTGAGTATTTTAGACGACATCAAAGATAATAAAACGCATGAAAAGGTTGCAAATTGCGATAAGGTTATTACTTTTTTAACAATCATCGTTCATTAATTAATATTTTTGCCGCATGGAAACATCCCATAATACAGACGTCGCTTTTCTTGAAAAATTATCGTTTGATAATTTTAAGCAGGAGGTTTTAAAAGACTATAAAGTTGTATGTGAAAGTCGTGAGGCCAGTTTATTAGGTAGAAAGGAAGTACTTACAGGTAAGGCAAAGTTTGGAATTTTTGGAGGTGGGAAAGAAGTTGCCCAGGTTGCCATGGCTAAATTTTTTATGCCAGGCGATTTCAGAGCAGGATATTACCGGGACCAGACTTTTATGTTTTCCGCTGGCCTGGCAACTGTAGAGCAATTTTTTTCACAATTGTATTCTGACCCTGATATAAATAATGATCCTTTCAGTGCAGGCCGCCAAATGAATTCGCACTTTGCAACAAAATTTGTAGATGCTGCTGGTGAATGGCTGCCCCTTTCTCAAATAAAAAATATTTCAGCTGATATTGCTCCTACCGCAGGTCAAATGCCAAGAGCATTGGGACTTGCATTAGCTTCAAGAGTTTTTAGAGCGATAGATCCTTTGCATGAAATGAGTGACTTAAGTGATAATGGAAATGAAGTCTGCTTTTGTACTATAGGTGATGCGTCTACTTCCGAAGGTCATTTCTGGGAAACCATCAATGCTGCCGGGGTTCAGCAGGTGCCATTGGCAGTATTTATATGGGATGATGGTTATGGAATTTCAGTTCCAAGAGAGTTTCAAACAACAAAATCTTCCATATCAATAGCATTGTCAGGATTACAAAAGGAAGAAGACACTAATGGGATAAATATTTATAAATTAAAGGGATGGGATTATGCAGGAATGTGTGAGGTACTGGAAGGAGCTATAAAAAATATTCGCGAAACTCATACACCGGCACTATTTCATGTTGAAGAACTCACCCAGCCACAGGGGCATTCTACTTCTGGTAGCCATGAGCGTTATAAGGCACCGGAACGACTGGAGTGGGAAAAAAAATGGGATTGTAAAAAACAAATGCGCGAATGGCTGATCTCCAATGCACTTGCAGATGAAAGTGACCTGGATAATATTGAGTTTGAAGCAAAAGAATTAGTAAAGCAAAGCAGAAGGGTTGCCTGGAATAAATATATTACCCCAATACAAAATGAGGCTAATGAAACTGTAGCCCTACTTGAAAAAATTGCCCTTGAACCAGAAAACAGCCGATCGATTCAAAAACTGGCAGGTGAATTTAAAGCCATTCGCGAGCCATTGCGGCGTGATATAATGAAATTTGTAGCCAGCGCTATGGATATTTCAAAATCCATTTCTGCACAAACAAAACTTCAGAATTATTATGATAGTTTAAAAAAACAGTATGCGCAATTATACGATTCCCATCTTTATAATGAAGGCCCAAAGTCGGCATTAAAAGTTCCAAAAATAGCAGCACATTTTGATGAAAATCCAGAAATGATAAATGGTTACGAGGTGCTGAATAAATATTTTGATGAGTTATTTGCAAGCAACAAAAAAGTAGTGGCATTTGGAGAAGATGTGGGAAATATCGGAGATGTAAACCAGGGCCTGAGTGGGTTGCAGCAAAAATATGGAGATGGAAGAATTTTTGATACCGGCATACGTGAATTATCTATAATGGGGCAGGGCATTGGTTTGGCACTACGCGGCTTAAAACCAATTGCAGAAATACAATACCTGGATTATTTATTATATGGATTGCAACCTTTGAGCGATGATGTAAGTACCACCCATTACCGTACCATGGGGCAGCAAAGTGTTCCATTGATAGTGCGTACCCGAGGCCATCGCCTTGAGGGTATCTGGCATAGTGGCTCACCACTCGGGATGATCATTAATGCTCTTCGTGGTATGTACGTATGTGTGCCAAGAAATATGGTTCAGGCTGTAGGGATGTACAATACATTATTGCAAAGCAACGATCCGGCATTAATGATAGAATGTCTTAACGGGTATCGCCTGAAAGAAAAATTACCTTCGAATTTAGTCGAGTACACAATACCGTTAGGTATGCCGGAAGTTGTAAGAGAAGGAAATGATATTAGCATAATTTCCTACGGCTCCACTTTGAGAATAGCTCAGGAGGCTGCGGGAGAATTGGAAAAATTAAATATAAGCTGCGAAGTCATAGACGTGCAAACCCTCTTACCTTTTGATATTCATCATTCTATTTTGGCTTCTCTGAAAAAAACGAATCGTATCATTTTTATAGATGAAGATGTGCCTGGTGGCGCTACGGCTTATATGTTTAATAAAGTTATGGAAGAACAGGGAGGTTATCGCTGGCTCGATGTTGCTCCACGCACACTTTCAGCTAAAGCGCACCGGCCTTCTTATGGCAGTGATGGCGATTATTTTAGCAAGCCGAATGTGGAAGATATAAAACATGTTGCAAAGGAAATGATGGCAGAGTGAGAGACGAAGCAATAGGCAACAAGCAATGGGCAAATTGGGCAATAAGCATAAGCAAATTTAATGGCAGCTAAGAGTGTAAAAGAAACTACTGTTTATCAAAATGATTTCGCTTTAGCAATGGAAATTTTCGAAATTTCAAAACGATTTCCAATTGAAGAAAGATATTCACTTAAGACAGTCTTCAAGAAGTGTTTGCATTTGTTTACCGTAAGCTTACCGAAAAAAAAGATACGTTGCGCATTTCATTTCTAAAGTTACAGATAGTGATATGGAAAATTCTGAAACATCAGGATGGTTAGATTTTGCTATGGCCTGTAAATATATTTCAGAAGAAGAGTATAAAATTTTGTCCAATCGAAATGAAGAAACAGGAAAACTTTTAAATCACATGATAGACAATCCGGAAAGATATTAATGTATGCATAATTATTACAAATTGCTTATTCTCTTTTGCCTATTCTCTTTTGCTTATTGCCTTTGCCTATTGCCAATTGTTTATCCTCCATTAAAATTTAAAGATGCACTTAACGATTTATCAAATTGATGCCTTTACAGATAACCTCTTTGGTGGTAATCCTGCGGCCGTTATTCCTTTGAAAAAATGGATTGATGAAAAACTGATGCAGAAAATTGCCTTAGAAAATAATCTTAGTGAAACAGTATTTTTTGTACCAACTATTAATTCAAATAATGCAGACTTTGAAATAAGATGGTTTACGCCAACTGTTGAAATAAATTTATGCGGGCATGCAACACTTGCTTCCGCTTACGTGTTATTTAATTTTTTAGGATTTGAGAAACCCAAAATAAATTTCAGTTGTCAAAGTGGATTATTGAGTGTAAAGAAAAATAGTGGTCTTATCGCAATGGATTTCCCCTCATGGGAACCAGGTATATTTAATGAACCTATTCTTTATATCAAAGAAGCACTTGGCGATGTAGATATTATTGGAATTTATAAAAACAGGGATCTCTTAGTAGAATTGCCTGATGAAGAATCTGTAAAGACTTGTATTCCTGAATTTTCTTTGATACAAAAAACCGGCTATAAAATTATTATAACTGCCCCTGGAAATGACGTTGACTTTGTCTCACGTTTTTTTGCCCCAACTGCCGGTGTTGATGAAGACCCGGTAACAGGCTCTGCCCATTCACAATTGATACCCTTCTGGAGTAAGAAATTAAACAAATCAAAAATGAAAGCCTTGCAACTTTCGAAGCGTGGAGGAACAATTTATTGTGAACAAAATGGCAACAGGGTAACAATGGCGGGTCATTGTGTTTACTATATGAAAGGTGAAATTGAAATCCGTGAAAACTTATGATCACAAATTCAGATAAACATTTCATGAATCACTGGCAGGAACAAAAGAGCGGGCCCCGGTGGAAATATTATCTTCAGTTTACCATTGCATGGATGATTGTATCATTTCTTGTAATTTTTTTTCTCACAAAATTGTTAACAAGTGCCTGGGAAACGGGCGGCAAATATTTAATTTATTTAATTATTGGAATTTCATTTGCACTAGGTTTTCTTGGAACCCATTTTACATACACTCTTAGTGAAAAACGTTATAATAAAATTTTAAAAAGAGAAAAAGTAGATTAATGTATTATCTGAGATGCAGGACGTAAGGGCCTTTCCTGACTTGCTTGTAAAACTTATTTGCAGAATCATTTTCCATTACTTAACGCAACTCCATTTTACTTCATTAAAAACTCAATCAATTATCTTCACCGCCGAATGTATAAACTGCTTCGCAATATTTTATTTTGGTTTGATCCTGAAGACATACATTATTTTTCCATGAACATTCTTAAGTTCTTTTGTAAGTCCTCTTTAATAAAAAGTTTCCTTCAAAAAAAATTCAGCCCTGCAGGAAAAAATCTTAGCAGAAATTTTTTTGGTCTAACTTTTTCTAATCCGGTAGGACTTGCTGCCGGCTTTGATAAAAATGCTATATACCTCAAAGAGCTTGCAACCTTAGGTTTTGGCTTTGTTGAAATAGGAACTGTAACTCCCCTGCCACAGGAGGGGAACCCAAAACCAAGATTATTTCGTTTGCCAAAAGATAAAGCTCTTATAAACCGGATGGGATTTAATAATGATGGCGCAGTAGTGATTGCTGAAAGATTAAAAAAATTTCGGGATATAAATCCCGAACATGCACGACTGAAAGAGGTAGCGAGGCCTGCAATCATTCAACAATTCATCATCGGCGGAAACATTGGTAAAAACAAAAACACACCTAATTCTGATGCATGGAAAGATTATGAAATTTCATTTAATACATTGCACGATTATGTTGATTATTTTGTTGTAAATGTAAGTTCCCCAAATACACCTGGCCTGAGAGACCTTCAACAAAAAGATTCACTAAGAAAAATTATTACCCATTTGCAGGAACTTAATAATTCTAAAACCATATCAAGGCCCTTACTTTTAAAAATATCACCCGATTTGTTGGTAAATGAACTCGATGATATAATTAACCTTGCAATAGATATAAAGCTGGATGGACTTGTGGCCGCCAACACAACAATTAGCCGGGAATATTTGCGATCTGCAGAGCAGAAAATAAAGAAAGCAGGCACAGGGGGATTGAGCGGAATACCTTTAAAAAATATTTCAACCCAAATCACAAAATATATTGTAGAAAAAACGGGTGGAAAAATTCCTATAATAACGAGTGGCGGCATATTTGGGGGGAAAGATGCTGTAGAAAAATTTGAAAATGGAGCATCACTTTTGCAGGTGTGGACCGGCTTTATTTATGAAGGGCCTTCCATTGTGAAAAATATTTGTAAATCATTGGTGTAATTTCATCAGAATAATAAACGAACAGAAATGAGTCATTTGTTTACGTCAGACAGTATTATTAGTTTTTTTATTCTTGTACTTCTCGAGGTGGTTTTGGGAATTGATAATTTAATATTTGTAAGCATCATTATAAACAGGTTACCCGAAGAAAAACATAAAAAAGCAAGGCTTTTCTGGGTAATTTCAGGAAGCATTGTTAGAAGTCTTTTGCTGTTGGGTCTTGGGTGGCTGCTATCACAAAAAGGCAAACCTCTTTTTACATTATTCAATAAAGGCTTCGACCTTGCCAGCCTGGTGATGCTTGGCGGTGGCCTTTTTCTCATTTACAAATCAGTTCATGAAATACATCAAAAACTCGAAGGGGAAAACGTGAATGTTTTAAAAAGAAATACAAAAACTTTCAGCTTTACGCAAGCCATGATCCAGATAATATTAGTAGACATGGTGTTTTCATTTGACAGCATTATTACGGCGGGAGGCACAGCGAAGTATGTAGAGATCATGATTGCCGCAGTGATCATTGCCATGATCATGATGTTTGCATTCAGTCCTAAAATTGCAGCTTTTATTCATAAACATCCCACCTTCAAAATGTTGGCGCTTTCTTTTCTCGTAATGATCGGGCTTAGCCTTGTTATTGAAGGATGGTCAGGAGAAAAAGCTGAAGAACTTAACTTAAAAAATTATATTTATTTCGGTATGGCATTTTCATTTGTCGTTGAGCTTCTGAACATGAATGTGCGAAAAAAACAAATAAAAAGAGTGGTTGAGCTTAATGAGCCACATTACCAAAACGATGAAAAAAATGAAGGGGATGAGGCGAGATAAGGGATCTCCCACCCTCCAGAGGAGGGATTTAAAATTAAAAAACACTTTCAACAAATCTGAATTATACATCGCAACTCAAATCGTACATCAAACATCATACTTCTTACATCTCACTCACATTCCATATTCACTTACAAGATAAATCAGCGCCGCCATATTTGCTGCGCCCAGGTTTAGTTCCCGCTCACTTACATTCTCAAAAACATCGGTTTCGGCATGATGAATATCAAAATAGCGCTGGCTATCGGGACTAAGCCCTGCAAGCGCCGCTCCTATTTCTTTTAACGGCCCTATATCCGATCCTCCTTCTCCATCTGAAAAATCATAAACACCATAAGGATAAAAGAGATCTTTCCAACTCATAATTTTATTTCGTTGTGCATCTGTTACATCAAGACTGAAACCACGCGGCGTAAATCCCCCTGCATCGCTTTCCAAAGCAAAAATGTGTTTTTCATTTTTTGATTTCGCTTCATCAAGGTAAGCCTCTGATCCCCTACTACCGTTTTCTTCATTCACAAACAATACTGCACGTATTGTACGCTTTGGTTTTATTGCTAAAGCATGAAGTGTTCGTAAAACTTCCATGCTTTGCACTACACCCGAACCATCGTCATTAGCACCCTCTGCAAGATCCCAGCTATCAAGATGGCTGCCAACTGTTATAATTTCTTCAGGGAATGTTGATCCTTTAATTTCCCCAATTACATTATATCCTTTTACATCCGGAAGCATTTTGCAATTTGTTTTGAACCATACTTTGATAATGCTTTTTTTTATCAATCCCCTGCTTAGGTATTCTGCATCGTTAGTCCTTATAGCTATTGCCGGTATTTTCGGAAATGAGTCATTATAAACGGTAACTCCGGTGTGTGGATAATCATTAAGATTAATAGCCAGTGAACGAACGATAACACCAATCGCTCCATATTTTGCTGCCATTGCCGGGCCTCTTACCCTGGAAATTCCGCTTTCACCATAAGCCTTAAAAGTCTCGATATATGTAGGATTCATTTTAAAATTAAAAAAAATAATTTTGCCTTTTATAGATTCTCGAGGGTTTGCAAGTTCCTCCATACTGCGTACTTCCATTACCGGAGCAGAGATTCCGGCAGGCCCTGTGCCAATAGAATTGCCCAATGCAGTAAGATGAAGTGGATATTTTTTACCTCCTGCTAATATCAGCTCCCCCTGTTCTTTACTTCCCCGTACCCAGTGTGGAACCAGACATGATTGTAAATAAACTTTATCAATACCCAATTTTTTTAGCATTTGCTCTGTAAGCTGAACAGCTTTAAAATGATTAGCGGAACCGGAAAGCCTGGGGCCAACCTGCTTACACAGTATTCTCAGGTTAGTGTAGGCTGTTCCATTAGTCATGGTTTCATCCACAATTGTTTTTATCATAGCAAGATCACTGTTTTGCGAATGACATACAAAGGATATTAAGACACAGAGAACAACAAAAACATTTTTTTTCATAAACTCAATACTTTAAATTTTATCAATTTTATATCACTTAAAAAAAGATATTTATAACATTAAGAATAATAAAGACAATGGCAAATTATAATTCAAAATAAACTTCTTCATTAAAAAGAAATTAACCCAAACATAAACAATCAATTTAAAAATTATGTTTCAGTAAACGGTTCCATGTGTGAAAAAAGAAATTGTAATTTGCGCAGAATTTATAATTATCTGTTCCTGATTTCAACAAAGAATTAATTATTTTTTGCAAATAAAATTTCATTATGAATATAGGTATTGTTTGCTATCCCACGTATGGCGGAAGTGGTGTACTGGCAACAGAGTTAGGGAAAGCGCTGGCGGATAAAGGGCATAACATTCATTTTATTACATATCAGCAACCGGTAAGATTAGGGGGCTTTCATGCAAATATTTTTTACCATGAA
>MWWF01000290.1_pt1 | contig 10338 bp, 6 predicted proteins | sample 1047351 | NCBI WGS metagenome assembly MWWF01 (sample SAMN06349970, study PRJNA376086) | soil metagenome | isolation source: MGM-3 sample Antarctic (ecotone) soil | place: Antarctica
ATGGATTTATCCTTATGGTTTTCCATTTTCACTTGGTAGAATTTTTGAAATTTGTGAAGAAGATAAAGGTCAGTATAATGCAATTGATAAAATATTTTGGGCAAGCGGCGCTGCTATGTTGGTGAAGAGAAAAGCTTATGATGAGCTGCAAGGGTTTGACGAATATTTATTTGCTCACCAGGAAGAAATTGATCTGTGTTGGAGAATGCAATTGGCAGGATTTAAAATTTTGTGTTGTCCTCAATCTATAGTGTACCATGTTGGCGGCGGCACATTGCCAAGAGGTAATTCAAGAAAAACATTTTTAAATTTTAGAAACAACCAAATCATTCTTGCTAAGAATTTGCCCTGGAGTGAAAAATGGTGGAAGATTCCTTTTCGAATGGCTCTTGATCAGGCATCTGCTTTAAAAATGTTGTTTTCGGGTGATGGCGGATATTTTATTGCTGTTATAAAAGCTCATTTAGCTTTTATAGGGTGGATTTTTTTTGGAAAGAAAAAAACATTTAATGGTAAGAAAAAAAGACTTGCTGAATTAGATGGCGTTTACAAAGGAAATATTGTGTGGCAGCATTTTATAAAGAATAAGAAAACGTTTAGAGAGATTATTGAAAAAACATAGCACCGCAATCATTGCAATGTTGAAGGGAAATGGATTGCTATTGAAGGAAATTTTGTACAATGCTGAAAAGAATTACTTCTTGTATAAGAGTGCGACGCAACCGAAACTCAATAGTAGCATTGTAGCTAAGTACAAAAGTTCAATTAGCTGCATAATTTTCTTTTTCACTATTTAAATTCGTCCCTTATTTTTGCAGCACAAAATTGAGCTATGGATTATCGTCAGGAAGAATATCACGAAGAACTTCAAAAAGTTCAGGACAGAGACTTTACGCATAACTGGGTTTCTTCTTCGGGTTTTTTGTTTTATTTATCTGTGGCTTGTATGGTTGCCTTTTCACTTGGTAGCTGCTACAAGCTTTACACCAAGCGTTTTGAAAACAGCCGTCCGGAAAATGTAGTGATTAAGGGAAGCACTCAATACACACCGAAGTACGACGCACCGGCTGCTAAATAATTATGAAAAAGTTTTTGCTGCAATAGGTTCAATGGCTATTTTTGCAACCCTTTAAAGTTCTTTACAAAGTTGAATGTCTAAGATTTAAAATTTAATGTTGAGAACAACCTTGAACTTTAAACCTTGAACTTCTTTGCGGAAGTAGCTCATTTGGTAGAGCACGACCTTGCCAAGGTCGGGGTAGCCGGTTCGAGCCCGGTCTTCCGCTCAAAAAGATCTCCTCCCAAAGCGGAGGATTTTTTTTGTTTGATTCACTTGCCCTGGTGGTGAAATTGGTAGACACGCAGGACTTAAAATCCTGTGACCCGCAACGGTCGTATCGGTTCAAGTCCGATCCGGGGCACTGCTTTAAAAACTCTTGTCAATTTATTGGCAGGAGTTTTTTGTTTTAGAGGTATTTTCTCAATAAACTTTTTGCATCACTTTCTTCCATTTAAGAACCAAAAGAATATTGATATTCAATTTTGCCTGATAATTTTTTTTGTTTGTTGTAAATCACTTCTTTGGTTTTTAATCCTTGTCCATTGTATTGATATCTCCATATCAAATATTCTGAACTGTTATTTGGCACTGTGATCTTTTGAATAACTTGTCCTTTTTCAGAATATTCAAACATATATTCAGGCAATACCTGGTTAGCTCGTATGCTAAAGCTTGCAATGTCTGTAAGTAGTTTGCTATCGTTGTAATAATAAAAAACCGGGAATGATTTCACTTTCTTGTGCGTTTCCTGTTCTTCAATCACATTGCCATTTTCATCTAATTTGAAATCAACATAGATAGTGTCATACTTGTTTTTAATGCGCAACATTCTCGTTGGCTTGCCATCTTTCCATTGCCACAAGTGCTGCTCATTTTGCTCTGATGTTTTTGAAGAATCTGATGTGCTGCCGGCAACTGAAATCAATTGTCCTTCGGCATTATAATTATACGTCGTCCAGCTTATGATAATATCGCTGCTATCAACGGTTTTAATAACATTGCCACTCGTATCTATATAAGAAATAAGAATTGAGGCATTTGTATTTCCGGATCGTGTAATTGTTTTTAAAGAGTTGGTTGCCTGCGAAAATTGTTGCTCCACATAAAAATCTTCATCCTTCCGGTTGTCTGCATCAAAACTTGTAAGTACAACACGGCTTACTTTATTCTTCATGTAAGTCTTTATCAACTCTGCAGATTCTTTGGTGCCGATGATGTCTTTATAATAATACTGTGCTGATGATGCCAACGAAATAAGAAGAATTGTGGCTAAGATGAATGATCTCATTAAGATATTGTTTGGGTAAAAATAAAAAATGCTTTTGGTGAATGAGCAAACAATATCACAACTGTAGTTTTTGTAGCTATTTTTAAGAAAAAATTGCGTGTCGCACAACCCTGAACGTAAGGAAAAAGATTGTCTGAACTGCGGAACAATTGTAAATGGCCGATTCTGCCATGTTTGCGGACAGGAAAATATTGTAACAAGAGAAAGCTTCTGGTCAATGTCAAAACATTTTGTTTATGACATTCTTCATTTTGACGGGAATTTTTTTCATACGGTGAAGTATATTTTTATAAAGCCTGGTTATGTAGCAAGACAATATGCTGAAGGCAAAAGAATGAGATATCTTCATCCCATCCGGATGTATCTTTTTACTTCTGCCGTTTTCTTTTTGATATTTTTTTCAGTGAATTCATATAAACCTGGCAATAATACCCTGAAAAGTGAATCAGATAATGAAGACAGGGTTGAATTGGCTCAAGATTATAAAGAACAACTTCACAATAATCCTGCTGACAGCTTCTTACTACCACGTATTGCTTTATTGCTGGATACAATAAAGCCTTTGAACATTGATTCTCTTAACTGGAAAAAAAAATCAGGGTTGAGTTATTCATTTGATGGCAAAAATTATGCTTCTGTAGCTGAATATGATTCAATGCAAAGTTTATTGCCTCCCGATAAAAAAGATAACTGGATTGAGAAACAATTTATCAGACAATCTATAAAAACGACTAAAAAGTATGGTAATGAAGAAGGGCTGAAAAGTATAAATGAAATTTTTCTCCACAAATTGCCTTACCTACTTTTTTTATCACTTCCATTTTTTGCACTTATTTTAAAACTGATTTATGTCCGACGTAAAAACTTTTTTTATAGTGATCATGCAATATTCACTTTGTATCATTACATACTGAGTTTTCTTTTATTACTAATTTTTTTCGGTATTAATGCACTTCAATCAACATTGCAATGGAAAATCTTCTCTTATTTAAAAATTATGCTTGTGATTGCGTGGCCGGTTTATCTTTTTATTGAAATGAGACAGTTTTACCGGCAAAGCATTGGCAAAACACTATCTAAGTTTTTATTATTAAACCTATTGGGCTTAATTACTATGATAATATTGTTGCTCTTCTTTTTATTGTTTTCATTTTTTCAATTATAAACGATGAATATAAATGGTGAAGCTTTTGAAAAGCTTGTAAATATCATGAACGATTTAAGGGAAAAATGCCCGTGGGATAAAAAACAAACCATTCAATCATTGCGTCAAATGACGCTTGAAGAAACTTATGAATTAACGGATGCGATTACAGAAAATAATTGGAGTTCCATCAAAGAAGAATTAGGCGATCTGTTATTGCACATTGTTTTTTATGCAAAGATTGCAGAGGAACAAAATCATTTTACAATGGATGAAGTAATTGAAGGCATCTCTAAAAAATTAATTCATCGGCATCCGCATATTTATAGCGATGTAAAAGTGGAAAATGATGAAGATGTAAAACGCAATTGGGAAAAATTAAAATTGAAGGAAGGAAAAAAATCTGTGCTTTCCGGCTTGCCAAAAGGATTGCCTGCATTGATAAAAGCAATGCGTTTGCAAGAGAAAGCAAAACAGGTTGGCTTTGAATGGGAAAATAAAGAACAGGTTTGGGAAAAAGTAAAAGAAGAGGAAGCAGAATTGAAAGAAGCAATGGCTGAAGGCGATCAAAATAAAATAGAAGAGGAGTTTGGGGACCTTGTGTTTTCATTGGTCAACTTTGCACGGTTTTTGAACGTGGATGCAGAGAACGCTTTAGAAGTTACCAACAAAAAATTCCTTAAGCGGTTTACTCAAATGGAAGAAAAAGCAATGTTGACAGGAAAAGACCTCAACGAAATGACATTGTTGGAAATGGATGATATCTGGAACCAAATCAAACGAGATAAGGCTTGAGTTTTTCTACATTAAATAGCCATCTTCCCAAACGAAGCCTGCCAATATTTGCCGCAGGCCTACTTCTTCTTTCTTTATTCACAGCTTCGTATTTTAAATCTCAACCTTCAACTAATTATCATCAAACATTAATTGAAAATTACATTCACAAACAGCAGGCCGATGCCGAAAAATTATTAGCAGATAATGAATTGATGCGCAAGCTTGTTTTAAAGAATGAAACCATAGAGGAATTTAAGAAGTTGGCTTCTAAAGAATATGGTTTATTTCTTTTTGCAGAAACCTTATCTGAAAACGATATTCTTTTTTGGAACAATCAAAAAATTTTACCGCCGGTTGCGGACTTCAAGTTAGTTGATGGCGAGTATTTTCAAAAGCTTGTCAATGGCTATTACGTAGTTCAAAAATCTACCCTGCAGTTTTCAGGCATGAGCAATAAAGTTGTTGCTTATGTGCTAATACCGGTTTTAAATGAATATTATATTTCGAATGATTACCTCGTAAATAATTTTGTTAATGATAAGGATGCTGTAAAGCAAATTTCAGTTTCCATTACAGAAACAAAATACCCGGTAAAGTCTTTAAATAATTTGCCGCTGTTTTACATCAAAGAGCTGCCTCATGCAAAGATTTATTCAAAAGATGTTTTGACAATTTTATTGAGAGTTGCTGCGCTAATTTTTTTATTGGTGTATTTGCATTTGACCGCTGAATCTATTGTTGCAAAAAGACGGGCTTTATATGGGATCATTTTTTTAACTGCAGCTTTTATTATTTTTCGTTTGATCCTTTACCAGTTTCCTGAACTTCTCTCTTTACGCCATTTTGAGTTATTTGACCCGAAAATTTATGCAGCCAACAATGTAAATTCTTCTTTAGGAAACCTTTTGATCAATTCTATTTTGCTGTGCTGGCTGGTTTTGTTTTCCTGGTATAATGTTGGCGCAGAGCAAAGAGTTCCTTCTTTTTTAAAAGGGAAATGGATTTATGTTGCTGGTGTCGTCTCCATTTTTATTTTGATCTACGCAACATTTCAATTGGCAAATATTGTAAGAAGCCTCGTTGTTGATTCAAAAATATCTTTCAACGTAACCAACTTTTTTGAGCTTGATGTTTACACCGTTATTGGACTGATCGTATTGGCATTGCTTTCTCTGAGTTATTATTATTTTACAAGAATTTTATTCCGCTTTATTTTTCCTGCATTCCAAAACCGGTACATCTATATTTATTTTATTCTTGCTTTAGTTGGTTTGGTTTACCTCACTTTACGATCTGGAAACCTGGTTGTTTTGTTTCATCTTCCTGTTTTGCTATGGCTTGTTATCTATACTTTGTTGGTAAGCCAGGAAAAATTTATCATCAACCGTTTTAAAGTAACTGTTGCCGGAGCTTTGTTCTGGATTTTTATTTTCTCTGTATCGCTGTCTTCAATTATGCTCCAGGGCAATCGTGAAAAAGAATTGATTATCCGCCGCGGTGTGGCTGAGAAATACGATCAGTTAACTGATCCTTCCAACGATCGTACAATGAGTATTGCCATTGCCTATCTTGACAATCGTTTTCTGCTCCATAATTTTTATCGCTTTAGAAATGAAACTGAAAACCGTTTTTTGAGAGACAGCATTATCCGTCAAAACTTTGGTGGCTATAGCAGGAGATACGATACAAAAATGTACGTGTTTGATTCTTTAAACCGTGCAGTTAATAATGATGATCCAAAATCTTTTGGAGAAATCAATACCATTTTCACAGTGCAAAGCAAACCAACCGGTATTCCAGATCTTAATTTTGTAGAGTCTTCGTTCGAAAGGATGACGTATGTTACAAGAAGAATATTAAAAGACAGTTCTGATTTTATCGGAAACTTTTTTATTATATCCACACCAAGACAATATGCTAAAAGCGATGCTTTGTACCCGGAATTATTCAGACAGGTGAGCAGGAAAGAAGCAGAGAACACAGCCATATATCCTTATGCTATTTACAATAACAACCTGCTTGGTCCATCATCAAGTAAATATCCTTTCCAGGTTTCTATCACTAATGAACAATTGCCAAAAAGCCCATTTGAATTAAGAAAGAATAATGGATACAGTGAACTCTGGCATAAAGCCAATAATAAAAAGATAATTGTTGTTGCTAAAAAAATGGATTCATTTATTGAGAGCATCACTGTGTTCTCTTATCTTTTTTGTGCTTTTCTATTCATGGTAGGATTGCTGCAGGTAATTTCTATTCTTTTAAGATTATTCAACGAATGGAGGTCATTTAATTTGTTTGCAAGATTAAATATTCGGTCTCAAATTCATGGCACTGTCATCTTCATCAGCATACTTTCTTTTTTAATTATTGGTGTTGCCACCATTTCATTTTTTATTACGAGATATAACCGCAATAACGTTGACAGGCTAAGCAGGACTGCTGATATAATGGTGAAAGAATTGCAGAAGCGTTTGAAAGACACTGCCGCTTTCAGTTCTAATTTATCTGATTCCGCTTCTCAATATAACCTGCAAAGTTTGATTAGTGAAGTGGCAGACATACACAATGCAGATGTAAATGTTTACGATCTTGATGGCAACCTGCAGGTAACATCTGAAAATAAAGTTTATAAAGAAGGAGTGTTAAGCACTCAAATGCATCCATTGGCATTTTATCACCTTAACCGAATGCGTGAAGTGGAGTATGTGCAAAAAGAAGACCTTAGTTCTTTGGAGTATTGGAGTATTTATGCTGTAGTAAGAAACGAAAAAGGAGAAGTGGTAACGTATTTGAATCTTCCCTATTTTTCTTCGCAAATAGATTTGAAGCAGGAGATCTCAAACTTCTTGGTAACGATAATCAATCTCAATGCATTTATTTTTTTAATTGCAGGTGTCATTGCTTTATTCATTACCAACAAGATTACAAAATCATTTTCGCTGATAGGTGAAAAGATGAAGGCTATAACCTTAGGCCAGACAAATGAAGAAATTGTATGGAACAGGAATGATGAAATAGGAGAGTTGGTTACAGAGTATAATAAAATGGTAAATCAATTAGAAGCAAGCGCAGATGCATTAGCTAAAAGTGAAAGAGAAGGAGCGTGGAGGGAAATGGCGAGACAGGTAGCTCATGAAATAAAAAACCCGTTAACGCCAATGAAATTGAGTATTCAATACCTGCAAAAAGCAACAGAGTCAAACCAGGTTAATATAAAAGAACTTACTGCAAATGTTGCCAACATTTTGATTGAACAGATTGATCATTTGTCAAAAATTGCAGCAGACTTTTCGCAATTTGCCAATATTGGAAATAAAAAAATTGAGTTAGTTGATCTGCACCAGGTGATTGGAATTCTTGTAGATCTTTATAGTTCTAACCCTAAAGTAAATATTAAGTGGAATAAAGTTGCGGGCAGTATTGTAATGAAGGCTGATAAAACTCAAATGAACCGTGTGTTCACTAATTTATTGGCAAATGCTGTTGATACTTGCGAAGAAAAAGATGATTGTTATATTGAGATCAATGAAATGCAGAATGAAAATAAAATCATCATCAGTATAAAAGATAATGGCGAAGGCATAGCTGAAGAAATCAGGGGAAAAATTTTTGCACCCAACTTCACCACTAAAACCTCAGGCACCGGGCTTGGGCTTGCCATGAGTAAAAATATTATTGAGCAGGCTAATGGTAAAATATGGTTTGAAACAGAAGCAGGAAAAGGAACAACTTTCTTTGTTGAACTTCCGGTTATCAGCTGATGCCTTTTCTTTTTTTATTCTGCTGTAAAAAATCTTCAAACTCATTTAAAGAAAAGCTGCTGAGATTTTTCTTTGTTGGCAATCCGCCTTTTTGTGCAACCAACACTCCATATTTTATATTGTGAAATTCATCTGTTGTATGTGCATCAGGATTGATAGAAAGCATAACGCCTTTTTCCAGTGCATAATCTATCCATCTCCAATCCATGTCCAATCTTTTTGAACTAGCGTTAATTTCTATCACCACATTATTATCTGCACAAGCATCAATAATTGTTTTATGATCTACAGGGTAACCTTTTCTTTTCAGCAGTAATCTTCCTGTCATGTGTCCCAAAATAGTTGTGTAAGGATTGGTGATAGCGCCAAGCAAACGTTTCATGGCTTTTTCCTGGTCCATGTCAAGATTGCTATGCACTGAAGTAATGACAAGATCGAAAGTGGAAAGTATTTTGTTTTCATAATCCAATGATCCATCAGTTAAAATATCGCATTCAATGCTTTTAAAAATTTTGAACGGCGCAAATTTTTTATTTAATTCATCAACGTATTTATGTTGTTCCCGAATACGGCCTTCGGCAAGACCGTTTGCATAGTAAGCCGCTTTTGAATGATCGGAGATAACTAAATATTCAAAGCCAAGATTGATCAGTTCATTCGCCATTTGTTCAATGGTGTAAGAGCCGTCGCTCCAGTTGCTGTGAGAATGAATAAGACCTTTAATATCTTTTGTTTGAACAATGCCATCAAACAGATTAGAGTTTGCCTTCGAAATAATTTCTTTTGTTTCTCGTAAATAAACAGGGATGTAAGGAAGGGATGCGGCCTTAAAAATTTCTTCTTCACTGGTAAAATTTTTATTTAAAATAGTTTGATCAAAGGCTTCAAAAAATTTGGAGCTGCAACTTGTTTCAAAAAGCCTGGAATAAAAATTTTTATCATCAACAATGTAAAATTGTAATAGCAATCTTTCTTCTGCATTTACAATAAGCATTCCATCCCGGTCAGCAACTAATTGCAATTGTTCATTCACTAAAAACTTTTGCAGGTTATTACTTGATACTGTTGTTACCCATTCTAAAATTTCAACTATTTCCAACTGCCTGCGAAACGCCCCGGTTATCTCAATTTTATCATCTGGAAATTTATCTTTCAACTTTATTGTGAAAGCTTCAGCAAAAGATTCAAGTTTTGCATAGAGATATTTTCCTAAGTTTTCCTGTTGAAATTTTATGGATTCCAGAATTTTTTCCTGTGTCTTTCCGCCAAAACCTTTCTTATCGGCAATCTTGTTTTCAATGCAAGCTTTTGATAATTCTTCAATAGTATCAATGTTCATTTCTTTCCAAAGCACATTAATTTTTTTTGGACCAAGTCCTTTTATGTTCATCATTTCTAAAACGCCTTCGGGAGTGTTGGATATAATTTCCTGCAAGGCCTTTAGTTCTCCTGATTCAATAAGCTCAATTAGTTTTTTACCAACGCTTTCGCCAATACCTCTTAACTGAAAAATTTTTTCTTTAGGAATGGTAATTATTTCCTGTGGCATTTTTTCAATGGCAAAAGCAGCAGAGGAGTAGCTTTTTGACTTAAAAGAATTCTCTCCATGAATGTCCATCAATTTAGCAAGCAGGGAAAGTTGTTCGGCAATTGTATAATTATCCATGGCTGCAAATTAATTTGTTGAAAGGGATATAAAATAAAAAAGTCCCAATTACTTGGGACTTGTATAACCTTTTTAAAAGAGGTTTTATTTTCTTCCTTTAGAAGCAGCTTTCTTAGAAGCTCCTTTTTTTGCTGTAGCTTTTTTAGGGCTTGCTTTTTTAGCTGCGCCTTTTTTTGCTGTAGCTTTCTTTGGGCTTGCTTTTTTAGCTGCGCCTTTTTTTGCTGTCGCTTTTTTTGCTCCGCCTTTTTTAGCGGTTGCTTTTTTAGCTGTTGCCATTTTGTTTTTGAATTTAATGGTTAGTAATAATAAAATAACAGTAGTAAAATTATAAACAAATTTTAAACTATCAAATTTTTTACCAACAAATTAAATCACATGATTATGCAGTGGCTTCAACAACAGCATCAACATCATCAGCATTTATTGAAACAAAGGTTCTGTCTTGTCTTCCTTTTTTAAATTCAACAATGCCATCTGTCAACGCAAACAAAGTGTAGTCCTTACCAACGCCAACATTTTTACCAGGATGATAAACTGTACCACGTTGACGAATAATTATGTTTCCTGAAATGGCAGCCTGACCACCAAATATTTTTACACCGAGTCGTTTACTCTGCGAGTCGCGGCCATTCTTTACGC
>MWWF01000291.1_pt1 | contig 10319 bp, 8 predicted proteins | sample 1047351 | NCBI WGS metagenome assembly MWWF01 (sample SAMN06349970, study PRJNA376086) | soil metagenome | isolation source: MGM-3 sample Antarctic (ecotone) soil | place: Antarctica
ATATGGATGTCCTGCCACAGCCTCCATTCAAAACGGCCCGATAGACAAGAATAAAATTTAATTTAAAATTAGCGTAGTATGCATTGGATTCATCTTACTGATGAAGAGCAGTTGAAACAAACAGGAAAAGATTTTGATTATTTAGTTGGTGCAAGACTGCAAGGTTTCGATCAGTCGGTGAACATTACCGATGCGCCGGTTATTATTTGTGAAGGCGATGAATATCCTGCAAGTGTTGTAGAGAAACGTCCAAAATTTCATTTTCTGTTTCCACATATTGCCATCATCACCGGCATTGCCTGGGATCATATCAATGTGTTTCCAACCTTTGATAATTATTTAGAGCAGTTCAGCATTTTTATAAATAAAATTGAAAAAAACGGGCATCTTATTTATAATGAAACGGATGCTGAATTAAAAAAATTAATCGAAAAAAATAAGAGAGCAGACATTCATTATCATCCTTACAATGTTCCTCAACATTCGATTGATAATGGTGTTACAAAAGTTTTGATTGAAGGACTTGAAACCGGTTTGAAAGTTTTTGGCGACCATAATTTATTGAACCTTCATGCTGCATGGTTAGTGTGTAAGCAATTGGGAGTTTCAACAGAAGCATTTACAAAAGCCATCAGCACATTTACCGGCGCAGCAAAACGTTTGGAAGTGCTGGCTAAAAATGATTCAACAATTTTTTATAGAGATTTTGCCCATGCTCCTTCAAAAGTGAAAGCAACTATCGAAGCATTGAAAAATCAATTTCCTCACCGCAAATTAATTGCTGCTTTGGAACTGCATACTTTCAGCAGCTTGAATGAAGCATTTATGAAAGAATACAATGGCGCTATGCAACAAGCAGATGATGCGGCTGTTTTTTACAGCAAGCATGCACTTCAATTAAAACGGATGCCCGAACTTTCAAAAGATGTGGTAAAGAATGGTTTTGCAAAGGAAACACTGCAGGTTTTTAATGAAAGAACAGAATTAGAAAACTGGCTTGTTGCTAATAATTATCAAAATTCTGTAGTTGTTTTTATGAGTTCCGGTAATTATGATGGATTTGATACAGAAGCTTTTGCCAAAGGAATTACACAAACGGCACATTAATTTGAAAAGCCAAGTACACAAAACTTTACCTTTATCCCCTTTAAGATTTATTTCAAATGTTACAATTAAAAAAACAGATCGCTTTCATTGATATCGAAGCCACGGGAGCAAATGTTGCTACCGACCGCATTGTTGAAATTGCCATGGTGAAGGTTATGCCCGATGGCAACCGCACAGTAAAAAGAAAGATCATCAATCCGCAAATGCCCATTCCGCAAGTCTGCATTGACCTTCATGGCATTACCAACGAAATGGTGAAAGATGCTCCAACATTCAAACAAACGGCGCATGAAATAAAACAATTTTTAGATGGCTGCGATCTTTCTTGTTACAATGCTTATCGCCTGGATATTCCTTTGCTGATGGAAGAATTTTTGCGTGCCGAAGTAGAATTTGATATGAAGCACCGCAAAGTGATTGATGTGCAAAAGATATTTCACCAGATGGAACAAAGAACTTTGTCGGCTGCTTATAAATTTTATTGCAATAAAACTTTGGAAGGGGCACACGGCGCCGAAGTGGATGCGCAGGCTACTGCAGAAATATTGAATGCACAATTGGAACGCTATCCTGAATTGGGCAATAATGTTGACAGCATTTTAAAAATTGTCGGCGACGATTCAATAATTGACTTTGCCCGTCGTTTTATATTTGATGATAAAGGTGTGGAGGTTTTTAATTTTGGAAAACACAAAGGGAGGCCTGTTGCCGATGTATTGAAAGCCGAGCCGCAATATTACGACTGGATGATGAGAGGAGAATTTCCAATGAACACAAAGCAAAAGTTAACAGAGATGTACACAAAGATCATGTTGAAAAAATTCTAAGCTGCCCATTGGAGAAACTTGTTATTATACCGACTTACAACGAAAAGGAAAATATAGAGATCATCCTTCAGGCTATATACAACCTGCAACAAAACTTTCATGTGCTGGTGATTGACGATGGTTCGCCAGATGGCACTGCAGCAATTGTTCGCCAACTGCAACCACGATTTAACGACACTGTTTTTTTAGAAGAAAGAAAAGGCAAGCTTGGATTGGGCACAGCATACATTCACGGATTTAAATGGGCTACGTCAAGAGGCTATAATTATATTTTTGAAATGGATGCAGATTTCTCTCACAATCCTGCAGACCTTCCTCGCTTGTATGATGCCTGCAAAATTGACGGCGCTGATGTTGCCATTGGAAGCCGCTATGTAAAAGGAGGCGGTGTTGTAAACTGGCCATGGGACAGGATTGCGTTATCAAAAGGCGGATCGCTTTACACAAAAATTATTTTGTGGATGCCGGTTGCAGATCAGACAGCCGGCTTTATGTGTTATAAAAGAGAGGTGCTTGAAACCATCAATCTTGATGAGGTGCGTTTTGTTGGTTATGCCTTCCAGATAGAAATGAAATTTGCTGCGTGGAAGCTGGGTTTCAAACTAAAAGAAGTGCCTATTCAGTTTAAAGACCGCACATTCGGCGACTCAAAAATGAACCGCAGCATTGTGAAAGAAGGAATACTTGGCGTATTGCAACTTCGCTGGAATAGCTTCTTTAAAAATTACAGGAGAAGGGTGAAAAGTAAATTGGATACTTCTCTGGCGGAGTAGTTTTATTTCCATCCTTATTGAGTGCTATTATCAATTTAATACTTCGATTGTAGTGGCAACCCGCTAATTGACTCTCGCCCCTCGCCATTTCGCATACCACGCTAAACCATTCATTTTTATTGCTGCATATTTTTCTTCTTTTGCACCAAAGCTGTTGTAGAAAAATGCAAGGCTTTCGATATCGCTTCCTTCAAAATCAAGCCATAAATTTTGCGGCGCATGGTCTTTAATAAAAGCATCTATCAGTGCATGAGATGCACCAAGCGTTCTTCCATTTGGATGATTGCCAACCAAAATATAATAGGCCCGGTTGTGAGAAAAAAGAAAAACACAAGAAGCCAATAACTCATTTTTAGCCGAATAAATGCCGTAAGTTTTTCCTGATTTATTTTTTGCAAAATAATGATAGAGCTTTTCAAAATTTTTGAAACCCTGCGTTGAACTTCCTTTTCCCTGCTCAGCTAAATTTATAATATCAGTTACACTAATTCCAGTTTTTAAATAACAGCCATACTGGACTGATCTCTTAATATTTCTTTTAATGCTCTCTCTATAGCCCCCATATAAAATTTCATAGGGTTGATTCAAATTGAGAAGGTAATTTTTTCTTTGATAAAGATGGAAAGGCGGAACTGAAAACAAGTTGCCGTGATTCAGCGAAAACTCCCAAAGCCTGAATTTTTTTGGGATAGCATTTAAAAAACTTTGTAGCAATTCTGCAGTGATATTATTTCCAAACAATCCCAATTGTGCAGTGAGAAATGGTTGGTACAAATAATGAAATCCAAATTTTTTTCTACACGGCAAAGGCATTACTGCTTCATAGTCATTCAAAATCAAACCATTCCAATTGTCAGCCATGCTATCCAAATAAGTTGAATAACCATAGATCAATCCATTGGCTGCCTTATCAATACAATCATTCCACAACTGTTTATTGACCTCATCATGTTTTAAGTATTGTATGGTGTTGCCTGCAAGCATTAAAATTCTAATTCCCTGTTTATCTTTTTAAGATCGTTGTTGTACAAATTAATTGTGAACGACATCGTTTTAAATAAGCGATTCTTTGGAATGGTTGATTTAAAATAATCGCTGTATTCTTTATTGTATAAAACAGGGAAGTAAAAATTAACGACATCGCTGAACAAAGGAATGTGAAAACCAAAATCGTAGAGAAAGCGATCGCCTTCTGCATCTTTTTCCCATGCTTCGGCATAAGTGCCAATGTCAAGAAAAAGGCGCAGCGGAATTTTTATTGGCAGCACAGATAAAGGATTTAGCCTTTTTGGTATTGTTGAATTGAAATTAATTGCAGTGAGCCAGTTATCTGTTTTTCCTATCTTACTTGACAACAGATCTGTTCTTACTTTGAAGCCTCCATCACGCATCAGTATCTGCTGGCTTTGAAAACCGTCGAAATAATTTCTGCCCGTAAAATAATCGCTGTAAGTATAATCTTCATAGCCGTTTGGCCCTGTAAGATTTAAAAAATAGCGTTCGTTTTTAAATTGCTTACTAATGGTTTTGCCGCGGGAGTAAAAGAATTTTCCTGCAAAAAACCGAAGGCTTATTCCACCTTCACGATAATTGAAAAAATAATTGGCAGTAAGTGCAGGCCTTATGAAATCTTTTGACTGTTCAATTTGAAGATCAATATTAAAAGGATATAAAACCCTGCTGTTTTGGTAAACAAATTTCAATTGGTTGATGTAATAATTGCTGTGGACTAATGAAATTTTCTGACGGTAAGCTGTGTCCGGAGTGTTGATGATAGTATCAGCTCCAAATTTGAAGTTTTGTTCGCTAATAAAAAATGTTTTCCATTGCAGAAATTTACTGATTGTGCTTCGTGGATTTTTTTCTTTGAAGCTAAGCCTGAATCCAGGAGCAATTTTTTCAAAGCTTGTAAAATGTTTTGTATTGAAAGTGTCAACGAATTTATTCATAGAGAAAGAAGAAGCATTCAGAAAAAAATCTGTTTTGCGAATAAAGCCTTCAGAAGCAATTGCATAATTTAATTTGGCTAACCATTTCAAATCTTTTGTGCCTATTGCATACAATGGTGCTAACAGAAATTGAAAATTACCTGGTGGTAATTTATAATTAGTAATTAATCCGCCAATCATAAGTTTGTCATAGCTGTTTGCACCAATGACAGGAGAGAAAAATAAAATATTTTTTGTGGGTTGTTCTAAGTAAGATTTGATTGACCCTTTTTTAAAAGGTGAAACTATTTTGAATACTGGTAATTCCCTGACAGGTAAAACGCCTTTTGTTTTTAAAAGTTCAAACTTTTTTTTTGCTTCATCGCCTAATGAGTTTTTAAGTAAAGCCTGAAAATCGTCGGGATATGGATGTTTAAATTTCCAATGTTGAAAATATTGTTGCATTGCTTTATTGAAAGCATCTTTTCCAAATTCTTTTTCCAATAGCTTCATCCATTCTGCAGTTTTGTGATAAGCAACTAACCCATAATTGTTTTCGCTGAATGCTTCTGATGTTGTTATTATTGGCTGATCCGTTTTTCTTTTTACTTTGGTAAGAAATAGCAATTCAATTTCTTGTGATTGCCTGCCATATTTCCATTCGGCGTATTTATTTTCATAATAACTATTGATGCCTTCATCCATCCAGGGATAGTCTCTTTCATTGCTTGCTAATATTCCCTGGAACCAATTGTGTCCAACTTCATGTGCAATCACAATGTCTAATTGTTTATCAGTAGAAATAGGGGAGATGATGGTGATGGTTGGGTATTCCATTCCGCCTCCAAAGCTTTGCGGACCTAGCACTATGCTTACCGTGTTGTAAGGATATTCGCCAACTTCATTTGAATAAAAACGAACAGCATCTTTGGCATATTGAATACTGTTCTTCCAAATTGCTGAATGCTTTGGTTGATAAAACGTAAATACGTCAACAATTTTTCCCGATGATAATTTTAGGGTGTCTTTATCTGCAATAAAAGTTTTATCAGCAAACCAGGCAAAATCATGAACATTATTTTGTTTATAGTTTATTGTTTTAGTTGTTGATGATGATTCAGGATATAATTGTGTTGTTTTTTTTAAGGGTGCATTTTTATTAGATGAAGCTGCAATTTTTCTTACAACAGGTTTCCAGGAAAAATTCTTCCTGTTTTGCAGCCAATCTTTTTCTTCCTCATTTTGCAATTCACCCGTTGCAGCAATTACATAATTGGATGGTGTTGTAATTCTGACATCAAAATTTCCAAACTCACTGTAAAATTCTCCCTGGTCTAAGTAAGGCATTTCGTGCCATCCTTTGCTGTCGTACACTGCGGGTTTTGGATACCATTGTGTGATTTGAAATGTCTCACCATCGTAACCTCCACGAGAAAAATTAAATGGAAGCTTAACATGAAAAGGTGTGGTGATTATTATTTTTTGATGCGGCGCCAATCGTTTTGGCAAGATCAATTTAATGATATCAATATGCTGCGGATGATCTTCCGTTTTTGCAGTGATGCCTTCCACTTTAAAATCAAGCCTGTTGATATAACCTCTTTCTTCTTTATTGGAAAAATAAAACTTTGTACTTCCGTTTTCCAGTAACTGATCGCTGAAAGCCGTTCTGTCGTTTTTATAAGCGTTGTACCAAAGATGAAACCATATAAAAGATAAAGTATCGTTTGAATTATTGTAGTAAGTTATTTTTTCAAATGCATCTAAAGTTTTCTCTTTATCATTTAATGTAACGTCAATTACATAATCAACTTTTTGTTGAAAGTACTGGGGAGAAGCTGAAAGCTGTAAACAACAAACTATAAGAAGAATTATTAGTTTTTGCAATGGATTTGTTTTATCAAAAGTATAATGCTAAATCAGAAATTACTTGCCTTTGCCGCCAAAAATAATTCTCAATGTATGAATCATGATCTTAAAATCAAGGAGCAAAGAAATGTTTTCGATGTAAACAAGATCGAATTTACTTCGTTCAATCATTGATTCTACATTCTCGGCATAACCAAATTGCACCATTCCCCATGATGTTAAACCCGGTTTTACTTTAAGCAAATATTTATAATATGGAGATTGAGCAACAATCTTGTCAATGTAAAATTTTCTTTCTGGTCTTGGCCCAACCAGGCTCATTTCGCCAATCAGTATATTCCAAAGCTGGGGCAGTTCATCCAACCGCCATTTGCGCATTACCTTGCCATACGATGTTATCCTTGAATCATGATCTGATGAAAGAGCAGGGCCATTTTTTTCTGCATCAACAAACATAGATCGGAATTTATACATTCGGAATGGCTTGCCCTTATACCCAATTCTTTCCTGCGAAAAAAAAATAGGTCCTTTAGATGTAAATCTTACTCTTAAAGCGATGTAAAGAAAAAGCGGTGAGAACAAAACGAGTGAAACAAAAGATGCTGCAATATCAATCACTCTTTTAATATTTTGTTGCCAATCGGGCATTAACCCTGTATGAAGGTCAATTAGAACAGCACCAAGAACATTGCTAGTTTTTACAGAACCTGAAAGAATGTCTAAACTGTTTGCCTGAATTTTTATAGCCACATCTTTTTCAGATAAGCGGTTGATCAGATTTTCAATTAAAGCAGGATCTGATTTATCAATTGCCAAAACCACCAGCTCAATTTCATTTTCATCAATAATATTTTCTAATTCATTGATGTTTCCAATTTTTTGTAAATTTTTTTGACAAGCATTTTTTTCAGTTTCATTAATGACAATATAACCTGCAACATAATAGCCGCCATTTTCTAATCTTTCTTCTGCATCCTTGTAAATGCGAAGTGCATTTTCGTAATGACCAACGATGACAGCTTTGAACCTCACTGTTTTTTGAATCAGTTGTTTTTTTGCAAGATTTAAAACAATCAGTCTACCTAATGAAGTGAGAATAAAATTCAAGCCAAACAAGTACCCAAAAGCTTTATAATAATAACTGTAATCTCCTTTTACATCATCCAATAAAAAAATAAAGAACACAACAACGCAACCAATCAAACTGCATACAAATGTTTTAGTGAATTCTGTAAGACGTGATTTTTTATAAATTGAATTATAGCTTCCAACCAAAGCATATAAGATGATCCAGCAAAGTGGTATAAAAAAAACGCCAAGCCAAAATTTTTCGTCAACAAAAAACGCTTGTCCCAAAATTTTTTTGCGTAAAAAATAAAAGATTATCCAGGCACCTGTTGCCGTTACATAATCGGAAAGTGCATACCAAAAAGGATGGATATTTTTTTTTAGCGGCATTTATATCAGGAAACAATAAGGTTTTGATTGATCTTCTGTAAAATTTGATGCGCCACTTCCATTGCACGGTAGCCATCAATTTCGTTAACTATGGGCTGCGTGTTGTTGGTGATGGCAGCTACAAATTCTTCCAGTTCTCTTTTAATGGCATTTACTTCCGGCACAGCAGGACTGGCTACTGCAATTGTTTTAATTCCTTTTGGTGTTTCAATATCAAAAGAAAAAACATCTTCATCTTTTTCAGTTTTTAATTTTATGACTTCGGTTCTTTTTTCTAAGAAATCAATTCCAATGTAAGCGTCTTTTTGAAACAAACGGATCTTACGCATTTTCTTCATTGATATACGGCTTGAAGTAAGATTGGCAACACAGCCGTTATCAAATTCCATGCGTACGTTGGCAATGTCAGGCGTATCCGTCATTACAGCAACACCGCTTGCATAAATATTTTTCACTTCACTTTTTACAAGACTTAAAATAACATCAATATCATGTATCATCAGGTCCAATATCACACTTACTTCAGTGCCTCTTGGACTGAATTGCGCAAGGCGGTGTACTTCAATGAACATTGGATTTAAGTCTAAATTCTTTGCAGCTAAAAAAGCAGGATTAAATCTCTCAACGTGTCCCACCTGAAATTTTACTTTCGATTCTTTCACCAGCTTTACCAATGTTTTTGCTTCATCCATTGTGTTAGCCATTGGTTTTTCCACAAAAACATGCCTGCCTTTTTTAATGGCTTTTTCACAAACATCAAGATGAAATTGAGTAGGTGTTACCACATCAATGGCATCGCAGGCATCAATTAATTCATCTTCGTTGGTAAATCGTTTTAATTTATATTTTGCAGCAACTTCTTCTGCAATCTCATCGGCCGGATCGTAAAAACCAACCAGTTCAACATCTTCAATTTCTTTCCAGTTATTCAAATGAAATTTTCCTAAATGCCCTGTACCAAATACTCCAATTTTTAGCATGGCTCAAAGATAAGGTTGAAGAAGAACTATGTGCCCGCATTTAGAGTGATCACATGCGGTAGTAATTAATGAGGATTTTAAAAACTGCAACTGATAAGGAAAAGAATTCTTTCCTTATTGGTAGTGATCATCTGGGAATATTGGCCTTAGAAATTATTTGTGAAAAGGAGAGAGTTTGTTTTGGCTTGAATAATTTTCTCTCCTATTTTTGCAACCCCAACGAAGGATCGGTAGTTCAGTTGGTTAGAATGCCGCCCTGTCACGGCGGAGGTCGCGGGTTCGAGTCCCGTCCGGTCCGCTTATATTAGTATTAATGCCTTGTAAATCAATAATTTACGAGGCATTTTTCATTTCGGGGTAAACATAGGGTAAACATTTTCTAAAAGCTATCAACTGCACTGTATAAACCTCTTTTTTCTTGTTTTGCTTTGAAGTTTATTATTTGATATGCTGATAATGCATTGCAATAATATTTGCTATAGGGTTTCGCATAACCAGCACTGATAAGTGTTTCATTCAAACAGCTTCCATCAGGCAGTAAGACATAAGCCAAAGTTCTTCCATAAAAATCATAGCTATGTTGCTTCTCCATTAGTAATGTTACCCGCTCTCCAACCGGGGCAATTGATGAAAGAAATTGCTTTGATATTTGACCTAACTCTAAAAGTAATTGACCTGGTAAATGTGTTTCTCTTTCGTCCTGCATCAGTTTTTTTGATCTCTTTATTTCCGGCGCATCAATGCCAAGAAAACGAATTTCAATTTCATTCTTACCAAACATATCAATCACATACAAACCATCTCCATCAACCACTTTAGTAATTTTTTGATGTGTTTTAATTATCTGCGGTGCGTATGCTGTGATTTGCATTGTTTTACTTTAGTTATCATATTGAAAGTCAATTAATTGAATAGTAATTTTGAAGGTAATTAATTTCATACAAAACCCATTCTAAATTCGATAATTATGGCAAAGCAAACAGGATTAGTAAAGTACTCTGGCACTATGGGCGGAGTAAGACATTTTAAAATCAAAGGTCTTCCAGGTGACTTCGCCGGCATGGTTGGCGGTCCTTCAGGTGATCAGATATTAACTGCTCCTGAATTTGAAAGAACTCGTGAAAACATGAATGAATTTGGTGGTTGTGCAACTGCCGGTAAATCTATTCGTGTTGGATTAAGCCAAGTGATAAAGCAAATGAGTGATCCGCAAATGACCGGACGGCTTACCGGAATTATTAAAAAAATAAATTTGGAAGATCAAACAGAAGCAAGAGGTTATCGTGCTATTTTGATTTCCCAGGAAAAGCAATATTTGATTGGTTTTGCATTTGATAAAAATGTAAGCCTTGAAGGTGTGTTCACTCCTCCTTATGC
>MWWF01000292.1_pt1 | contig 10317 bp, 7 predicted proteins | sample 1047351 | NCBI WGS metagenome assembly MWWF01 (sample SAMN06349970, study PRJNA376086) | soil metagenome | isolation source: MGM-3 sample Antarctic (ecotone) soil | place: Antarctica
GTTACCATCATTGCAACCATGCATGAACCCCTGCTGGTGCTTGATAAAAATTTTATAATTAAAAGCGCTAACAAATCTTTTTATAAAACTTTTCAGCTCACGGAAGAGGAAACACTTGGTAAAGTTTTATTTGAGTTGCACGATAATGAATGGAACATTCCCGGCTTGAAAAAAGAACTTGCAAATACACAGAAAAAAGAGAAGATGATTGAAGCAGAAATTGCTTACAAATTCCCTGTTATCGGAGAACGTATTATCTGTTTTAATATTCAATCGATAAAAAGGGAAAGTGGCGAGCAATTGATTTTACTGGCTTTGGACGATATTACTTTAAGAAAAAATTCAGCCGAAGGATTAACTATACAAATTGCCGAAAAAATAAAATCAGAAGTACACAAAAATGAATTTATTAGCATGGCATCTCATGAATTAAAAACACCGGTAACAAGCATCAAGGGCTATACGCAAATATTACAGCATAAATTTAATCAGGAAGGAAATACTGACGGGGTATTATTTCTGGGGAGGATGGATAAGCAAATTAATAAGCTCACTTTATTGATAGAAGATTTGTTGGACGCTACAAAAGTAACAGACGGCAAGCTAAAATTTAGTGAAGAGCTTTTTGATTTTAACCTACTGGTAAAGGAGATAGCTGAAGAGATGCAGCAAACGATGAGCAGTCATAAAATCAATATTAATCTTGATGCAACTGAAATTGTTTATGGCGATAGAACCAGGATAGGGCAGGTGATAACCAATATGCTGTCCAACGCTATAAAATATTCACCCAAGGCAGATAAAATAAATGTTACAACTACACATAAAAAAAACTTTTTAAAATTTTGCGTGCAGGACTTTGGGATCGGTATCTCTAAAGAAAACCAGTTAAGAGTATTTGAGCAGTTTTACAGGGTAAGTGGTTTAATACAGGATACATTTGCCGGGTTAGGATTAGGTTTGTTTATTTCATCCGAAATTATTAAAAGAACAAATGGAACAATGTCAGTTAAAAGCGAGGTTGGGCAAGGTTCATCATTTTGTTTTACTTTGCCCTTAAATAAAAATTCTGAATGATGGACGATAACAAAAAAAGAATTCTGGTTGCGGATGATGATGAGGACATATTAGCAGTTATGGAAATGATGTTGCAAACTGCTGGGTACAATGTAACCACAATGTTGAAAGGGGAAGATGTTCTTGAAATGAAAGAAAATTTTCCCGATCTGATATTACTGGATATTTGGATGGCGGGCATTAGTGGCAGGGATATTTGTATCAATTTAAAAAGTAAAACTTCAACAAAACATATCCCGGTAATTTTAGTTTCTGCAAACAGGGATACTGAAGAGATAGCATCAGAAGCGGGCGCCGATGATTTTATCTGCAAGCCATTTGATATGCAAACGCTTTTGCAAAAAGTTGCAAAATATAATTAACTGTCTTGATCCCGAAACTTCGGCAGGCTGAACAATTATTCAACACCGTCATTTGTGATAATAAAAAAAGGTAATCTCTTTATTTCCGCCCTTAATTGGTATTCGATTCGTGCGTATGGTTTTGGAGTTCAGCAATCACCAACAAACCATCCAGAGACTTTTGAAATGATGAGTAGTGCTTATTACTGTTGTTGGTGCACTTCACTCATAAAACGTTTAAACACCAACGGCGAGAATTTAAAAGGAACAAATACCAGCTACAAAACATCACTATTGATTTTGTAAAATATAATTGCAAACTTTACTTTAGGGATTGTAATTATGAATAACCCGAAAATTTATAAAATATATTTTATGAAAAAAATTATCCTTGTTTTAATTGTACAGTTAAGTGCTTTCCATTCGTTTTGTCAAAATGTTGGCGTAGGTGTTCCCATCCCTTCAGAAAAACTTGATGTGAACGGGAACATCAATGTTTCTGGTACCATAAAAGCCAATGGCAGCGATGGTTTGCCAAACCAGGTTTTAATGAAAAACAGCAGCGGCACATTTGCGTGGGGCAATGTATCCTTAGCTGACTATAAAAATTTTGCAACATTTTTAGCATCTAATAGCTGGCTTGTACCGGCGGGTGTTACTAAAATTTCAATTGAATTATGGGGCGCAGGAGGCGGTGGTACTGCTGTTGGCGGCGGTGGCGGTGGTGGTTATATAATGGGTGTTTTTACCGTAACTCCAGGCTCAACAATAAATTTTTTTATCGGGGTTGGCGGAAATGGTGCCTCAAATTCCGTTACCAGCGGAAACTCGGGAACTACTACATCCACTACGATTGGTGGAATTGAAATTGATGCTTATGGTGGCCAGGGTGGTGTTTACAACAGTGCCGGAAGTTATTATTCAAGCGGTGATGGTGGAGCATATTTTGCCACTGCAGGCTTTACTGCGTTTATGGGAATGAGCGGGCAAAAAGGTTCGCCTACCAAAAAAAATTATGCACAGGCGGGCACTTCACTTTTTTATGAAATGGATGAAATGGGTAATGGCGGTGATGGCGCAAATTCTGAAAACACCGGTGCTAAAGGCACTTATTATATTTCAACTCCTGGCAGCGGCCCTGCTCCAGCCGATGTAAGGTTTTATGGAAATAATACCAGCAAAGTTCCGGGAGGCGGCGGCTCATCTTATTTTGTAAACAGTTCTGCAGGGGCAGCAGGTATGGTTGTTATTCATTATTAAAAAGAAAATTGCCACACAAAAACATTTTAAATTCTAAAATATCAAAATGTTAGGTGACCTTCTCTACAAAATAAAAAAACCTTGAAAGTTAGTACAGACAAGGCTTCTAAAAAATAATAACAAGTGAACCGGATTGGATTCGAACCAATGACCCTCAGCTTAGAAGGCTGATGCTCTATCCAACTGAGCTACCGGTCCAATAATTTTGCAAATATATATTATTCAGCTTTGCCCTCCAGCATCATTAATTTCTCAAACACCATTTCATATTCATCATTTGCTTTCTGCAATTGAGATGAAACAGATTTGTAATCCGCTTCTGTTTGTACAAATTTTGTTTTGTCAGAATAAATATCTTTAGAGCCAAGCGCTGCCTCAAGATTTATTTTTTGTTTGTTTAAGTCTGCGATCTTTTCTTCTACCTGGTGAAACTGTTTCTGAGTTTTCTGCAATTCTTTCTGTGCATCTTTATTTATCGGTGTGCTGTTATTGTTCTTTTTTAAATGTTTTTCTGTTTTTACTTCTTTAACAACAACAGGAGCAGGAGTTTCATTTTTAATTTTTAATTTTTCATTCTGCTCTTTCCGTCTTTTCCATTCCTCCCACTCATTATAAGTTCCTACAAATTCTCTTATTTTATGATCTTCAATTTCCCAGATTTTATTGGCAGTTGCATTTACAAAATAACGGTCATGACTTACAAGGATAAAACTGCCTTCGTATTTATTCAATGATTCAACCAGCAGATCCACAGAATGCATATCAAGGTGATTTGTCGGTTCATCCAGCAATAGAAAATTTGCTTTGCTTACAATTGTTTTTGCCAAAGCCACACGGGCTTTTTCACCACCGCTTAAAACCCTTATTTTCTTTTCAACTTCCTCTCCGCTAAATAAAAAACAACCTAATAAACTTCTAAGTTCAAGATCAGTTTTTCCGCTGCCTGCATTTTTTAATTCTTCCAGAACATCATTATTTATATTCAATGCTTCCAATTGGTGCTGGGCGTAAAATGCATCTACAACATTGTGCCCCCAAATTCTTTCACCGGTAAAAGTTTCAGTTCCGGCAACAATTCTTAACAATGTTGATTTACCTTTTCCGTTTGCACCAATCAATGCTATTTTATCACCGCGATTTATTTCAGCACCCGTATTCTCAACAATTTTTACATTCCCAAAACTTTTTGAAACATGCTTTAAAGTGCAAATTGTTCTGCCCGGCTGTTTATCAATAGAAAAATTAATGCGCATGTTCGGCCTTTCCAGATCAGTGTTTTCTATGCGGTCAATTTTATCAAGCCGTTTCATTACACTCTGTGCCTGCGCCGCTTTTGAGGCCTTTGCTTTAAAGCGCTCAATAAATCTTTCCTGTTGCCTTATAAAATCCTGCTGGTTATCGTAAGCCTTTTTTTGTATGTCGATCCGCTGCATTTTTTCCTGCTGATAATAAGAATAATTACCTGTAAAAAAATGAAGTTCCTGTTGATAGAGTTCCACAATTTTTGTAACCATTCTATCCAAAAAATAACGGTCATGCGAAACGATAACAACTGCCCCGGGATAATGCTGCAAATATTTTTCAAGCCATTCAATGGATGGAAGATCAAGATGGTTGGTTGGTTCATCCAACAGCAAAACATCAGGATGCATGAGTATCATCTTTGCCAATAAAACCCTCATTCGCCATCCACCACTAAATTCTTTGTAGGGCCTTTGCAGATCCGCATTTGCAAAGCCAAGCCCCTGCAAAATTTCTTCGGAGCGATGATGAATACTGTAGCCATCTAAAATTTCAAGCTCATGTAATTTATCTGCATATTGGTGTGCTAGTTCATCGCTGCCGGTTTTTTCTAATTCAGTTCCTAAAAGCTCAATTTCTTTTTCAAGCTTTAAAATATTTTCAAAAGCGCCAAGCGCCACCTGAAGAATCGAATCTTCTGTATCAAAGCTTAAAAGATCCTGGTGAAGAAAACCAATTGTTGTGTCCCTGCTTTTTTCTACTGTACCCGCAGATGGTGCATATTGTCCTGTAAATACTTTCAATAACGTTGATTTTCCTGTACCATTATAGCCGATCAAACCAATCCTCTCGTTCGGCTGAATATGCCATGTGGCATCAGCAACAATTACTCTTGCGCCAAATTCAAACGTAACATTTTGTAGTCCTAAAAGCATAATTTCAAAATCAATTAATGGCCGCAAAATTAAGCTGTTATTGCTTTAAACAATCATTGGGTTTGTTAAGGATAAACTCAAAATTTCTATCTCTCTATCTTATAATTTTTGGTTACCAGCAGTAGTTTTCCATAGCAACATCGTTGCGTCGCAATCCTTTCATCAGCTGCACACTATTCAGCTTTTATCCTGTTATATAAACCGTTGGACGTTTATGCTTTAACTTTGAGAAAATTTCTTACATGAAAAAGTTATTGGCAATTATATTTCTTGCAGTTATTCTTTTTGGTATTTATTGGATGTTCTTTAAAAAATCTTCTCATGAAAGCGGGCCAAAACAAGAGCCGTTAAAAGTTGGCGTTCACTCAACAGAATTCAATAAAAGTATAATAGCTGCAGTGTTTGGATATACTGATCTTAAAGATGCATTTGTTGATGCCGACACGCTAAAAATAAAAGCCCGGACTAAAAAATTCAGCCTGATGCTGGATAGTATTAAAATGGATGAATTGAAAAAAGATACTACAGGAATTTTTCAGTCTGCACAATTGCAGGTTAGTGATATGAAAGCAAATGTAAATGCATTGCTGATGGAATCTGATCTTACAGAAATGAGAAAAGCTTTTAGAGATGTATCAGAAAATTTATACCCCTTTTTAACAACCATCCATTATGAAGGGCCAAAATTATTCTGGCAAAATTGCCCCATGGCATTTGGAGAAGGTAAAGAGGCAAGCTGGATTAGCAGCACAAAGGAAATATTGAATCCCTATTTAGGAAAAAATCACCCGGAGTTTAAAGGTACAATGCTTCATTGCGGCGAAATAAAAGACTCGATAAAATGAGGAGTAAGGAGTAAGGAATAAGGAATTAGAATTTAGGAATTAGAATTTGAAAGTAACATGAAGTAGGATGCAGTATTTAAAAAATGGTTTTTTCAAAATAATATTTTTGGTTTTTTTCTTGTCAATATCTTCCAATGTTTTCTCTCAAAATAAGTTTACATTAAGCGGGTATATAAAAGATTCATTGAACGGCGAAACGCTGATTGGCTCTAGTGTTTCAGTTCAAAGCAAATCAAGAGGAATCACTTCAAACCAATTTGGTTTTTATTCCGTAACTCTAACACCGGGAACTTATTTTTTCATCTGCAGCTACATAGGCTATCAAACAAAAATCATTAAAATCGATCTTGAATCAGATAAGCAATTCAATTTTGAATTGATGCCAAAAACCACCACCTCAGAAGCGATAATTATTTCCAGCAAACGAAGAGATGCAAATGTGAAGAATGCCCAAATGGGGAAGATCGATCTTACTATGGAACAGGTAAAATCGATCCCTGCATTTTTAGGTGAAATAGATATTTTAAAAACCATTCAGTTGTTGCCAGGAGTTCGCAATGCAGGTGAGGGCAGCGCAGGCATTTATGTGCGTGGGGGAGGGCCTGATCAAAATCTTATTTTACTGGATGATGCCGTGGTTTACAATACGGGTCATTTGTTCGGATTCTTCTCCATTTTTAATTCTGATGCAATAAAAAATGTTTCACTTATCAAAGGTGGAATGCCTGCACAGTATGGAGGAAGACTATCAAGTGTTCTTGATATTTCTATGAAAGAAGGCAATGATAAAAAAGTGGAAGTTGATGGAGGAATTGGTTTAATAGCATCAAGAATTTCTATCCAGGGCCCCATAAAAAAAGATAAAGCATCGTTTATTTTATCTGCAAGAAGAACTTATGTGGATGCTTTGGCAAAACCATTTATAAAAAAAGACAATGCCTTTCATGGTTCAGGATATTATTTCTATGATCTTAATGCAAAAGTGAATTATAAATTTTCTGAGAAAGACAGACTTTACTTAAGCGGCTATTTCGGAAAAGATAAATTTGATTTTGTAAATGGAAAACAGTCTTTAAATGTTGGTGTACTCTGGGGAAATTCAACAGGCACATTAAGATATAATCATGTTTTCAATAATCGCCTTTTTGGTAATACTACTTTATTTTTTAACGATTACAACTTTAGTTTCACTGCAAAGCAGAATGATTTTAAAATAAGATTGGTTTCAGGTATTAGAGATTTAAATATCAAGCAGGATTTTGATCTTTATCCTTTTACCGGCCATAAATTAAAGTTTGGGGCAATGTACACTTACCACACTTTTACACCATCTGTTGCAAGCGGTCAACAGGATTCTGTGATCTTTAAACCAATAAATGCACAAACAAAATATGCTCATGAAGCTGCACTTTATTTGCAGGATGACTGGGATATAAATGATAAATTAAAAATTAATGCAGGCCTTCGCTGGAGTGCTTTTCAGCAGGTTGGTGCTTATAAAATTTATTCAACAGATGCAAATGGAAACCGGACAGACAGTACTGTTTATGACAAAGGACAACCAGTTAAAACTTATAGTGGCATAGAGCCGAGATTAACCTTGCGTTATTCTATAAATGATAAAACTTCAATCAAAGGTTCTGTAACTAAAAACTTTCAATACATACATTTGGTAAGCAATGCAGGCACAACATTACCAACTGACCTTTGGGTGCCAAGCACCTACAAAGTAGAGCCGCAGGAAAGCTGGTTGTATGCACTTGGACTGTTTAAAAATTTTAAAGATAACCAATGGGAAACTTCGGTTGAGGTTTATTACAAATCCATGAAAAATCAAATTGAGTATGAAGAAGGTTATACGCCTAATACTTTAGATGATACAGAAAATCACTTCACCTTTGGTAAAGGATGGAGTTACGGCTCAGAGTTTTTTATAAACAAAACCAAAGGAAGATTAACAGGATGGATAGGTTATACATTAAGCTGGACATGGAGGAAGTTTGATAAATTAAATTTTGGTGAGAAGTACCCTTCCAAATTTGACAGGCGAAATGATCTGTCAGTTGTCTCAATTTTTGAGCTTACTAAAAAATGGAAACTATCTGCGGATTTTGTTTTTGGCTCGGGTAACGCCGCAACTCTTCCTCAAAAATTTTATATTTTTAATGGTGTACTAACGCAGGAGTATAGCCGCATTAATGAATACCGTTTACCTTCATATCACCGGTTTGATTTTTCTGCAATTTATACTCCACAACAAAGGCACCAACATAAAATAAAAAACCAATGGGTATTTAGTATATACAATGCTTACAGCAGAAAAAACCCTTATTTTATTTACTTTGACCAGGAGGGAAATCCTTATAACGGCACGTTGAAGGTTCAGGCAAAACAAGTTTCTTTATTTCCAATAATCCCGGCAGTTACATGGAATTTTAAATTTTAGATACTGCTCATTCATGAAAAGCACTACTTCATTTTTTATTCTTAAAAGAACAAGTCTTGTATTGCTCTTTGCTTTATACTTTGGCGCAGGCATCAATCATTTTTGGCACCCCAAAGGTTATTGGGATTTGATACCGCCTTACTTCCCCAACCATCCTCTATTAAATATTATTGCAGGAATATCTGAAATTTTTTCGGCGGCCCTTTTGACGATTTCTTCCACAAGAAAATTCGGGGCACTATTGATAATTGCAATTCTCACTGCATTTATTCCTGCTCATATTTATTTAATACAAATGAAGGGATGTATTTCTGAAAGAATGTGTGTGCCTGAATGGCTGGCTTGGATAAGATTATTTCCTTTTCAGTTCATACTAATGTGGTGGGCATGGAAAACTTATAAATGGAATTCATAACTGGAAGATCATCTAAAATACTTTTCATGGAAAGTATTTTTATTGCCTTTAAACGAAAAAAGTTATTCTTTAGTATGTGAAAAGTAATTAATTGTTATGGAGTTTTCCCTACGTAAGTAAACCTTATAGCTCCATTTTTTTCTGTGTCAGAACTTATCCTTGCTTCATAGCGCTCATCACCATCATGTACGATCATAAGTGCAGTGTTTGGTGGTATCTCGCCTATATTTTCTGCATACATTATTAATTCATTTACGGCATTATTGCTTTCTGCAGTAAGGGTTAACGTTAAAGGTTTATCAGTTAACCTGTGATGGGATAAGACCAGCTTGCCATTAAAAAAAACAGAGATAGAATCTCCGTCTATTTCACCGCTGTCGTAAAAATCAACCGTAAAAGTTTTATTTTTTATTTGGATGGTTTGCAAAACATTGTTTGACCTTTTCTCAAAATTCTGAGATATTTTATTTTGGGCATGTACCTCTTTTTGAATTGGGGGAATAACAACAGTTTCTTTTTTCGTTTCTACTTTTTTGGTGACAGGCGGCTGAACAGGAATAATTTTTTTAGGCTGATCTTTTACAACCGGCTTTGTTTTTTGCGTTATTACTTTTTGCGTCTCCTTATTCATATCCTTAAACGGCTGATCTTTTTTTGATGAAAGAATTGCTGATTTAGGATTTATAATTGAAGGCGTTTTTTTAATGATCCTTCTCATCAGTGAGGTTCTTCCATAACCGCAGTTACCTGTTTGATCAGGAGCCGGGATCCATGAGCCGGCAAGCATTTCAGAATCTTCTCCCTGCTTATAATATTTTAGTCTGTGTGTTTGAAAGCAATTTTGATATTTTTCAGGAGTATTATATTTTGTTCTTTCAATTTCGGTTACTATTACATCTTTTGTTTCCTTATTGAATGTTCCTTTCAATTTACAAATAGTATAATATCTTTTATTGCCTTCATTAAAATACGTGTATGAATATCCGGTAACAATTGCGCCATTACTTTCAAGCTCTAAAACATAATCTAGCCTGTCAGAAGTAAGGCCAATAAATGCAGTGGTGTTGTCAACAAAACTTCCTTTCCACTGCCCGTTAATATTTTGAGCAATAGAAAAAAAATGAAAGCAAGTAATTAAGAGGAGCGTAAAAATTCCTTTCATGGGTATAATCTTCTTTTATCCGCAAAATTATACTGAATAAATCCCTTAACTATTATTTACATTCTTTCTTTATCTAATACTTCGTTAAATTTGCCATCTTCAAAAAAACAATAGCTTATTTATTAAGCGGAATAATAATGATAAACATAACTTTTCCTGATGGGGCTGTAAGGCAGTATGAGCAGGCATCTTCGGCTTTGGATGTTGCAAAAAAAATAAGTGAAGGGCTTGCACGCAAGATACTAGCCGCTGAAGTTAATGGGGAGATATGGGATGTATCACGTTCGCTAAATCAGGATGCCTCAATAAAATTTTTGACATGGGATGATGAAAAAGCCAAGTCAACTTTCTGGCATTCTTCGGCCCATTTAATGGCGGAGGCAATTGAAGAAAAATTTCCCGGTGTAAAGTTTTGGGTTGGCCCTCCAATTGAAAAAGGTTTTTATTATGATATTGATCTTGGTGATAATATTATCACTGAAGAAGATCTGCGAAAACTTGAAGTGAGGATGGCAGAGCTTGCCAAACAAAATAATTCTTACATAAGAAAAGTAATTTCAAAAAATGATGCAATAAAATATTTTGAAGATAAAG
>MWWF01000293.1_pt1 | contig 10312 bp, 17 predicted proteins | sample 1047351 | NCBI WGS metagenome assembly MWWF01 (sample SAMN06349970, study PRJNA376086) | soil metagenome | isolation source: MGM-3 sample Antarctic (ecotone) soil | place: Antarctica
CCGTTGTACCGTCCAACGCCGTTGATCATCCGCTGGCCTGGCTTGTCGCTGCTTGACAGCATGAGCTGCACAAGTTGTATGCCCCCAACGTGCATAGGCTTGGCAGGGTAAGCCGCCCGTTTTAGTCGCCTGACATCTACGCAATGCTTGTGCTCGTTTACTGTACACAAATCCCCCTTGCAACCACTTAGACCGCAGCGTGCCCCATGTTGACCGCAGCGAAAATCAAGTATTATCAAGTTTTCTACTCTCGCATGGTCGATTGAAGCTAACCAGGCTGCACCATATGCAAACTCGATAATGCAAACTCTTTCCCTTTTTTAGGTGTCAAATGTGTCAAATTTACCGATGGTTATTAATCTGTTGCGCCAACAGAAGATTAAACGCCGGTGACTTCGGTTCCTTCAGCAATCGTCGCACCCTAGCCAGCGCTTCAACTGCCCGAAGATACCGCTTCTGGGTAGCACTTAATTTGCGTTCCCAATAATCAGCCATAGCTAACGACACGCCTTGGGTATTCGCTTCGTAACGTAACTCGCATACCTGCCAGCGTAGCCAAGTCAGCACAACACAGTCAATCAAAGGTCTTTCCAGCATCGACGCAGCCTGATAGCCCATGTCAACGCGCATTTTCGCACAGTACTTATTGAGTGAGATTATCGTCGCTTTGGAATCTTTAAAATTGTTGTCGATAAGTCGCATCTCGGTCTGGATGGACAGGTCACCCAACCGCGCACAATGGTCTGGATACTTCGCCAGATGTTGGGTTAATTTCGCCACATCCGCTGGAGCTGGCTTTTCCTTGTTGGTTGCCACGAGTATAGAAAATAGTGATTCCTCTACCGGCTCTGCTGTATCATCTATTACCATTGCGTATTTTCCTCCATTGTCGTTTATGTAAGTGATGGCCGCTCACCAGCATGAGCGCTGTCACATAGTCATCCGCTGCGCTAACTATCTCGTTAATCCGCTGGTCTAGCGCCTTTTCCCTGGCCTTGATAGTTTGCCATGCTTTGCGCCTTAGCTCAGCTTTATGGCGTTCATTCTGGTCTAGTTGTTCGATTAACAGACCCTCGTATCCGCCGCCACCGTACTCACTCACAACCTTGTTACCCTGTCGCCGATTCCGATAATAATATCCGTTTTTCCATGCCACTGTTATTGTCCTACACTTTTACGCTTGCCCCGCTTGCAGCGCTGGCCAGTGCCAACGCGGTTTCATACTGAACTTACGACATAATAACCACGGCTATCAATGCCACGCTTGGCTTGATACTGTTGTCTTAGTTGCTCGTGTAAAACCCACGATTCATGCGGGCTTAATTCCGTTTGCCATAGTTCGGGCGGCAACGGGGGCAGGGTGGCCACAGATTTAATCTCTCCATATTTAGCTTTGATACGTTGCCATTCGGCGTCTGTAACAATATGTTCCCGATCTTGTTCCCGATCTTGTTCCAGTTTTTCGGTGATCGGGAATACTTCTACCTCTGGTATGTTCCCGATGTTCCCGATGTTCCCGATGTTTTGCGTATAAGAGGGCGTCTGAGGGTAGGCGCTGGGTGCCAAAGGCACAAGGAGCGCTTGTACCGCTAAAATGCTTTTACTCTTTACTTCTCTCTTATTTTCATCGGGAACATCGGGAACATCGGGAACATACACCCCTTCTACCTCTGGTAAAATCATGTTCCCGATCATATTTATGCCTGGAACATAATCGGGAACATCGGGAACATACCGTCGATATTTCATTGTTCTTTGCTCCCCTGATTAAAATCGTAGCCCATTTCGATGAGAAGTTCTTTTAACTTGTCGAAAGAAATAGCCGTGACATTCATCAGTTTTTGGTTATCGGGGTCGCGTTGCTTCGTGGTCAATGCTCCTGTTTGTCTTTTGGTGATATAACCACCGCGCTCCAACTCTTTGCGCAATGTGCTTTCATCGCTGGGGAATGTCCAGCCTTCAGCCGTTGCGTACTTACAGACGCTGTTATATGCACCAGGCAGCAGGAACACATTCGCTCCATCGTGCCAGCCCATTTTTTCGGCCATTGACACACCGATATTAGGCTTACCTTTACCCATCAAATAAGCTTTTTCCTGAGCAATCAATGAAGCAATAATCGTGATGTACTTGCGCGCTGGATCTTCGGCCTCTGTTGCCTGGTTTTGGCTTTCGGCCATATCTTGCAAAGCTTTGTAACAATTGCGTATATAGCGGTCGGCTTCGCCCTCGGTGATGGCACCGATCTCAATTGCATAAGACATCGCACAGCAAAAAGCAGTGTGTAAAATGGCTGTGGCATTGGGTAAGCGCAAGTGATGCCCGTTACCGGCATTAGCTGCGCGCAGATCCGCCACTTGTGCCGGGAGGTCAACGCTTAGTTGTTCCCAGTCTTTCGCGACTGAGCGAATAAAGCCGGCCATTGCATAAGCGTAAATATGGCGTTGCTTTTGAGCCACACCAAGCAATGCAGAATTGATATCGCCCGGTTCAACGTCAATGGTTAGGATACGGCTATTTGTTGACTTGCCTAACGCTTTGCGTTCAGCCGTCATAATGACCACGCCACGCGGCGCATAGGTGCGTTTAAACTCTGAGTTAGCATCTAGCCGGCTGCGGCCCTGGCGGTTGCCTGTAGCCCTTGTAATACGGCTAACAGCCTCTTGTAGCTGGCGTGCTTCGGCGGGGTTTGTGCTTGGTCTTAAATCGTCAATGACCAAAGGGATATCTTTTGCATGAAAACAAAGCTTTTCCAGACTGTTAGCGGTGGCTAACCAGTCCGCAGGCATGGCATACTCAGTAAATTTTTTGCCGTAATGATTCAGCATTACAGCCGCATACGATGATTTCAGAGAGCCCGATCCACCCTCGACCGATAAGGTAAAAACGGGTGGAATGAATTCAGACAACGGGCCCAAGAACATGGCTGCCCATAATGGCGCGCTCACTCTGGCCGGAGCAATGTCTAATAGTTTGATGCTCTCGCGCATTGCTTCTACTGGGTCAATAGCGTTATCATCTGGAAAGTGATAATTACTTAAATTGCGGGGCAGGGCCACACTCACATTATCATTACCCAGCGCGCCGCCAGCGTGAAGAAAGAAATGTTGATTGTCTATCACCGTCCATCCTGTATGGGTGAGTGTGCGCCGGTCGGTCATGTTTTCAGCGCTTAATAGTTGAATAGCGTGACGCAATTTTTTGGGCACACCATCCCAAGGCTGAATATTTATACGTGCGCCCCAGCGCGCAACCGGCCATTTCATAGCCTCGAATTCATCAGCGCCGATCTCGATTTCAGGTAGTGGTATATCATTGTCAAGCGTGCCAGCAATGGCGATTTTTCGAGTAGTTTCCTCACCGTCATCTGCTGCGACATCGGCCACAACCCATGCGTTAAAATTACAAAGCGGATAGAAAACCTCAATCTTCTCCCCTGTATCCGGGTCTTTGGTTTCTCTCCATTCGCCAATGCGACCATTCTCAACAGCGTAGGGCCCGGTAGATAGTTTGTTTTTCCTGGGGTTTGCTTCCATGAAGGCGCGCGCTTTGCCGATGGTTATGGCAAGATAGCGCTGGCCAGCTTCGGCAAACTTGCCTTGTGTACCTACTGGACTATGTTCAAAGACGGCTAAGATATCATCATTGGTTGCACCGGCATAGCAGAGGGATAAGCACACGCTGTAATCAGCCTCGCTACGCTCCCCAGCAGGCGGTGGGTTAGCGATCAGCTCGTGGATTTCTTTCGATATGCGCCATTTAGACAATTCCGGTTTTTCAGTCGTAACTTCGCTGAATGTAACGGGGCGAGCTGTGCTACTGCTGGCCGCAGCGTCCAAGATGGTGATAAGTTTTTGTGGAAGTGGTTGGGGCTCTAATTCCCAAGGTGCAAAGCCATCCTCCCATTGATAACGGCGCCCACTTGGGTGCAAAGAGGGTGGCGCCACGAATTGCCCACCACAACCCCTTATATCGATCCCTTTCGGTAAGTCGCCGGTTTCATTGCCGTACGCTTTACCCTCTGGCATCAGATAAACCAAATGTTCACCACCACCACCCGATAAATTAGTTGGCGTCTTTTGCTCATCAAAAGTGAGTAAGTTAACGCCACCGAAATTATCTTTGTATGAGTCTTGATCAACATCGAGCAGACCGGATCTGCCCGCCGCAATACCGATATTTGCCCCGGGCCATTTTTCCCACCATACTTTTATTTGGTCAGGTTCACAACTGGCTTTATCTTCCCAGTCGCTAAAGCGTGGATGTTTGCCCGGCGTACGACATTTGTAATCGGGGTCAAACTTCTTGACTAATCCTTTGCTTTCCAGCCATTCTTTATACTTGTCGCTGCGCCTATATGCTTCACAGGTACAGCCATTCGGATCGCCAGTCTTCTTGTCAAAAAGCGGTTGGTGAAGCGGGATCACATACCAACGTAATGCAGCATAGCGTAATGCTTCTTGCTTCATGCTGATTTTTTGATTGACTGGTGAAATCTCAGGGGTATCCAGAATGATTTGATTTTCAGGGGTGCCACCGTTATGTTCTGCGGTATAGTACCAAGTCACACCGTCTTTCACTTCCATGATGTTCATGACAGTGATCGGTAAATCGGGTCCTTCATTGCGCCAAAAGGCTTTTGTTCCTGGTGGTATAATACTTGTGGAAGGCGCAGCGCCGTTCACAAGTAGGGCTTTCTTCTTGAGTTCTATTGCCCATGCTTCAGCAACGCGCACAGCCTCATCAGTGGTATTGGTCATCTTGCACCGCCCATTAGGTGACCGCGCATATTTTTCTTCATGGCCTGCGTAGCGGTGCCATTTCGGATCTTCTTTTTGCACTTTTCGCAGCAAGCGCTAAAGTGATATTCACCGTCAAGAATGGCAACGAAGGTGTGTTCGTTGTCCGTCCACCCAAAGCAGGATCCGCAACGGTGGCTAGTGTGGGTGTAGAACGCCGCAGCGGCCTTAATTCCTGCGCAGATCTGGGCGTCTGTGGCTTGCACTTCGCTGCCGCCCACAATAAGCTCTATGAGCATATGAAAGGGCAGCTTGAGCATCTCAGCTTTAAGGTGGGAAAGATGGGCCGGGAGAGGATTTAATTTGATGAATTCAGCGGTTGTTGGTTCGCGCCGGCTAGTGTGCCGATGATGACTATACGCATTGTTGACTTTGTACTGCTTTTTTGTTATACTCATGTCTGCCGCCTCAAATGTCTGTGCTCTGCCCGCCTTCGGTGCTTGTCACACCTGGAGGCATTTTTTTGCCTTTTTTTCGGGCAGAGCTATGGAAAAAGAAAAAACGCCGTTACTGTGGCAGATGGGAACCAGTAACGGCGTCTAAAGAAACGAGTGATATTTAGTGTGAAAAGGAATCCATTGGGATACTTTTCACACATTTGTGTTTTGTACGGTAGATCAGGACGTGATAGAATGAACGTTGATATGGTTCATAAGAAAGTTGGTAGTCTCCCATCTGCCAAGATTTTCGACTATCGACTTTCCTCCGTCACTAAGGGCGCTTTGGTGTTTGCTGCACCGGGCGCTCTTTTCTTTTACCCCAAAAAATAATGTCCCCCATTCTACTACGAAAATTCAAATTTACCAACTGATAAGGAGTGTGAGTTGCCACGTATCCTAACGCATATACTGGCGTTTTGTAAGCTAAACGGTATATTGTAAGCAAATAGTCAATCAGTGATACTCACTTGCTACCCAACTTAGCCACAAATTCAAATTTTTAAAATTCACACGCGCACGATAGTAGAGCGATTGCGCTATTTGTTCCGTGTGTCGGGCTACTGATGTAGGGTATATATCGTGCCTTTTTATGACTACATGGATAAAGTGTTCCTCACAAAAAGACACGAATGCTGAACAATTTTGGCTATCCGCTGTCAATATGATTGACAGCTAGTCATTGAAAGGGTTGTGTACTGCTGCGTGTTCATAGGTAAGGGTCCTTTGTGGTGATTGTTATCGGCTGATTACATTAGGGTTATGGTTAAGCGCTGGCCTTAATCAAACACACGGGCATAGAGTGACCGCAGCTGATCGCCGTTGAATCGTAGATTAGACTTCAGTAGTTGATAGCTGCTGATGGCCTAGAATTTTCTACACAAGACTGATGTCACCTCCGCGCATGACGATATGCACCCCGCAACCGTGCCGAAAAGCGTGTGGTCTGAAGATAGGCAGTTTGGCCGCTTTGCATCGCCGCCGTAATATCTTTTTGAGCCCATCATAAGGCAGGGGAACGCCGGCACACTTGCTAGTGGCCACATAAGACGGCCACAACCCATCATGACCACACTTAGGCCGTTGTTCGAGCCAGATAGCTAACTCATCTCTGAGCGAACGTGAGCAAGGAATAAAATCTTCTTTATGAATCTTCCAGCGCATCAACCGCAAGCGCCGTTGGTCAAGATCAATGTCACCCACTTTCATTGATAGCAATTCGCTTGCGCGTGGGCCACATTCAAACAACATTCTGATCAGAAGTCGGTCGCGCATTGGCACCCAATGAGTTAATCCGTTACCAATATTGTGTAAGAGTACGGTGTATTGATTATATGAAATCGCCTTGGGCAGTAGATCAGGGGTCTTTGGCATTGTCAGATAGGCAAACGGGTTGCCCTGCGCCTCGCTGAAGCGCTTGGCTGACCAGTTGTATAAGGCGCGTAAACTACGAAAAGTACCATTGATTGAGTGGAGTTTCCACCCCTCTTTTTGCTTAGTTGCCTGATATTCCTCTAGCACTTCAGCACCGGTAACACCCCATAGATCGCCATCGCTGTAGCCTTGCGCATCGCACCAGACCAGAAACGTGTCAATATGAAAATGGTAACTTCTTAGTGTCCACGCTGAGCGACCTGCGGATAGTTTTGACGTGTAGAATTTCTCTGCATATTCGTGTAAGTTCATGATTCATGATTCCTTACTGGTAAGTTGGCCGCACCTGGCAGCAGGGCGACGACGCGCGGCCACAGCAAAGCGCTGATGGCCGACGCAACCGCGCAATCAACGAACAATGCGGCGCGTGATTGCGCGACGATAGCACCCACGTTCAGCAGGTAGGCCCAGCCCACACAGGTGAACGTGATCATAAAGTTAGTCAGAAATGCTTTGATAATTTTCTCATATGCCCACATGATTTTTGATTTCCTTGTGTGTGGTAGTACTCAGTCGTGAACTTACTGTAGCCTTACTGGATTGTTTATGTGATGTTCCAGTAGACTTACTTTGACTTTGCCTTGCCCTTACTGTGATTTTGCATCGCCGTCGCTTTAATATTCCGGTAGTTATCAGCCGACTTGCGCCACTCACTAATCAGGATTGGAAAAGCTTTTAGGTAGGCTTGGGCGTGATCCACGTTGGTGTAAGCATCAGCCGACAGCATCCACTTACGCGTGACTTCGTTGTAATCGAAGATCGGGATAATGTCGCCCTTTACCCGTGCCAACAGAACCCCACGCAGTGCAACCGCTTCGTTATGCCGGAACATTTTCCAGATGCGCCAACCCTCGTCACCCCAAGGTAACGGTAGCAAAATACGGTGTGTGACCGGATCGACGTTGACAAGCACGCCGTGGTCATCCACTTCATGGGGTTTTTTGCATATCCCCCCGAAAAGGTATATTTCAGAATGCTTGCCTCTGAAACTGCACTGTAACGACTGTTTTGTGATGGTCACGAGCGCTGTGTCGAAATGATTCGACAGAAAGCGCAAAACAACGTTGCTGCCAAGTAGGGTTTACTCTAATTGGCAGCGATTTTTGCTCATCAGGACCAGAGAAAATCCGTGATTTTGAAGCTATAATTGCCAGGGACCCTAATTGGCAGTGAAATCGAGCGCAATCTAGGGCAGCATCTCACTCCAAATGTTGAAATATACCTTTTCGAGGGTTCTTGCAAAAACCCCCTTCATAAAGAATTGAGACAAGTTTAAAAAGGGTTTCATCGGCGACCGATACCAGCGCACGATAATAAGCGAGTCGTGAAAGTTCAACATTCTCTTGCGCCATCCGTTGGCGTGCGCTGGTGGACGGTGTGAGCGCGTCGCGTATGCTATCCAGTCGCTTTCCAAAGATTTCCATATCCTCACCGATCCTTTAGTAGCTTGCGATAATACTCATGGCGAAACGATTGTTCCTTATCGTGCCAATTCCACTTTCTTTCCGTCTCATAGCGAGACACACCTTCGGCGGTGTTTTTCATGTGCTCTTTGTGCATCCACGCCCATGTAATGGCTAAGGTTATCCAGAAAGCAAGCAACGTTGGCAGACTGAGAAAAGGTGTCTCCGCAAAGAACCAGACGATCAGCACGGCCACAAATCCGAAGAGCGCTCCCAGTGGGATTGTCTTAATCAGGAATCCCCACGCGCTATCCACCTGGGAAGTTTTCACTTCAACGTGTTGGGTAGCATTGGGCGTCACGTCTAACCCAAGCGCATAGTTGACGGCGTTCAACGCGCCCTGATCGACCTTGCGCACGGGTGGCAAGACCTCGCCACGCAACGGGGCCACAAAGTTATTCTTGGGCTGGGGCACTAATCCGCGCTCGATTTGTTCTTCGTAGGATACTTTGCTCATCAAAGACCCCCATTCGCCAGTAGCATCAGCAGCAAAAAGCCGATAAAAATCACTAGACCGATTGATCCGGCGATTTCTCGTAGATTGTCGCTAGCGCTGTTTTTGACCTCGACCTCGACTGGAATAATGCCGTACAGCCAACCGATTTTTTTGCTCATAATTTCCCCCCATTCAGCACATAAACCGCTGCCAGCACAAACACGATCCCAATCACGCCAAGCACAAAAAACGATAGGCACCCGGACATCAGCGCGCTATTTCGCTCTTCTGGTTGCGTCTCCATCTTGGCTAGTGTTTCGCTTTCCACTCGGTGCCCAGCAAACGCAAACGCTGCCACTACCACACCGATCAGTGATAGTCCGCCGGATGGCACAACCAGCAGCACAGAAACAATTAGAATGATCACGCCCATTGGTAAGCCAAACCCAGCTAAATCGCTTTTGTGGCTTTCCTGTGCATCCTGGGTGGCCGGTGGTGCCTGTTGGTCGTTCCGGCGCTGCGCTCTAATTTCGATCATCCGCTCATCAAGTGCGCTCATCTGGTGCCACCTACGATGATCCAGGCCAGGAGCGCAATTTGGATGACGATCAATGTTAGTTCTAGGTTGGTTAATTTATTGCTCATCGTTGCACCTCTAGCCAGTGTTCGCCGCCGACAATGCCCGTTTGTCGCCATAGCGGGCCAGTGGTAAGCCGTGCCAAGCGACGCATAGACGCCGGCGTAATCCAGAAGTACGCGCCGTGATGGTCGCCACGCCAGACTATGCAGTATTGTGCTTGGGGATTGATACAAAGATGGGTGATCATGTGCTTGCCCTCCTGGGGCTTGTGTTGAATAGTGGAGGGCAAAAAGAAGCCCATCCACGGATAGAAATTGATTCCGTAGATGGGCTATAAGCTATACTTGTGTATAGCCATTGCCCGTAGGTCGCTTCTACGGATTTATGGTTAGAAGTAAGGCAGAGTAGGAAGCCCTGCCTTACTTCGCGTCATACGATTAGGTTATGCTGGTTCCTTTTGGTATAGCTCTACATATCCCTTCAATAATTCTCTGATCATGCGTTGATACGAAACTGAAAAATTAGAGGCTTGTGACTTAAAGAAAGCCACGGTTTCTTTATCTAGCACGATTGTGATCTTCTCTGTTTCTGGTTCAGCGTAAGCAAAGGCCGCAGGGCTGGGCAGAAAGTCAGCCACCACGCGGGCTTTACCGTGTGTTCCCTCTACAATATCACCTATCTTTAATCCATCGTTCATATAATTTTCTCTCTTTTCGCCAGTATCCCGCACCAAAAATTCTTACTTTGCCGTCACGATAGACAAATCTTACCGTGCAAATTTTGCCTAAAACTTTGCCAATACACTTGTATCGATCTTCATTCGCACTGTGCTCAATATCCTGAATGATTAACCGATTAGGGTCTACAAACGCTTCGCGGGCATCACGAAAAGATACACCGTGGTTTTGTTGGTTCTCTAGATCCTTTCGGATGTCAGTATCAGCAAAGTACTCCATATTTAGGTATGGTATCATAATGCTAATATGGCGTCAAGTGCCATTATTGGCGCTTGCATTGTCGGTGGTTTGCCCAGTACAATGTTGTTCCTGCACACAAACAACTTATATAACTCTAGCAAGGCGCGCATACATGCCAAAACAAGTTGAACAAACAACGTTTATACCCGCCCGTGCTGCTGGGCTCATCGGCGTAGAAGTCTATAC